>ENA-OPYX01001422-OPYX01001422.1-human-gut-metagenome-genome-assembly--contig:-NODE-1422-length-12699-cov-3.732342_pt1 | contig 12699 bp, 8 predicted proteins | sample MGYA00242639_ERZ504486 | MGnify/ENA primary metagenome ERZ504486 (study PRJEB26092, sample SAMD00036296) | human gut metagenome | host: Homo sapiens | study: EMG produced TPA metagenomics assembly of... | reverse complement strand
ACCACGGGATCTTCGAATCTGCCTTCCACATCCGGATAAACCCGTTTGTCAGTCAACTGCATATAAGGTGAAAGTCCGTCTTTACTGATCCAGACACCTCCACCCCGACATACCATCAGGTAAGAATCATCCTGACGGCGGGCAAAAGTCAAATTGGAAAGCCCCTCTATAATTTTTCGGTCACGAGAATCAAAACTGAATTTACCATACGTCCACACCTTGCTGTCCACCCCATCTGCTATATAGTAACCGTCAATCACATAGACCACGACACGGCCATCCTTTAACCGGAACGCTTCCGGATTATGTCCTTTTCCCACAGAATTTTGAATTTTAAAAGGTCCTTCCAACCGATCACTTACTGCATGGAAAACAGTAGAATTCGACCAAAACATGTGCCCTTTCGGAGAATCCTCGGGCCAGCCACACACAAACAAATGGTATTTACCATCCGTATCCTGCAATATATTTCCTCCCCAAAAAGAAACTCCGGGAAGTTCTATTCCATTATCCACATAACGATTCAGTACACTGTCCGTACCCCAAATCCCCTTAATCTGAATGCCGTCCGGCATAGGAAGGAAACGGTCCATAAAACGTGCGCCTTTTACTAAATGCTGCCATTCGGCAGGACGTTCACGCTCGGTTATCTGCGCATCTACTGAAGTTAAAAAGAAGCTTGCCGCTATTAAAAAGAAGAGTTTTTTCATTGTGTCATTCATTACACGTTAACAAATCGTTTATTTATGTGCTCAAAAATAAAAAGATTAAGCTGACCTAAATATAAGTCAGCTTAACAAAAAGCACGTAAACCTTTGCGTAAAATAAAAAATCCACAGATACCCCTTAAGAAGCCACCTGTGGATTTATTTAACCAAACATGGAATTACAACTGACTAACCTCTTCGAATGTCAATCCTGTAATTTCCATAATATCTTCTGTAGAGAATCCCTTTTTCTTTCATTCTCCGGGCATTTCGAAGAACACCTTCTTTAATGCCCTCTTCACGACCCTCCGCACGACCTTCCGCACGCCCCTCTGCACGCCCCTCTGCACGTCCTTCTAATCGTCCCTCTATCTTTCCCTCTAACTTAGCAGAATCAAGAACATCATTCTGGATCATCAAAGCGCTAAGATGTTTCATCATAGGCATGGCGTTCCTGAGGCGTCATTGAATAATATTTCAATTTTTCACGTGCCTCACCCAATCCGGGAGCAGTCGTGTCAGGACGGATAATACCCGTCTTCAAATATTCTATCCATTCCTCTAAAGGGGTCACCGCCACCTTGTTAAACTCATTCACACGGATCAGAAAATACTCCGGATAAATTTCGGAAGGCATACGGGGCACAATGGCATCCTTTTCCCGAGTACTCACTTGAAGAAAGTCTCCTGTATGCACTCCTTTAAATATATTCTGCCCATGATAAAGATAATCAGTTCCATGACCAATATCGAAATAAAGAATGCTGATAGAATATATCTTTTTAACTTTATAATAAGTCTCGCCCAATGAGATATGTTCTGTAATGGCTTTAGCCACTCCATACAGGATACGCTCCAAATAATACAGCTCACGCGTATTTTGAATCTCGATGATAACAATCTCATTTTTACTATTGAGAGCTTTGATATCAACCCGATTGAACTTATCATTCTCCGTTTGCTGGTTACCCTCGCTTTCCAAAATCTCCACTATATGAATTTCATCACCTATCAGTACCGTAAGGAATCCTTCGAGCACACCAAAATTAGCTTTATGACGCAGCAGACGCTTAACAGCCCAATCAAAGCGGATATATTTATCTTGTAATTCCATAAGAATATAATTTATTCATTTTCAATGGACAAAGATAGCAAAAAGGATCATTCTTTAAAAATTATCCTACCTAAATAATTACCTTTTCTTTTTATTTCGCAAAGATGATTTCTTTTATATGCTCTCTCTAAAAAACACCGACCACAGAGTTTTAAATCTTCTTGAAGCTCTTGCTTGAAACTACCTTTTTTCATTTTACAAATACAATATCACCTACATGTTCCCCAACAAAGAAACGCGCCATGTCCGACGTTTTATACCATGCAGGCTTACCGGTCATATCATCCGATATAACTTTACCGTTTATCTTCAGATTCTCAAAACGAATATTCTTCACCATCCGTTCCTCGTCGTAGCCAACGATATGTGAGAATTCGGCATGATCGCCATTATAGGTAATATCTTTAAAAAGCACATTCTCAATGCCCCTGCCCGGAGCCTTGCAATACTTCTTATTGTAAAATATACGCAGATTCACCAATTGTCCTTGCCGGAAATTCTCGATGCGGATATTCTCGAACCGTACATTCCGGACCAGATTATTATCACCTGCATTGATAGCCAGACAGCCTTGATAATCCACTTGCATTTCCCGATGATCCAAAATATCAATGTTCCGGTAAGTCAGATTCTCCATCACTTCATTCCTATCCACATCTCCGTGTAACCCGATAAAAATAGGGTGCGCCACATCTGCCCACAAGGTAGAATTCTGCATTGTCACATTACGGCATCCGCCATGAAACCCCATACGTGTAGCATACACGGTAGTGCAATCATCGGAGTTACGGCAAAATACTCCATCAAACAAGACGTTGTTGCTGGCAAATACATTCATACCGTCCCCCCACCCATATGAACTGACAGCTTTACATTGCGGATTGTCACACTGTCCGAACCTCCAGTGGGGCATTGGGTTGTGATGAGACCTTCCACATATATATTTCGTGAATTAATAATGCTGATGCCTGCCCCACGACCTTCGGGATGCACCTCACCCCGTCCCAGAATTTTCACATCACGGGCATTGACCGCACGGATACATCCACGCACAATGGCCCCACCTGCCACATAGACCGTCTTTCCCGAAGGAACATTAAGTGTATCGCCGGGTAACTGATGTATTCCCGGAGCAAAATAAATCAGATTCTTATCTTTCAATTTCTTCGGGCGATTTTCATCTATCGGATTCGCAAAAAGATGAAGATTATGGAATATGTCTCCATTTACCTCAATGGACAGATTACGCGGACGGTCTAGCGTAAAAGTCATCGTACTGCCGCTAATCTGCGGAGTGATACCATACGACAACGGACGCACCCTGCCACTCTTTACTTCTCCTTTATTATAGGTAACGGAAACTTCCACCTGACCGGAAAAGTCAAAATATCCCATTGAGGCTAGTTCAACATGATGCTTCGTCTGGCGTACTTCATCTACTTTCATCGGATAAGTAACTACTTCTTTCCATCCACTGCCAGATTGCCTCACCCGAACTGTAAAATCGTCTTTCAACTCCACCCCGTCACTAGGAACCGTATAAGTTATCAACTGGTTTTGTGCATAAAGAATACAGGTCATCATCCATAAAAGACCTGTCAAGCATAATGTTCTCATTCTTTTCATTTGTAAAGTCTGCTATTTATTTTAGAATATACGTTCAATAACTATCAATCACTCAAAGCGCCTACCAGCAATTCTAATATACCACAATTTCATTATCAATTAGGGCATGAAATAATCCTTTACCTAAAGAATATTCTTATTTCACACCCTAACTACTATAAATCAGTCTATTGATTTTCGATTTATCCTTCAGTTTTTATTACCAACCAGGATTCTGCGTTAATTGCGGATTCAAACGTATCTGCTGACGAGGAATAGGATCTAAATAATCCCTTTGTGTATAAAGCAAATTACCAGCCAAAGTTGCTATAGAACGTCCATAGTCAGGGTCGTTAGGATCAGAGCCCTCATAAAGCCCATAAAGCAAAGGATATTTTTCTGGATAATAACAGGGTTCACCGAAGTAAGTGGCATCATTGGCTTTCTCTGTTTCGTATGCCGTCCCCAAAACATGTCGACCCAATTTACGACCAGTCAAGTTAATATGCGCAATACCCCAACGTTTTAAATCGTCCATACGAAAACCTTCACCAAAAAGTTCACATGCACGCTCTCTACGTATTTCATCCAACATATTCATTTTTTTACAAATAGTTTTTCCTGTAGCATGATCCCAATAACCAGCATCCCAAACATTAGCAATTAACGCATTGGTCAAAGGAGCCACTCCAGCACGAGCACGATTTTTATTAATAGAGAAATTAAGATCTTCATCTGAAATGTTTCCATTATTCAATTCACAAGTCGCCTCGGCATAAATACAATGCACCTCTGCCAAACGAATCAATGGAAAATCTGCAGATTCTGTATTATCCGGACGATTTGCCCCTTCAATCAAATACTTACGGCTGCTGTATCCCCCCATTGTACTATTATTTCTAATTGTGGGATGGAAGACTGCACAAGAACTACTATATACGGGATCAGTAGGATCATAATGATCATTGTCCTTAGGAAACACAGGAGTAGGATAAGGTTGACTAGCATCCATACGTTGACGTCCATCTTCAGTACGGCTACTATAAGATACACGGTCAGGTAAGAAAGTACAACCAACAAAACGATAATCACGATTACGATATTCACCTATAAATGTTGCATATCCCTCGAATTCTGGATTATTCTGCGCATCAGACATACTACCTGTATAACTGATACGAATAGGAAGTCCATTACGACAAAGGAAAGATTCACCAAACTGAGCACTCATACCCGTTGCTGCACCTACCATGACCGAATGCGATAAATTAATACCACCACGACTCAGATCGTAGTCATATTTTTTTGAGAAAATAAATTCTTTATTCGTACTTTTTCCAGCACTTTTGAAATTAGGAATATTTCCACCCTTATCATCAATATTAAACAAATAGTAATAACTCAAAGAATCACATTCTGCCCACAACTTATAAGTTCCACTTTCAGCTTCTTCTATCACCTCTTTTGACATCTGCTTTGCTTCTGTCAACATATCGGTTATAGAAGGATATCCTTCCGGTTTAACAGTTCCTGCCCCCTGCGAACTCCCATCACCATCTAAATCATAATTGATAGCAGGAACATACTTTTCCCACGTAGCCTCATAAAGCAATACTCTGGCCAAAAAAGATTTGGCAGCTTCCTTGCTTACTTTTCCTTTGCTTCCTTCCGGAATTTCCGTTTCTTTAGGCAAACGCTTTACAGCCTCTCTTAAATCGGACATAATAAAGGCTGCCACTTCATACCGACTGTTTCGAGGGGCCTGTAACACTCCGTCACTGACAGTCAACACATGGTCTGAAATAGGCACACCACCAAAATGTTGCAACAAATAAAAATGCTGCCATGCACGAAAAAATAAGCAGTCCCCACAGACTGGGCAATATCACTTTGGCTACCATCATAAGCTTCTGCCTTTTCCAACAAGATATTGCAAGTACGGATATGCGAATAAGGCTATCCCAACTCCAATTTCCTTCCGATGCCGAACCACCTCCATTGCTTCCTAATCCACTGATATCCGTCCCTCGGTCCATTATATCACCGTATGACGGCTTATTATCCAGATTTTTCCATCCAATTACATTATATAAAGCATTGGCTGCCTGTTCAAAATGTTCAGGAGTCTTAAACACAATAGCCTCTGTTCCCTGAGACAACGGTTCTTTATCAAGAAAGTCACTGCATGCAGTCAATGACATACACCACAGCCGATGCAAGAAAAAATTTATTTATTATGGTTTTCATATGTTTATATTTTAACAGGTTATTAGAATGTAACATCTACTCCGAATGTCAGCAGTCTGCTGAACGGGAATGTATTATTTGAATTTTCACCATATTCCGGATCATATCCATCCTTTACTTTTGTCCATTCCCAAAGATCATCACCGGAGAAGTAAACTCTCAATTTACTGAGTCCGGCTTTTGAAATCCACTTTTGAGGCAATGAATACCCCACTACCAAAGATTTCAAACGGACGTACCGATTATTCTGAACACTGACATCTTTATTATTATAATTCCACTTATTAAAATTCTGGTCACGTGAAGCAATAGTATATTCTGCATCCCGATTATTCTCACTCCACATTTTCCCTGCGAAGTTTTTATTTTGCAGAACATAATTTGTAGTCCATGGAGCAGCCAAATATCCACCTCTTAACAATACTTGTTTACCTACTCCTTGGAAGAAAGCCGAGAAATCGATTCCTTTCCATTCCAATCCCAATTTAAAGCCAAATGTCAAACGAGGGGCCATATCTCCTGCATAGTAAAGATCATCTTTTGTTATAGCACCGTCACCATTCAAATCGACTACTTTACGAGCCCCCGGAGAAGTGTATTAGTAGATGCCTCCTGAGGTGCAGGAAGAATATTATTAGCTTTCGGTCCTGAATGATCCGCATTCCAATAATACTTCTCATAATATGCAGCCACTTCATCTGCACTTTGGAAAATACCATCAGTTTGGTATACATACAATGCTTGTCTTGGCATACCGATTAAGCGATTTTCATTCTTACCCTCATTAGGTACATTTTCATTATTAGCTAATTCAAGCACTTTTGACCATGCATCCGAAAGAGATCCTCCAATGTTATACTTTACCTGACCTATTTGATCATTCCAATTCAAAGCCAACTCCCAACCACGGGCACGAAACTTTACCATTGTTGGTTTTAGGAGCAGCCGCACCTAAAATAGAAGGATATTGTACATCAATAAACATACCGTTATTGGTCTTGATAAAATAATCAAATGAACCTCTCAAACGATTGCTAAGAAAAGCAAAATCCACTCCCACATCGTGGCTGTCAATAGTTTCCCATGTACGTTCCGCAGATCTCATACCGTCTACCCACAATGAAGTATGCGTACCGGGATTTACACCAAAAATAGTCGTACCAGTTTTGATAGTAGCAAATCTCTCGTAATTGTCAATACCTTCCACACTACCTGTTCTACCATAATTGTAACGCAGCTTCAAATCACTCAACCATGAAACATCTTTTAAAAAGTCTTCATTTGAAAGTCTCCAAAAACCAGAAATAGAATAAAAATTTTTCCAACGTTGTTCTTTCGCCAACTTAGAAGACCCATCCCGACGACCCAATACCTCTATTGAATATTTATCAGCATAAGTATAATTCAAACGCCCTAAATAAGAAACCAATCCCCAAGAATTCTGTCCACCATATGCCTCATTATTATTTCCATTCACCCATACATCCAAATCTGCTAATCCAGACCCCGGATAAACAGCACCGGATTTACGAACCGCACCTACCCTTTTATATGTTTCTTGTTCGGCAGTCATACCCAACATGGCAGAAACGCTATGCACATCAGCAAAAGTACGATTATAATTAGCAAAAGCACCTAAAGTAATGTTTTCCCATTTCGCTATTTCTTCTTTCAATTGTCCGGGACCTTGCTTATTACCAGTCTGTGTACCTACCCAATCATAATATTGTACTTTATTCTTCACTTCCTGCATATTTCTCTGTACAGTCTTATAAGCCCCCGAAGCTGAAATAGAAAGTCCTTTTACCCATTTAGAAAAATCATAAGTTGCTTTAGCACTTCCTCTAAAAGTTGTCAATGAATTTTTCTTCTCCCCTCCTTGGGTCAACCCACCAATAGGATTCCGGTTACCACTAAATGTATCATAAGCCTGACCATTTTTATTATACACAGTCCAAAACCAAGGATCAAAATATCCAGCTCCCACATCAGTAGTTGGGGTTATAATATCACGTTTGTCATACGACATACTTGTTTCAAATTTCAAAGCATCTGTCGCTTGATAATCAGCATTTAAACGACCACTATATTTTTTTTCTCCATCATTAGCAACTTTCAACTGTGAATTATTATCCGCATACCCCAAAGACGCTCGATAACTAAACTTTTCATCTGCTCCAGAAATACTAATCGAATGCTTTTGAGAAGTTGCCTGACCATAAAGATAATCCATCATATACACATTTGGGTCCCAACGTTCCACTTTATCACCATTTTGTAATGTCAAGACTTTACCTGCACGAAGAGCATTAAAAAGAGTTTCCCCCTTATATACTGTTGGTGCACCAGTAGCCGGATCAATATCCGATTGATCCAAAGTAGGACCACCAAAAGAATTAAATATCCACCAATTTACAGCTTTATGAATTTCATCAGCAGTAGTTAAACTAGGATTTAAAGCGGCAGCATCATTATATTGAGCTTCATAAAACATATCCAACCATTCCCGATTATTTGTAATAGGAGGCTGAATACCGTTAATTGTGCGACTAACAGAGCCACTATATGATATTTGAGCCTTTCCTTTTTTACCACGCTTTGTTGTTACCAGTACAACACCTGAAGCCGAACGGGCACCGTATATCGCAGCCGAAGCATCCTTCAAAACTGAAATATTTTCAATATCACTTGCATCCATAGCATTTAACTCATCCAATGAACCTGTTATACCATCAATGATAACTAATGGAGAAGATTTTCCATTAACAGAAATATCACCACGTATTTTCATCTCTGCTCCCTCACTACCCGGACGAGTAGAAGTGCGTGTAATAGTCAATCCCGGAACTTCACCTTGCAAAGCTACTGTAGCATTAGCAATACCCTTATTTTTAAAAGCCTCATCCCCCTTGATCTGACTAATAGAACTAGTTAAAGAAGCTTTCTTTTGGGCACCATAACCAACTACTACTACTTCATCCAGCACCTCAGTATCCTCTTTCAAAACGACCTTAACGTTTGTTTTCCCTGATATATTAACTTCCTGAGTCTTGTATCCGATATAAGAAATGACCAATATGCCTTTTTCCGGAACATTATTCAATGTAAAATTACCATCAAAATCGGTAATTGTACCATTAGTCGTGCCTTTTACTTGTACCGTAGCACCAATTACCGGTTCTCCTGTAGCATCCACCACTTGCCCTTTTACCGTTCCAGTCTGCATAACAGTCTGCACCCCATTCACCTCTGCAAATACAGTCTGCGGGCTACCTGCCAACAAGGCAGAAGCCATCACCGTAGAAAACAAGATTCTTCTCGATGAAAATTTAAAGAATTCGTTTTTCATAAACTTAAAATTTAATATTAACAGTTTTATTGTTGTTTTCTTATTATATACACTGTTTGATAAACTCGCGCACCTCATGCCGCCCTATCCTTAAATGGTTTTCAACGGTACGGTGCGAAAGATTTAATTCCGCTGAAATATCTGAAATAGATTTGTCTTCAAAACGACTCATTGCATAAATAGTACGACGCCGTGGAGGAAGCAAAGACAATCTATATTTCTCACACGCTTCCAAATCATTGGCCACCACACGAAGTTCTGTTTCATTTGTATAAGCAACCGTATGCTCATATAAATAAGAAGTAACTTCTTGCCTCTTATAATAACGACGTAAATAGTCAGTTACCAAATTACGAGCAATAGTAAAAATAAAATACTTAATAGTCTCTGCACAGAGCATCCGATCGTAGTCCATCAGCCGTACATACACATCTTGAGCCAAGTCTTCCGCCTCTTCTTTATGAGCTATCCTATAATAGATATACAGATAGACCGAATGATGATAATTCGTATAAGAATCCTCTATTAATTGAGTAGATTTCATGGATATGTTTTTCATGTCTTCAGCTTTTTGGGTTACATTTACGAATGCAAATATAGAAGGTAGAAGGACAAGAAAAACACTTTTTCTATTCTAATAAATCTCATATCATTACCCTAGACCAAAGACAGACTAATCCGCTAGTTTATAACAGATTAAGAATTTGACACACTCAGTATCATATAATAATTTGAGACTCTCAACAAAAAATAGAGAGGTTATTCATTGTTTTTCCCAATACTTCGGATGTACTCATTGGGAGTGATATTAGTCGCTTTTTTAAAATATCGAAAGAAAGAAGCTCTTGAACTGAACCCACACAACTCAGCCAAAGCACTCAAAGTGTATTTAGCATATTCATCTTTCTCCACCAAGCGCTTGAATTCAGCTATGCGATAATCATTGATATAATCATAATAATTACGGTTTAGATACTGATTAAATAAATAGGACAAAGTATGAGATGATGTGCCAATGGACACAGCCAAATCGGCAATCTTCAAATTAGGATTAGTATAAGGTTTTTCTCTATGCATAACAATCTCCAATTTCTCAGCCAACCGTTTACATTCCTCCACACTTATCTTATTTGTCCTGTATTTCTCTTCCGCTACAATATGGGATTCCTCAACTGGCTGAATCTCCTTTTCTATAACTTTAGCAGAGTCAGGCATCAGTTCTTCCCTTTCGTTCTCCACCTCTTTCTTTTTTTTGATAAAGGACAGCAATGCTTCCGGTCACCACAGCTATCACGATGAACACTATGCTCCATATACTAATAGAAGACGCTATTTTAACCGTTAGCTGAGTTTCTGACTCTGGATTCCCCATCTGTCTTACTTTAAAAGTATAATTACCGGACGGTAAATCATAATAAGTAATATCCGAACGACCTGTCAAAGCCATCCATCCGGTATCCTCACCCTCTAATTGATATTCGTATGACATAAAAGCAGGTGCCGTATAACTGAAATCAGAAAAGTAAAAGGTAACATTCTTCTGAGAAGCTTCCAATGAAATTTCACTCTTGCCGCCATCTCCCACAACAGATTGCACTACAGATTTTCCATTTACACATATATCTGTTATGGCAACCGAATAGGGAACGGATTTCCTCTGATTCATCCGCACTGTATCCAAATACAGAAGCCCTTTGGAGTTTCCAAACCAAATGCCGTTCTCATCACGTACCGGCGGACAAAGAGTAAAAATGGAACTGGGAATACCATCAACAAAATTATAAGGAATAAAATGGTCTTTCTTATCATACCGGAACAAACCATTGTTAGTTCCCAGCCATAACCACTTTTCACGATCCTCTACAATAAACATACCATCATTCCCATCCAAAGGAGTCCCCGGCTGCAAACGCCTAAAAACTAGTCATAGACAAATCAGAGATAAAAAGAGAGCCTTTGTCCGGAAAAAAAATTAAAGATCATGGTTGGAATCTTCGTAGATCACTCTTATTTTTTCCTTATGAATAAATCCCTCAGGAAACACATCGGTTTTCAATGTCCGGGCAGAGGGGTCCCAAATGCACATTCCATTCTCTGTACATATCCATCCTTTATGAGTGGAATCAAAATAGATTCATATACGTTCCCTTCTGGCAACTTAGAATTGGCACTGGTATAATGAGCTATCTGTCTGCCGTCTTTATAGCAGAATATTCCTAAAGATGTTCCTATCCACAAATTCTTTTCACGATCCTGCTTGATACAAAAAATATGTCCCTTACTAAAAGGCATTCCTCCATCCGGTTCAAAATCTCTGAGTGTCAAAGTCGCAGGATTTAAAACATACATTCCACCACCGTATGTACCTATATAATACTCATTCTGATAATACAGACAACTGAAAATCATATTTGAGCGTAACTGTGGAACCTTGAAACTTTTATAACGATGATTTTCTTCGTCAATATAAAAAAGTCCGTCACGAGATCCAATCAGTTTCTCTTTCTCTTTGATAGCAAGTGCACGTACTGGCATATCTCTGGAATCAAAAAAAGGAGCATACGTATAAGTGGAGAACAGCCCACTCTGATATAATGTGTAATCCAACCCCAGCTGATAGAATCCTACCCAAATCAAACCTTCTTTATCAACCAAAACAGAATAAACGGAATTAGAACGCAAAGTTTCATCCTTCCCTGTTTCATGACGCATGGAACGAACAACTTTCTTTTTATCCGTTGATACAAAATGAACTCCGTTACCATCGGTTCCCACATACAAAAGGCTTTTCCCATCACCGGATAAAGAAGAAATTACATTACAACCTACATCAACAAAACGAGCAAATTCTTTAGTTTGTGTATCGAAACTGATGATTCCCTGCCCCATCGTTCCTAAATAAAGCATACTCCCAATCCTAGCTATATTCTTAAAAGAACAAACATGCTTCTCTTCCATCACATTATGATAAGCCTCTATTTTTCTATCTGAAAGTCGCAGAGAATAAAGACCATTCTCCGTAGCCATCCAAAGTATTCCATCTTCTCCCAAATTCAAGCCACCAATAGAGTTCGCCGCCGACAACATATTAGGATCTATCATAATTTGGTTCAAGCTACCTCCTTTATAAATGAAAAGCCCCCTTTCTGTTCCGATATAAAGTATTCCTTTCCCATCATGTAAAAGAGAGCGCACAGCATATCCTATCGTTTCACGAGCAATGGGTTCCAAACTGTTTTTCGCTCTACTGACACGCCATAGTCCACTGCCATTCCCCATCCACAATTCATTGCCAGGCATTTCGGCAATGGCATTCACCCGTTTCAATTTTTTCATCTGAGCCCGGAATAAGATAATGCTTGAAATGAATCCCGTCAAAATCATTCCAGTGAATTACCGGTTCCCAACCATACATAACCCAAAGAGTCTTTATAAATGGCATTTACTACCAAATCTGATAATCCCTCAGTTACAGACAAGCCACGAAAAGCATAGGAACGAGAAAAAACGGGTAAAGACAAGAATATAAGAAACAATATAAATATAAATCCTTAGTATATGACAATTTTTAGATTATAGTAATTTAATCCATTGATTATCAAATAATTATATTGCAAAAGACCTTAAAATTTCGTAACTTTAAGGCAGTTAACTCCCACATTAACACCATGTCGCGA
>ENA-OPYX01001421-OPYX01001421.1-human-gut-metagenome-genome-assembly--contig:-NODE-1421-length-12705-cov-2.459533_pt1 | contig 12705 bp, 14 predicted proteins | sample MGYA00242639_ERZ504486 | MGnify/ENA primary metagenome ERZ504486 (study PRJEB26092, sample SAMD00036296) | human gut metagenome | host: Homo sapiens | study: EMG produced TPA metagenomics assembly of... | reverse complement strand
TGCCTCTGCTATTCTAAACTGTATAGGTCCGAAGCTGCAATAGTTAAACATAATAACAAGCACAACATAAAGTGCCGCAATCACAGCCGCCTGTGTAATAAATGGCAACCTTAAACTGTGTGCTTTTAATATTTCTATTACCACTATTATTTTTGCTATTATTTTATATCATTTCAGGAATACTTCTATCTGTACCCTCTTTATCCTTAAATAATATACTCATTTTATACTCCTTTAGTTTTGTTTTATGTGTGGAAGGTTTCGAACACACATTACTATAATCTCTGCATATATGAAACATATCACTGACACATTCCGTATAAACAGCATTCACAGACACATTATAAGACGGACAGAAATGTAAATATCTGCCCGCCTTAATCTTATATGTCACTATATTTATATGCTGTTATTCAGAGCCACGCAAAATCTGAAAGATACACAACTGCCTCTGAAAAACAATTAACACAATCCTTAAAATTTGTTAATTAGAGAGTTACACCCTGCTTAAAGATAGCTAAATCGTGGAAGCCAGCGATTTCAGCCTTTACCTTCTTACCAGAAGCAACATCTAATACAAGCTGGAAGAGTTCCTTAGCTGCATCTTCAAGTGGAAGGTCATCTGTTACAATTCTTCCTGCGTTGAAGTCTATCCAGTTGCTCTTATTGCCAGCAAGTCTTGAGTTAGTAGCAATCTTTACTGTAGGTACTGGTGATGCAAATGGTGTTCCACGTCCTGTTGTGAAAAGAACCATCTGTGCTCCTGCTGCTGCACAAGCTGTTGAAGCAACAAGGTCATTACCAGGTGCACTAAGAAGGTTAAGTCCCTTATCAGATACTCTTTCACCATAAGCTAATACACCCTTTACAAGTGATGAACCAGACTTCTGTGTACATCCAAGTGACTTATCTTCAAGTGTTGTGATACCACCATCCTTGTTTCCTGGTGATGGATTCTCATAGATTTCCTGACCATTCTTGATGAAGTATTCCTTAAAGTCATTGATAAGGTGAACTGTCTTCTCGAAAAGTTCCTTGTTAGCACATCTATTCATAAGGATAGTCTCTGCACCGAACATTTCTGGAACTTCTGTAAGGATAGTTGTACCACCCTTAGATACGAGCATATCTGAGAAAAGACCTACTGTTGGGTTAGCTGTGATACCTGATAAACCATCAGAACCACCGCACTTCATACCAACGATAAGATGCTTAGCACTAACCTTTTTCTCTCTTAAATGTAGCAGCGTAAGACATAAGTTCCTTCATAATACCTTCAGCAGCTTCCTGCTCATTTTCTACATCCTGAACCTGTAAGAACTTAACTCTGTCTGGGTTAACTTCACCGATATAATCCTTAAGAACTTCAATACGGCTGTTCTCGCAACCAAGACCAAGTACAAGTACTGCACCAGCATTAGGATGGTTGATAAGGTCAGCAAGTACGTGTCTTGTATTCTCCTGATCCTCTGTTGTCTGTGAACATCCATATGGATGAGTAAATGCAACTACTTCATCTACTCCTTCTGGCTTGTTAGCTCTTGCTGTAGCTTCGATTGCTCTTGCTATTGAATTAACACAGCCAACTGTTGGGATAATCCATACTTCATTTCTTACACCAACTGTACCATTTTCACGCATATATCCTTCAAAGAACGCTTCCTCTGTTGGCTCAACGTCCTTATGTCCTTCTGGATTGTATGTGTATTCAAGAAGTTCACCGAGAGCTGTCTTTAAGTTGTGTGTATGAACCCAGCCACCAACTTCAATATCAGACTGTGCGAAACCGATTCTGAAACCATACTTTATAACTGCATCACCCTTCTTGATAGGCTTGATAACAAACTTATGTCCCTGAGGGATATCTTCTATTGTAGTAACTTCTGTACCAGCAACATTAAGTGTTGTGCCCTTAGCGATTGGCTTAAGAGCTACTGCAACATTATCATCTTTATTAATCTTAATAAAATCCTGCATAACTACCTCCTGTAATTAATATAATCTCTATGTATCATTAACCACGTACATCATAGAATTATGAAATTCAATGATTACATTCATATCATAACATTTTATTATAACAATAAAAGGGTATAAATACACAATACCTCTTACATAACTTAAGGGCGGATGAAAAAGAACACCCGCCCTTATTAATGCTTTAAAATACGATATAAATCAATGCCGAAACTTATATTCAGCTAAGGCTTATAAATACTTTGCTGCAAACTGCCAACGCAATTATGCTAACTTTTCATCATCAAGAGCTAAATCGTTAACTACAGCTCTCATGCCTCTTTCTCTGATATCTGTAATATATCCTGTGATAACTTCTTCAAGGTCAAGAACCTTAGTAAGGTCTTCGCCACCGAAGAACTTAGTATTGCTTAAGTAAGCATGTGCGAATTCAGCTGGTGTCTTACCAGAGTTATCTCTGAAGAAATCAAGTACAGCCTTATCATCTGTGATGTTGTACTCTTCACCGTTTCTGTCACCCTTTAATACAATACCGCCGTTGAACTCAGCTTCTGTCTGTGATGTATAGAAGCTCATAAGTGCTGCGATAGAGAATGTAAGGTACTTAGGAAGCTTGTTAAACTTCTTAACGTATCCTAAGAATGAAGGAAGACATCTAGCTTCCCACTTAGATACAGAGTTAAGTGAAATGCTTAATAATCTGTGATCTACGAATGGGTTAAGGAATCTGTCGATAACAGCCTTAGCGAATTCTTCACAATCTTCCTTAGAAAGTGAAAGTGTAGGAATAACTTCATTGTAAAGTGTTTCTTCCATATACTTTCTGATAACTGGATCCTTCATAGAGTTCTCTACGTTATCGTTACCAGCAAGGAATGATGCTAATACGAATGATGTATGTGAACCATTAAGGATTCTTACCTTTCTTTCCTTATATGGATGATGATCCTTTGTAAATACTACATTAAGTCCAGCTTCCTTGAATGGAAGTTCCTTCTCAAGCTGCTCAAGTGGAAGATTAGAATCACTCTCTACAACCCAGAGACCGAATACTTCAGCTCTGTCGATAAGCTGATCTTCATAGCCCCACTCTTCGCAAAGCTTAGCAGCATCTTCTCTTGGATAACCTGGAACAATTCTATCAACAAGTGTTGGGCAGAATGAGCAGTAATTGTTAACCCAGTCCTTGAATCCATCTTCAAGACCCCAGAGTTCTATAAACTTCATAATGCACTTCTTTAATTCGATACCATTATCAGCGATAAGTTCGCAAGGAAGTAAGATAAGTCCCTTATCTGCTGCTCCGTTGAACTTCTGGTATCTCTTGTAGAGAAGCTGTGTAAGCTTACCAGGATATGTCTTAGGAGGACGAGCATTAGGATCGTTATCTGTCTCGTCAAATACGATACCTGCTTCTGTTGTGTTAGAAACGATAAATCTAAGTGTTTCGCTTGTACCATATTCAATGTACTTGTCATAATCTTCGATAGCTGCTACAGCATCAACAACAGATGTAATCTGACGTGTGATTTCCTTAGGCTGTCCATCTACGAAACCTCTTAACTGAAGTGTGTACTGGCATTCCTGATCGTGGAATCTTTCAAGTGTACCAAACTCGATTGGCTTAACGATAACAACACCGCCGTTAAAATCTGTCTTTTCGTTAGTAAACATCGAAGATATAATCTACGAATGCTCTAAGGAAGTTACCTTCACCAAACTGCATAACCTTTACAGGTCTGTCAACTGCATGTGTAATACTCTTGTTTAATCTCTGCATATTATTCCTCCATTCCGCCCACTTTAAGGGCATCTCAGCTCCACGCAGGGCGCAGATACTGACTATGAAATTAATCCCCGGTAGTTATCAAAATATTAAGATACTCCATATTTAACATTATTATAGCGCAGTATCACTCAGCTTGCCGGACTACGCATTCTTAACCAGTAAATGGTATCCAAAGCGTATGTAAGCGCTTTCATTATCTTTCACAGATTATGATATACTTAAAAACATTTTTAGTCAATACTTATTTTTGTATACATTATTGTCTGTTAAATTTAATTATCAGTTATTGTTCTTCACTCATTACTAAACAATTGCACAACTCTTTAATGGTAATAATTAAGTACAATAAAAATACACTTTACATACTTGCTTTTATAATAATACCATTGTATAATCAGTTTATCAATATGTAAGTGCTTACATTAAGTGTTTTTTATGATATTTTACTACTTTTATAATTACACAATTCTGTTAATTATAATTATTCATCATAATTAATGGCCTAATGATCAACTGCACCTATATATTACATTAATGCAAGCGTTGTCCAGAGCTTACAAGAATGAGGTTAATTTATGAATATATATGATGTTTCCAATAAAGCAGGAGTATCTATTGCCACTGTTTCCCGTGTTCTTAATGGTAATGCCAAAGTATCATCAGCTACAAGAAACAAAGTATTAGATGCTATGAAAGAGCTTGATTATACACCAAATGTATTTGCAAGAGGCTTAGGACTTAATACAATGAAGACCATAGGTATAATGTGTATTGACTCCTCTGATATTTACCTTGCTAATGCTGTATATTATCTTGAACAGGAATTAAGAAAGCATGGTTATGACTCCATACTCTGCTGTACAGGTAAGGATTATACTAATAAGAAGAAATATCTTGAACTCCTGTTAAGCAAAAGAGTTGACGGCATAATACTTGCCGGTTCACAGTTTGTTGAGAATACCAATATCCACAATAATGATTACATAATTAATGCAGCTAAGGATATACCTATTGTCTTAGTGAATGGATACCTTGATGCACCTAATATATATTCTGTTATGTGCAATGATGAAATTGCCATATATAATGCAACTAACCTCTTGATTAATAATGGACATCGTAATATAGTCTACTTATACACAAGCAAGTCATACAGTGGTATGAACAAATATGCAGGATATATAAAAGCTTTGAAAGAAGCAGACATTTCACTTCCTGAAGATTACAGACATCTATGTGGCAAGAACATTTCGCACGCCAAGGAATACCTTAATTATCTTTATAATAAAGGTATCGAATTTGATGCTGTAGTAACCTCTGATGACTCACTTGCAGCTGGGGCAGTTAAATATGCACACGCCCACTCTATCAGTGTTCCTGATGAGCTTGAGATTATAGGGTTTAACAACTCGGTTCTTTCCATATGCACTGAACCAGAGCTTACATCTATTGACAGCCACGTTGAACAGCTTTCAACTAAAGCAGTAGATGTTCTTATGAAGGTATTGTGCGGTGAATCTGCTGATAAACACAGCATTATCACTGCTGATATTATAAAACGCAATACAACACATTTTTAATTCACAGGAGGATTATGTACTATGAAACAATTCATGGACAAAGACTTTTTACTTTCAACACCTACAGCACAGCACCTCTTCCACGACTATGCTGACAAGATGCCTATCGTTGATTATCACTGCCATATCAACCCTAAGGAAATCGCAGAAGACAGAAAGTTCGAGAACATTACACAGGTATGGCTCGGCGGTGACCACTATAAGTGGCGTCAGATGAGAACTAATGGTGTTGATGAGAAGTACATCACAGGTGATGCTACAGATCGTGAAAAGTTCCAGAAATGGGCTGAAACACTGGAGATGGCTATCGGTAATCCACTTTACCATTGGAGCCACCTTGAACTTCAGAGATATTTCGGTTACAACGGTATCTTAAATGGTGATACAGCCGAAGAAGTATGGAATCTTTGCAACGCTAAGTTACAGGAAGATTCTATGTCAGTTAGAAATCTTATAAAGCAGTCAAATGTTAAATTAATCTGTACAACAGATGATCCAGTTGATTCACTTGAATGGCACAAGAAGCTTGCAGAAGATGATACATTTGATGTACAGGTACTCCCAGCCTGGAGACCTGACAAGGCTATGAACATCGAAAAGCCTGAATATCTTGACTACCTTAACACATTATCAGATGTAAGTGGAATTAAAGTTAACTCTTTTGCTTCTCTTATGGATGCTTTAAGAAACAGAATGCAGTTCTTTGATTCAATGGGATGCTCAGTATCTGACCATGCTCTTGAATATGTTATGTATAAGCCTTACACAGATGCAGAAATCGAAGCTATATTTGCTAAGAGATTATCAGGTGAAGCTATCACAACAGAAGAAATGAACAAGTTCAAGACAGCATTCATGGTATCTGTTGGAAAAGAATACAACAAGCTTAACTGGGTAATGCAGTTACATTATGGCACTATCCGTGATAACAACGTATTCAGATACAATCAGTTAGGTCCTGATACAGGCTTTGACTGCATCAACACTTATGACTGTTCAGCAGAGATGGCTCAGTTCCTTAACGCTCTTAACAGCACAGATGAACTTCCTAAGACTATCATCTACTCACTTAATCCATCAGTTAATGCTGCTATCGGTACTGTTATTGGATGTTTCCAGGATTCTAAGGCTGTTGGTAAGATCCAGCAGGGTTCAGCATGGTGGTTCAATGATCATAAGGTTGGTATGACTAACCAGATGACAAGTCTCGCTAACTTAAGCTTACTTGGCAACTTCATCGGTATGCTTACAGATTCAAGAAGCTTCTTATCTTATACAAGACATGAATACTTCAGAAGAATTATGTGTGAACTTATCGGTGGATGGGTTGAGAACGGTGAATACCCTAACGATGAGAAGGCTCTTAAGAAGATTGTTGAAGGCATCTCTTACAACAATGCAGTTCGTTACTTTGGTTTCGACTTATAAAATCAAGCACGGACAAATAGTATTATAGACATTCATTTGTTAATAATATTAAACTAAAATCCGCTGTATATTGAAATGTAAAATCAATATACAGCGGATTTTTATATCTTTAATCCTTAAGGCTCTTTGGCAAAAGCTGACAAAGACCACTTAGTAATTATTCTCTTTGTTTCATTATTTCTTATCTTTTCTTCTCATTGCAACTGGCTTTCTTGATACATTCTTCATCTCACTCTCATCAAGTGTATGCATCTTGCCATTGTAATCCATCTTATGCTTTGGCTTCTCTCCAACATATACCATAGATGAATTATCCCTGCTAAGCTTAGCTGAACACTCCGGACAAAATCTTCCGTATCTTATCTCTGCACCACACATCTGGCACTTAATATATGAACCAGAACCATCTGGTATCTCAATACGGCCCTGATATAAGAACTTCTGTATAGTCTTAACGCTTACACCTGTTGCATCTAGCTATTGTGACTGCATTTCTGTAGGTCCGTGCTTTTCAAGATAATCTCTTATCTTGCCAATTCAGTAAATTCTTTATTACCACATTTAGGACATTCATATACCTCTCCATATGCATATATCATTCTCGTGCCACACTTAGGACATTCCTTAAGCATTGTATAATGCTCATCAAGTTCTGCCCTCATATTAATCTTCATCTTTTCGTCGTCATTGATATTCTGTCTGTTGTCAACAACTCTTTTATTATTATTCTCCAATTTTACCCCTTCTTTCTTTTACCCTGTTTCTTACTGTCCTGATTTGCCTGTGCTGCCTTTAGTGCTGATTCATATTGTGTAGGTTCTCTTAAAGACCTCTTTAGTGCTTCCTTATTAGATTCCCCTGAACTACGTGAACTACGGCTTGCAGCAAGGAACTGTCTTTGCTTCTCATTGATATAACGTGCCACATCAATATTGCAGGATGTAAGTGTACAGCCATAGATAATCTTCTTCTCACCTACTGTAACCTTTCTTACAATATTTCCAATAAGGCTTATACCTGTCTTCATATCATTAAACACCAGTCTTACAGGAAAATTCTCTGCATCTATATCTTCAATTTCAACAAATGAGAAACCATTCTCACTTATATCCTTAAGAATAACATTAACAGCTTTCTTATTAGAACCTATCTGGACAACCGCTCCCAGACCAAGAAACAATCTAAACGACTCTCTTCGGTTCATCTCAAATCCTTCCCCTGATGCAACTATCTTGTATACATTCTTTCCATTATTCTGGACAGTCGTTATTCCGACACCTTTCCATACTATAGGATTCTTTTCTTCTCTTAAATATATTAAATTAACCATCAAATGCCCTTCACTATTAAATGATAGTATCTTACCATCTATCCTTATCGGCTGGGCATATATATAATTCACTCCTGATTCTACACACTGTGAGTGAAATTCCAACTTTCTTTCCTTAAGACTGACCTCAATAGTTAAATTACCTTCAGCCGGAACTTCCTTAATTATCATTAATCATCTCCAGAAATATATAAATATCCATATATTCAATTAAACGTAATCAAAAATATTTAATTAAATAATAACATTTTTCACGCTTATTGAAAAGTTGTTTTTTGACATTTTAGACAACATTTTAGACATTTTCCACACATTCTATTGGAATTTCCTATTACATAAAATAAAGACTGCTAATATATACTAACATACCAGCAGCCTTTTTATCATAAACACATATAACCATAAAATGATATATAATCATCTAACGGCTACGCTATATTGTTATTATTCCTCGTCCTCAATTGGCTCGTCCCAATTGTGGTATACATTCTGAACATCATCTTCTTCATCAAGAAGTGCTAATATTCTTCTCATCTTCTTAATATCATCTTCTGATGTGAGCTCTACCATTGTCTGTGGAATCATTGTAACTTCTGCTGAAGCAAATGTAATTCCTTCATTAGAAAGTGCATCACTTACTGTGCCAAAATCATCTGGAGCTGTAGTAATCTCATAGCTGTCTTCTTCTTCATTGAAGTCATCTGCACCTGCATCAAGGGCAATCATCATAAGATCATCTGCATCCTTATCACAATCTTCCTTAGCAACGATAATCTGTCCCTTGTTATCGAACATAAATGATACACAGCCAGGTGTTCCTACATTACCGCCACCCTTAGTAAATGCATTTCTGATATTAGAAGCAGCTCTGTTTCTATTGTCTGTTAATGCCTCAACTATAATAGCTGTTCCGTTAGGACCATATCCTTCATATGTAACTGATTCAAAGTTAGACATATCTGTACTTGCAGCCTTCTTAATAGCTCTTTCAATTGTATCATTAGGCATATTAGCAGCCTTACACTTAGTAACAACCTGTCTTAACTTACTATTATTATTAACATCAGGTCCACCTTCTTTAACGGCAACCATAATCTCCTTACCAAGTCTTGTAAAAATCTTACCCTTAGCAGCATCATTTGCAGCTTTCTTATGGGCTATGTTAGCAAATTTTGAATGTCCTGACATTTTATTTCTCCTTTAATCTACTTATCTTCTTATTTCTAATCTAAAAATACACCGACAAATATTCTATCACTATCTGGCTGAATTTTCAAGCAATTTAGCAAATTCTTCAATAGGCATAGGTTTATAATAATAGTAGCCCTGTGCATACATACAGCCATTCTCCTTTAAGAAATCAGCCTGCTCTTTTGTCTCAACACCTTCTGCAATCATATCTATTCCAAGTTCATTAATCATTCTTATGACATTGCCAAGAAGTACTTTTCCTTTATCTGTTGCTATATCATCAACAAAGGTCTTGTCTATCTTAACTTCATCTACACGCTCGCTCTTTAACATTCCAAGAGAAGAATATCCCGAACCGAAATCGTCCATTGAGAACTTAAAGCCATATCCCTGCAATGACTGAACCTTCTTAAAAAGACTGCCCTCTTCCTTAGTAAACGCACTTTCTGTTATCTCTAGCGGAATATACTTAGGATCTATACCATATTCACCGGCCATATTCTTTAAATTCTCTGTGAACTTTTCCTGATATACATGCATTCTTGATACATTAACTGATATAGGCACCGGTTCAATACCTTTATCTTCCATCATCTTAATACAGGCACATACTTTGTTCCATATAAAATTATCCACATCAATTACATATCCATTCTTCTCAAGAACAGGTATGAACTGGTCAGGATATATCATCTCCTTATCGTTCTGCCATCTTACAAGTGCCTCTCCGCCAATAATATGCCCATTGTGCATATCAACCTTGGGCTGTACATATGCTTTTATGTAGTCATTCTTAAGTGCCGGAAGCACATCATTTTCTATCTTCTTCTCCAAAAGCATAGACTCACGCATAGCATTATCATAAAACTCATATGTCTTAAATACCTTGCCCTTAATCTTCTTAATCGCAAGATCTGCGTAATCACACATAAGGCTTACATCCATATTATTATGATTAATACATATTCCAAATGCGGGAAGAACTTTGCACTGTATATTATACTGGTCTATTCTACTCCTAATCGAGTTAACAATATCAATAAGCTCCTGCTTGTCATCAAATGATGTGCATAACACAAATATGTCAGCCCTGAAATGACCTGCAACACAGAATTCCCCCTCATAATCACAAAACAATCCTGATATGTACTTAAGCAGCTTATCCGCTTCTTCACGTCCACAGAACTCATTAACTGTCTTAAAATGGTATATATCCATTCTTATAACAGCGAACTTCTTATCACTGTTGTTCCTCATAAGTTCATTAGCTTCATAAAAGAATGCCTTAATTCCATATAGACCTGTAAGCGGCGATTCATTCTTCTTAGCGTTAAGATCAGCCATCTTCTTCAACGAATAAAGATATAATTCATCACTCACAATCTTAGAATTTGTAGTATTATCTTTAGTATTATCTCCCGCATTTCCCATATTAATCTCCGTTCCTACATCTTTCTATAAATGTATATCAAGATTACTTATTGCAAATTATATCATATTACATTAAAAAAAGCAAAAAATATTGTGATATTGCATAAATTTTATACCAATATCACAATATTTTGTATGCATTCTTATATTTTCTGCAAAAGCAGCAGAATTATATGTTAAAACACCACTTAATCTTAAAGGTTAGCTTTAATCTTCTCAATCATAGCAGCATATTCTTCATCTGTAAGGTATTTCTTATCTGGATTCATAAGGAATACTCCACCCCATTCATATTCGTCCTTATACTTAGGACAAAGGTGGAAGTGAAGATGATGTCCTGTATCTCCATATGCACCATAGTTAACCTTATCTGGGTTAAACGCTTTCATAATTGCTCTTGCAACTCTTGCAACATCCTCAAAGTAAGCTGCTCTTTCTTCTGCTGTAAGCTCGTTCATATCACCTACGTGCTTCTTATGCGCAACGATACATCTTCCCGGATGACTCTGCTCCTTGAAAAGATATACCTTAGATGTCTCTAATTCGCATATCTTAATACCGAACTTTGCAACAAGTTCACCTTCCATACAGTATGCACAATTCTGATCTACCATCTTATTTTCTCCTTTTACGTTGTTTTGGAAATATTTTTATTTCTAATTTAATTAAATCGTTTCCTAAGTATTCTTTACATTTATGTAATGTTTTCAAACTTTCATTTATAATAAAAGCTTTCACCTTATAAATTATAAATTCTAAATGCCTATTACCATTACCTGCAAAGCATCACCACAAGCGGTATTGTTACCAGACTTGCCAGTGTAATAATAAATACACCCTGCGCCGCATAATCAGCTTCTGTTGAACCGAAGCTTTCTGCCATAATCGGAATACTCGCCATACTCGGAAGTGCAATAATCAGCGTCCAGATATTTCTCGCAAGATCATTCACGCCAAGCCACGTCATCACACGAAATATGACAACCGGCATAACTATCAGCTTAATGATTATGACAAATACAACTGGCCATGCTTTCTTTAATGATCCTGATTCCATCAGTGCAATCGTTCCTCCGATATACAAAAGTGCCAGTGGCTTTGCACAGCTTCCTATTGTATCAAAGCTTCGAAGAATCAGTAAATCTGATGGCACTTTCAAAATCATCAACGCTAGCCCGATCAATACTCCTACTATAACAGGATTGGACAGCTTCTTTATAATCAGCTTCAAGGATAATTCCTGTCCTCCTTCTGATTTAGAAGTGAGCAATACTCCTTCTGTCCAGAGGAACAGATTATCTATTACAACGCAGAAAGAAAATGCTACTACTGCAACCGGATCAAATATCTCTTTTACAAGAGGCAGCCCAAAGAACGCCATATTTCCGAAAAGACATTGGGCAGTAAAGAATTTTTCTTTTATCTCCCCGGAAATGTAATAACGTTCCTGTCAGGAATCCAGCTCCTGTAAGCAACGGATATGTAATCAGTGCATAGGGAATTACAGATTTGCAATATCCCATGCATTTTCCTCCTGCACTGCTGACGGAAATACTGCAATCAGCATCAACGGACAGATAACGCCCATAAGCAGACTGCTTAACCCATGAATGACTTCGGCTTTCAAAAGCCCTAAATTTTGCTCCTACAAATCCACATCCGAGAATGACAAAAAACATAATCATTTGACTAATCAACGTATTCATATCTATAGACATTATTTTGTTTCCTCCATTCTCTCATTTCAATTTTATATCCATGATATGAAACTCTAATTCAATTCATGGTCTATATTTTCAAGCTGATATATAGTTTTTTAATTTGTATGTTTCATCAAAAATCCCACTACAACACTGTCATATGGCTCAGGATATTCCCACTGATGTACATGTCCGCCTTCCGGTGCAAGATAGAATTCTGCCTGTGGGATTCCATGTACTAATTCCATGGTCTTCTCTATATTCATGAACAAATCCTTT
>ENA-OPYX01001420-OPYX01001420.1-human-gut-metagenome-genome-assembly--contig:-NODE-1420-length-12721-cov-6.487693_pt1 | contig 12721 bp, 6 predicted proteins | sample MGYA00242639_ERZ504486 | MGnify/ENA primary metagenome ERZ504486 (study PRJEB26092, sample SAMD00036296) | human gut metagenome | host: Homo sapiens | study: EMG produced TPA metagenomics assembly of... | reverse complement strand
GTAGAACAACTGAAAAATGGCAACGAAGATGCTTATAAATACATCTATGATTATCATTATGTTCTTTTATGTCATGTAGCAAATCAATATTTGAACGATAATTTTTTATCGGAAACTATAGTTGGAGATGTAATATTTCACCTTTGGGAGATCAGAGAAACTTTAAACATTACTATTTCTATTAGAAGTTATCTGATAAAGGCTGTTCGTAATCGTTGTATAGACTATCTGAAATCTAGATCTGAAAAAAAGGAAATTTCATTTTCAGTTTTAGTACCGGAAGAGATGTCTGAAGAAAAGTATTTGCAGTCGGATAATTATCCTTTGGGAATATTATTAGAACGTGAATTGGAGCATGAAATCCGTATGGCAATAGATAAACTACCGGTTGAATGTAGATGTGTTTTTGAAAAAAGTAGATTTGAGGAGAAAAAATATGAAGAAATTTCTCAGGAATTAGGTATTTCTATAAATACGGTTAAGTATCATATAAAGAATGCATTATCTTTCCTTCAGACTGAATTGAGCAAATATTTAATTGCTTTGATTTTATTTTTTTCGTGTTAAAACAGAAAAAAGTTCTTTTAGGACTACCCTGTATTTAAAATAAATCGTCTTCACTTTAGAAACAACAAAGATGAAAGCAGAAAAAGAACATATTGATGAATTAATAGTATCCTATTTAAGTAATGAGTTGGATGGAAATGCTGTGCATGAACTGAAGGAGTGGATAGCTGCGTCTGTGGAAAATGAAAAGTATTTTATGCAGCGGCAAGAAATTTGGTTTTCTGCCATAAGTGTGAAAGAGGATGTTAAATATGATAAGAGCAAAGCATTTGAACAATTTAAAAATAGAATTGCTAATCAGAGGTTGAATGATAAAAGAGAACGTGAAAATTTCTGTTTGTCTAAATTTTGGCGTTATGCAGCTGTTATTGTTGTATTGTTCTCAGTTTCTTATTTTTCTTATTGGAGGGGTGGAATAAGTATAAAAGAGGTATTTTCGGATATCATTGTGGAGGCTCCTCTTGGTTCCAGAACAAAATTGACCTTGCCGGATGGGACATTAGTGTGGTTGAATGCCGGATCGCGTATAACATATTCACAAGGATTCGGAGTAGGGAATAGAAAAATAGAATTGATAGGAGAAGGGTATTTTGAAGTTAAACGAAATGAAGAAGTTCCATTTCTTGTGAAAACGAATAGTTTGCTGGTAAAGGTATTGGGAACGAAATTTAATTTTCGGGATTATCCGGATGATGCAGAAGCCATTGTTTCTTTGTCCGAAGGAAAAGTGGCATTGAATAATTTATTGAAAAAAGGAAAAAGAAGCTTTTTTGTTACCCAATGAAAGGGTGGTTTTGAATAAAAAGAATGGCAGAATGCATGTGGAGTATTCTACTGTTTCCAATGCATTACAATGGACTAATGGATATTTATTTTTTGATGAGGAATTGTTGCCGGATGTTGTGAAGGAGTTAGAACGTAGTTATAATGTGAAAATACAAATAGCTAGTGATACTTTGAATACTTTCAGGTTCTATGGAAATTTCGTTCATCGTGAGCAAAATATTCAGGAAGTTTTGGAAGCATTATCTGCGACCCGTAAGATTCATTATATTATTGAAGGACACAATATAACTTTATATTAAGTAGGGAGTGGATTAAAATTGTTTAACCTTAAAATTAAAAGTATGAATAGAATTAGAGCTGTAATACTGTAATAGGGGTACGAAAGGGATGAAAAAGAAAAGGTGGGAAGATATAGGGATTTTCCCACCTTGATGAAATCTCTTTTTCGACTTACGATTGTGAGTGCGCTTTTAGAGAATGCAAAGTTAATGATTTTTCTCTTTAAAAGCTAAGTTCATTTAATTTTTTAATTAATAAATTACTAATTTATGAAAAACAAGAGAAAGGCCATATTATTGGTCGGGGCTTTGCTTTGCCTTAATTTGAATATCTTCTCACAGAATATACCATTGAAAATGAATAAAGTATCGGTGAAAAAAGCTATGACTGAGCTAAAAGAAAAAAGTGGATATTCATTTGTGTATATAGCTGGGGATGTAGATACGAAAAAGATTGTTGATATAGACGCTGAGCAACTGCAAGAAGTTATTGAGCAAATCTTGGAAGGACAAAATGTTTCTTATGAGATAAAAGATAAAAATATCATTATTCGGAAGAAGGAAGTAGAACAGTCCATGTTGAACGAGAAAAAATTACAAGATATTTCAGGGCTTGTGATGGATGTTATGGGAGAACCTATCGTAGGAGTTAATGTGATGGAAAAGGGGACTACTAATGGTACTATTACTGATATGGATGGTAAGTTTTTACTTAAAGCTCCTGCGAATGCAACTCTTATTATTAGTTTTATCGGTTATAAGACTCTTGCTGTTAATTTGGAAGGGGAAAAGAATGTGAATATAACTCTGAAAGAGGATTTGGAACAATTAGATGAAGTGGTGGTGGTTGGTTATGGAACTCAAAAAAAATCTAGTTTGACAGCATCCGTGGCGACAGTGCCTGCAAAAGAACTGAGTAAACAGATGGGGCATTCTGTTGCAGCTGCTTTGCAGGGGAGGGCTCCAGGAGTAGAAATATTGCAAAAGGGGGGAGAAGCTGGGGCAGATATCAAGATACTTGTTCGGGGAGCAGGTACATTTGGTGCTACTGAACCTTTATATGTTATTGATGGTGCATTTTCTAATAATGGGCTAAATTCGTTGAATCCTTCAGATATTGAATCAATAGAAATCCTGAAGGATGGTTCGGCGGCTGCCATTTATGGCTCTCGCGCTGCAAATGGGGTTGTGCTGATAACTACCAAGCATGGTCAAAAAGGTAAAGCAAAAGTTGAAATTTCTGCAAACTATTCTTTGCAGACTCCTTCTAAATATCTTGATTTTCTAGATGCAAATGAGCATCGCGAATATACTAAGCAAATTGTTGCAAATTCAACAAACCAGACTCAAGCTCCAGAAAATATTCATCCTACTAATCCTGATATTAATACTGACTGGCAAGATGCATATCTAAGAAATGCTCCTATGTATAATTTGAATGCTTCAATTTCTGGTGGTGGTGAATATTCAACTTTTAATACAAGTTTGGGGTATTTTGATCAGCAAGGTATTATGGAATTTTCTGGTTTTAAGAAATATAATGCACGTGTCAATGGAACGTTTAAGAAAGGACGTTTGACTGTTAGTGAAACTCTTTCTGCTGCTTTTACAAATAAGGAGCCTCAAGTAAGGATGGTGATGGGGATTCCTACTGTTCCAATGACTGATGTAGAGGGAAGGTATGTATCTGCAGGTAAAGATTATTATGTAAATGAAGGAAAAGTTACTAATCCGTTTGCATCTTATTCCAATACTGTTCGAAGAAATAAAACAGTTAATGTTACTGGTAGTTTGAATATAGGACTGAATTTATATAAAGGATTGGATTATAAGCTACTACTTGGAGGTGACTATATATCAACAAATAATATATCTCGGTCCATTGCTTTTGACTCCAATTGGGATGAGAATGGTAATGCAGATCCTGATTATAGCAGAACGATTAATTCACTATCTGAAAGTCGTGGACAGCGATTTAGTTATACAATTGATAACATTTTGACTTATAAGAATATGTTTGCTGGTCATACTATTGACGCAATGGTAGGTACAAGTTGGATGAGAGAATACTATAGAACTATGGGGATTGGTTCTGGTTCTACAGATTTGGGTGGTCCTAATATTACTATTTTTAATGGGAAAGGAGATATAACAAGTGAAGAATACAATTCAGCTTTACTCTCCTTTTTTGCTCGCTTGAACTATGACTATAAGGAGCGTTATCTTGTTTCTGCAAGTATTCGTAGTGATAAATCTTCCAAATTTGCTAAAGGAAATAGGGTCGGTTACTTTCCTTCGGTTTCAGTGGGTTGGAATATACATGAAGAGAATTTTTTTAATATAGAATGGATAAGTAAAATGAAGATTAGAGCTAGTTATGGTGAATTAGGAGCTAATTTTATAGATTCATATTCTTTCCTTTCTACGGCTTATGGTCCAATACCTTCTGTATTCGGTGAAAATCAGATTGGTCAAAGTAGTGTGATGAATGGTTATGTAACCAAATTTGCTCAGGAAAATTTGACTTGGGAAAAATCAATATCTAAAAACGTAGCATTGGAAATGGCTTTTCTGAATAATAAAATTTCTTTTACAGCTGAATATTTTTGGAAAGATAATAATGACTTACTTGCTCCATTACTTCCATTAGCATCGTCAGGGCAAACCATTATGACTAATGGGGGGGATTTGCCAGTCTTTAATTCTGCATCTGTTGAAAATAAAGGTTTTGAATTTACGGTAGGTTATCGTAATAATTGGAAGGATTGGAGTTTGGATGTTACTGCCAATATTTCGGCATTAAGAAATAAAGTAAAGAGTTTGGGTGAGGGAGTACAACCCATTAAGGCAGAGGTGATGATGAGTGGTTCTTTTAATGACCGTCCTACTATTACTAAACCGGGCTTGCCTATTGGTACCTTTTGGGGATATGTGGTGGAAGGTTTTGATAATGATGGTAATTTTATTTTTCAGGATAATAATGGTAGTGTGAATGGTGTATTGACAGGAAAACCGGATGGGAAGATTGATGAGAATGATAAAACGGATATTGGTAATCCTCATCCGGATTTTACTTATGGTTTAAATATAAATGTAGGTTATAAGAATTGGGATTTGACTGCTTTTTTCCAAGGAACGCAAGGTAACGATATTTTTGCTTTAATGAAATATGATTGGTATTTTGGAGGAGCTAATAGTGCTACCCTAAAGGATGCTTTCTATAATTCATGGACTCCGCAAAATCCTAATGCAGAAGCTCCTAAACTGAATAGTAAAAACAGTTCTGGCATAAACTCGCTTCCAAGTACATTCTATGTGGAGGATGGTTCTTATTTCAGATGCAAGAATCTACAAATCGGTTATTCCTTTAATAAGAAATTATTGCAAAAATTCCATATAGAATCATTTAGAATATATGCGGGGGTACAAAATTTATTCACTATCACAAAATATCCCTTGTATGATCCCGAAGTTAGTTCAAACGTGTTGTTTGACAGAGGTGTGGATGGTTTCTGGCAAGCACAGGAAAGTCCTCATGAAGCAACAATGAATTCTAGAGTATATAATCTTGGTGTCAATTTAACTTTCTAAAAACAGAATGAGTATGAAAATAATGTTGCGTAAAATTATAGTTATCATCATCAGTTTTGTAACTATTGGAATGATGGGCTCATGTGAAGATATTTTTAATGATTTGGCGGTGAATCCTAATCAATCAGACGTTAATTCATTTTATACTACACTAGAAAATTGTAATAAGGGAATTCTTGGTATCTATGGGTATATTTCGACTCCTCGTAATTTGGGAGCTTGTGGATTTGGTTTGATGTTGACTCGTAGTGATGAGGGGTGTTCGGTAGCTGATTATGGAGTACCAGGTGCTTATAATGAAGAGTTTACCCCTTCTTATTATTCATTGGTTCAACCTTTTCAGTTAATGTATACAGCTGCTTCCCAAGCTAACCAAATGATTGAAAGTCTTACTGAAATAGAATTCAGCAATAAAGAATTACAGGATGCATATTTGGGGGAGGCTTATTTTCTTCGTGCATTTACACATTTCTTTTTATTCATCAATTATAGGAATATTCCTTTGATTAAAGAATTGCCTAAGGCTCCTAATGAATATAAGCCTCAGGCAACACCTGAAGAGGCTTGGGATTTTATTATAGATGATCTGATCAAAGCTAAAGATTTACTTCCTGACAAGAATTTTTGGGATGCTAAAAATAAAGGACGTGTGACGAAAGCTTCTGCTTATGCACTTTTGGGTAAGTCATATCTTTATAGATCCGGTATTGAACCCAAATATGGAACTTCACAAACAACTTATTATAATGAGGCTGCTGCGGCTTTTGCAGAAATCATTAATGGTAATTGTGGAAACTACAGATTGGTAGATGACTATTCATGGAACTTTGATGTGGCACATGAAAATAATGATGAATCTATTTTTGAAGTACAATTTGTCGGAGTGTTGAATACAGGATTTAACCCAGGATTTGTGGACAGTGGGTTGTTCAATGATGTCCGGTGTAAAATGTGTATAATGAATAGAAGTAGAAATTCGAATAGTTCTGCACAGGTTATGCACAATTGGTTATATGATAAATTTGTAGCGTCAAAAACAGTGACAGGAGAAACTGATCCACGTATGTTTGGTTCGTTTGTTTTTAATGATAATGTATCGGAGATTATACGTCCGAAAGGTATGAAGGTTACTTTTCTTGAAGGGAAGGATTGGGAAGCAGAAATGGGTTCAAAGGAAGGAACATTTGGTGAACAATATGAGTTGGCAATGGGATATAAAATGTGTAGTAGGAAATGGTTGGATTGGACCTTACCTCCGACAGATGATGCTGGTGGGCATTTTTTTAATGGACGTGCACAAGGAGTAAACTGGAGAATGATTCGTTATTCGGATGTTTTGCTGATGTATGCTGAAGCTGTAGTAATGGGAGGGAAAGCCACTGCAAACATAACCCCGTTAGAAGCAATAAACAAAGTACGCGATAGGGTAGGAGTACCTCATGTAACAGAAGCTAATATGAGAACTATTGAAGATGAACGTATTCTAGAACTTACCTATGAAGGCTTCCGATTCTTTGACTTGCTTCGTTGGGGTAAAGTAGTAGAGCGTTTTCGCGAATTGGAAAATACTGATCCTTTGTTTAAAAGGTTTAGCAGGGCTCAATATATGGGGTTTAAGGAAAATAAGAATGAATGGGTTCCATTGCCAATTGATGAAGTAGAGGGTAATCCATATATCACTAAAAATAATCCAGGATGGTAATTAAAAATAGAATAATTATGAAAGTATTTTATTATATTATATGTGCAGCTTGCTTTGCCGGCTGTGTGTCATCTTCCAATGATAAAACGGTGAAAGAGAAGGGTAGAACATTGCATAATGGCATTGTGCTGCCCGAGCAATGGCCTCCTAGTATGATTGATGATGGAGTACGTTGCGAAATGTCTTTACCTTATATTTCAAACAAACCGACTGTTATTTCTGTAAATCTAGGACGCCAATTATTCGTTGATGATTTTTTAATTGCAGAAACAGATATGGAGCGTGTTTCCCATAAGGCTATGTTCTATGAGAATAATCCGGTACTTGCTCCGGATAAGGAGTGGGAATACACTTTTGAACGTGCTCCTTATGCTGCTCCTTTCAGTGATGGAATATGGTATGATGAAAGCGAACAAAAATTTAAAATGTGGTATTTGGCTGGTGCCGGATCTATGCACAAACATCGTCAAAGCTTTTATACTTGTTATGCGGAGTCAAAAGATGGGAAGCATTGGGAAAAAGTGAATATGGATATAGTGCCGGGTACGAATATTGTAGATACTTGTGATCGGGATGCGGCTACAGTTTGGCTCGATAAAATGTGTCCAGAACCAGAAAAACGTTTCAAATTCTTCAATGTGGAAAAACATAGTGGAGGATGGAAAATAATTTTAAAATATTCAAAAGATGGTATTCATTGGTCGGAAGGAGTTGCGCAATCAGGACCGGTGGGGATCGTACCACTGCTTTCTATAATCCGTTTACTCAAAAATGGGCTATTAGTCTACGGCAGGGGAGTAAAGCAGACGGACGCTCTAGAGGCTATTTGGAAAATGAAGATCCAGAGATGGCAGTTAGCGTGGCGCATTCATTGGCTAAAGGAATAAAGGATAAAAATATAGTTTTGTGGTTTACTCCTTCCGATAAGGAACTGCCACATCCTGAATTTCCTGATGTGCGTCCAGCCATTTATAATTTTGATGCTATGCCTTATGAAAGTGTTATGCTAGGGTTCTATGCTATGTGGAAAGGACCAGAGAATGATCTCTGTGGTAAGTTAGGTATTCAGAAAAGAAATGAAATAGGGATGGGATATAGTCGGGATGGTTTTCATTTTTATCGTCCCAGTTATGAACCTGTTATGGGAGTAAATGAAACGGAAGGGGCATGGAACTGGGGAAATATGCAGTCTATTATTGGCGTACCTCTCATTGTTGGTGATTCTTTGTATTTGTATTCTAGTGGAAGAATGAAGAATAAAGTGATGTGGGATGGATTTACTTCTACTGGGTTGGCAACTTTACGTCGTGATGGGTTCGTTTCCATGCATACAGACACAGAAGGGGTACTTGTTACCGAGAAAATAAAGTTTGATGGTAATCATTTTTTTGTGAATGCACAAGCAAAGGATTTGCAGGTGGAGATAATGGATGAAAATGGTAATGTGATTACGGGATTTTCCAGAGAGGATTGTAAGGAAATGAATGATTTGAACAGTACTAAACAATTGGTAACTTGGAAATCAGGTAAAAAACTTGCTGCTCTTTCAGGCAAGATAGTTAAAGTGAAGTTTTATGTTACTTGTGGCGATTTATATGCTTTTTGGATTTCTCCATGGGACACAGGAGAAAGTAGGGGATATACAGGTGGTGGTGGTCCGGGACTCAATCCTTGTGGAATCGATATTAAATAACTGATATGTGTAAAACATAGTTGTGTTACGTCGTGTATTTTGTTGGTGGCTGCTTTATGAGAATGAAGCAGTCATTTTTTGTATTACAGATAAATTTTGCTTGGTTGAGCTAAGTCAATATTTAAGTATGAGGAAAATGTAGACATAAAAAAAGGAGCAACGCCTTGCTCCAACCTTTGTTAACCTTAAATCTAATACTATGAAAAACACGTTGCAAAGGTACGTGTTTTAGTGGATTTTGCAAATAAAACAACTAAAAAAATATGTTTTCTAACACGTTTTAATACTTTTGTCCTATTTGTTAAGGATGAGGACTTTTTTTATTTACTTGTATTTTGTCTTTTTTACATATAAAACCGTATATTTGTTGCCACTTTTGCAAAAGGATAAAAACGAATGGTTTCAGTAGATAATTTGAAAGTAGAGTTTGGAGTAACGCCTCTGTTTGAGGATGTGTCATACGTTATCAATAAGAGAGATCGTATTGCGCTGGTCGGGAAGAATGGGGCCGGTAAGTCTACTATGCTTAAGATATTGGCAGGAATACAGGCGCCTACTTCAGGTAGTGTTTCTGTTCCGCGTGATGTGACGATAGGCTATTTGCCTCAAGTCATGATTCTGAGTGATAAACATACTGTGATGGAAGAGGCGGAGATGGCTTTTGAACATATCTTTGAGTTGCAGGCTAGTATTGAGAGAATGAATCAGGAGTTGGCGGATAGAACAGATTATGATTCAGAAAACTATCATAAACTGATTGAGAAATTCACCCATGACAATGAACGCTTTTTGATGATGGGAGGTACCAATTATACAGCTGAGATAGAACGTACATTGATGGGGTTGGGATTTAGCCGGGAGGATTTTAACCGTCCTACATCTGAGTTCAGTGGTGGATGGCGTATGCGTATAGAGTTGGCCAAGTTGCTGTTGCGACGGCTCGATGTGTTGCTGTTGGACGAGCCTACCAATCATCTGGATATAGAAAGCATTCAATGGTTGGAAAACTTTTTGAAGACAAGTGCGGGAGCCGTTGTATTGGTGAGCCACGACCGTGCATTTATTAATAATGTGACCAATCGTACGATTGAAATATCTTGCGGGCATATCTATGATTATAAAGTGGCTTACGATGAGTTTGTGGTATTGCGCAAAGAACGTCGTGAGCAGCAATTGCGTGCATACGAGAACCAGCAGAAGCAAATTCAGGATACAGAAGATTTCATAGAGCGTTTCCGTTATAAGGCTACCAAGGCTGTACAGGTGCAGAGCCGTATCAAGCAATTGGAAAAAATAGTTCCTATTGAAATTGATGATGAAGATAATTCAGCCTTGCGGTTGAAGTTTCCGCCTGCCATGCGTTCCGGCAATTATCCGGTCATTTGTGACGGGGTGAAGAAAGCATATGGCAGTCATATCGTTTTTCACGATGTGACTTTGACTATTAATCGAGGTGAGAAGGTAGCTTTTGTCGGAAAGAATGGGGAAGGTAAGTCCACTTTGGTGAAATGTATAATGGACGAAATCCCATACGAAGGTAAACTGACCATCGGGCACAACGTACAGATTGGTTATTTTGCTCAGAATCAGGCTCAGATGTTGGATGAAAATCTGAGTGTCTTTGATACGATTGATTATGTGGCAAAAGGGGATATTCGTTTGAAGATTCGTGATATTCTGGGAGCATTCATGTTTGGAGGTGAGGCTTCTGATAAAAAAGTAAAGGTACTGTCGGGTGGGGAGCGGAGTCGTCTTGCCATGATAAAACTTTTGTTAGAACCGGTGAATTTCCTTATTTTGGACGAACCTACCAACCATCTGGATATGCGCTCAAAGGATGTATTGAAAGAAGCTATCAAGGAATTTGATGGAACGGTGATTGTTGTTTCTCATGACCGTGAGTTCTTGGATGGACTGGTGACCAAAGTTTATGAATTCGGAGGTGGAGTAGTAAAAGAACACATTGGTGGCATTTATGATTTTTTACAGAAAAAGAAAATAGAGAGTCTGAATGAGTTGCAGCTTTCGGCTTCTCCTACTGTGTCTGCCACTAAAAAGGAAGAACCCGAAACGGTTAGTGAGAACAAATTATCTTATGAGGCGCAAAAGGAATTGAATAAGAAAATTCGCAAATTGGAGAAACGAGTTGCGGATTGTGAACAGAAAATAGAAAAGCTGGAAACTGAGATTGGCGAGGTGGAAGCTGATATGGCTACTCCCGAAGGTGCATCGGATATGGCTTTGTATGAAAAGCATCAGAAACTGAAAAAGGACTTGGATCAGACGGTAGAAGAATGGGAGACCGTTTCTATGGAATTAGAAGAGATGCAGGGAAGTTAAAGTATGTATCATATATATAGAACAAATGAAAGCAAAACATTATTTACCAATGGCTGTATTGGCTCTGGCAGTAGCTGCCGGATGCGACAGTAAAAAGGAAGCCGTCATGACTTCGGGTATAGACTTGACAAATTTGGACACTACGGCTGTTCAAGGAGCTGATTTTTATCAGTATGCTTGTGGCGGATGGATGAAGAAACACCCTCTGACCAATGAATATTCCCGTTTTGGCTCATTCGATATGCTTGCTGAAAATAATCGGGAACAACTGAAAGGATTGATTGTGGAAATTGCTTCCGGGCAGAATGCGCAAGGTACAATAGGTCAGAAAATAGGGGATATCTATAATTTGGCTATGGATAGTGTGAAACTGAATGCGGATGGAGTAACTCCTATTCAAGCTGATTTGGAAAAGATTGCTTCAGTGAAGGATAAATCGGAAATAGTTCCTTTGATGGCGGAACTGGCTCATAGCGGTGTATTCCCTTATTTCAGTTTCTATGTGGGTGCCGATATCATGGACAGTAAGAGCAATTTGTTTCAATTGTATCAAGGGGGTATCAGTCTGGGTGAAAAAGAATATTATCTGGACAATGATGATGTGACTGTCAATATCCGTAATAAGTATAAGGAACATATTGTAAAGATGTTCCAATTGGCTGGTTTTGATGAGGCTGCCGCTAAAAAGAAAATGGAGGCTGTAATGGATATCGAAACCCGTATTGCAAAAGCTTCTTTCAGTGCGGTGGAACAGCGTAACCCTGCGGCCAATTATCATAAAATGTCTTTGGATGAATTAAAGAAAGAGATTCCGGGCATTGACTGGGATGCTTTCTTGAATGGTATAGGCGTGAAAGGGGTGACTGAACTGAGTGTTTCTCAAGTGGAGCCGATTAAAGAGGTTGAGAAAATTATCAATAGCTTGCCGGTTGAAAATCAGATCGCTTATATGCAATGGAATCTGATAGACAGGGCTGCCGGTTACTTGAGTGATGATTTGGTAGCACAAAACTTTGATTTTTATGGAAAAACACTATCCGGTAAACAGGCTAACCAACCTCGTTGGAAGCGTGCCGTAAGTACTGTGAATGGGGTACTGGGTGAAGCGGTAGGTCAGATGTATGTGGAGAAATATTTTCCGGCAGCCGCAAAAGAACGTATGGTGCAGTTGGTAAAGAATCTGCAGACCGCATTGGGAGAACGTATCCGGAATTTGGAATGGATGGGTGACAGCACAAAGATTAAAGCTATTGAGAAGTTGAATTCTTTTTATGTAAAGGTAGGCTATCCTGATAAGTGGAGGGATTATACCGGTTTGAATATTGAAAAAGATTCTTATTGGGCCAATGTGAAGCGTGCTACAGAATTCGAACTGGATTATATGTTATCCAAGGCAGGAAAGCCGGTTGACAGAGATGAATGGGGAATGACTCCGCAGACTGTCAATGCATATTATAATCCGACCACGAATGAGATTTGTTTTCCGGCGGGTATTCTTCAATATCCGTTTTTTGATATGAATGCTGATGATGCATTTAATTATGGAGCTATTGGCGTGGTTATCGGTCATGAAATGACTCATGGATTCGATGATCAGGGACGTCAGTTTGATAAGGATGGTAATTTGAAAGATTGGTGGACAGCCGAAGATGCCAAACGTTTTGAAGAACGTGCTCAGGTAATGGTGAATTTCTTTGATAGCATCCAGGTTTTGCCGGGACTCAATGCCAACGGTTCTTTGACTTTAGGTGAGAATATAGCCGA
>ENA-OPYX01001419-OPYX01001419.1-human-gut-metagenome-genome-assembly--contig:-NODE-1419-length-12722-cov-4.352918_pt1 | contig 12722 bp, 20 predicted proteins | sample MGYA00242639_ERZ504486 | MGnify/ENA primary metagenome ERZ504486 (study PRJEB26092, sample SAMD00036296) | human gut metagenome | host: Homo sapiens | study: EMG produced TPA metagenomics assembly of... | reverse complement strand
GCCACATAATCATTTGTCAGCTGCTCCTTATCAAAAACCGCGGCTTCGAAGTTCCTCTGCCAGCAATTTCACATACGCAGTTGTACGGCGGATATGCCCTCCCGTATTGTCATCACGGTTCTCCACCAGTGTTGCAAACCCCATCACCATCTCTTCATTGTTTTCTGGAGTTTCGCATAGAGCGGTGTCTCCTGATTCAGATAAATTCCCACGATCACAACCGCCGGAACCAGACTCGTCAGCAGTGCCTCCGGGAAAAACATCTGATATGCCGTCACCCCGATTGTCACTAACAAATAAGTAGATATCGCAATCTGCTTATGTCTCTCAAGATTCTTCCAGCTGTGCAGAAAAATACCACTCAGCAGCAAGTACATACAACGCCACCATTGCAAAACAGGTATATGCAGACATTCCCATCGAATAGTTGGTAAACGTTCCTTTGCGATACTCAAGCTGGGGCATAAATACGATCACAACCACAATATTGATCAGAAGAGGCAGGAAAAGTCCGATGCGTTCCCCTCTTTTCTGTGGCAGTCCTCTTGTAATATCGTACATATATAAAAACATCAAAAACACAAAAATATCCAGAAAAGAAAGAAAACACAGATGTAAAAATATGTTGACAGAAGCCGGTATCTCCGCTAAATGATTGACAGTATAGGCAGTTGCTCCATCAAAGAAAATACCGACAATCCCTGCAGCCAAAATTGTCTCAAACAACACGTTTTTCCGTTTCATCTGATAAATCTGTTTTTCTCTGATATAAATACACGCCACATAAAGGACAATGATCATGCAGCCAATCTGTAATTTACAGTATTCCATTTCGTCTCCTGTCCACCATTGTGGATCATTCTTTTGTTTTAATATGCTAAAACAGACAGAACCAAAGGTGGTTCTGCCCGTTTTTATTTTACCATTAAATCTTACAGTGTCTGGATCCGCTCCATAGCTGCAAGTGTATTCTCGTAAGTACCAAATGCTGTCAGTCTGAAATATCCCTCACCGCTCGGTCCAAATCCGGATCCCGGTGTACCAACCACATTGGCATTTTCAAGCAGATAATCAAAGAAATCCCAGGAAGACATCTGATCCGGTGTTTTTAACCATATATATGGTGCGTTTACACCGCCAAATACAGTATAGCCGGCTTTCGTCAGACCTTCCTTGATGGCTTTTGCATTCTTCATATAATAACCGACCTGCTCTTTTAACTGTGCTTTTCCGGCATCGGAGTAAACTGCCTCACCGGCACGCTGTACAATATAAGGCGCACCGTTAAACTTTGTTCCGTGGCGTCTTGCCCACATCGCATTTAAGGAGACATCCCCGCATTTTAATTCTTTTGGAACAACCGTAAATCCAAGACGTACTCCGGTAAATCCTGCATTTTTAGAAAAACTGCGAAGCTCAATCGCACAGGTCTTTGCTCCCTCACACTCATAGATGGAATGTGCCACATCATCCTCGCTGATATATGCCTCATAAGCCGCATCATAAATAATAACTGCACCGACTTTGTTTGCATAATCTACCCATTCCTGTAACTGTGATTTCGTGATCGTTGTTCCGGTCGGGTTATTCGGCAGACACAGATAAATAACATCCGGTGTCTCTTTCGGAAGCTCCGGTACAAAATTATTATCACTGGTACAAGGCATATAGATCACATCACTCCACATCTGTGTATCTGCATCATATGTACCGGTTCTTCCAGCCATAACGTTGGAATCCACATAAACCGGATATACAGGATCACAGACAGCGATCTTATTATCCTGTGCAAAAATTTCCTGGATATTTCCGGAATCACTCTTTGCTCCGTCAGATACAAAAACTTCGTCAGCAGAGATATCGCATCCTCTTGCTTTGTAATCATTTGCCACAATGGCATTTCTTAAAAAGTCATATCCAAGATCCGGTGCATAACCGTGGAATGTTTCTGCATGTCCCATCTCATCGACTGCTTTGTGCATTGCATCGATAATAGCCGGCGCGATCGGCTGTGTCACATCACCGATACCAAGACGGATGATCTGTTTGTCCGGATTTGCTACAGAATATGCGCTTACTTTCTTTGCAATGGTAGAAAATAAATAACTTCCCGGAAGTTTCTGGTAATTGTCATTAATTTTAAACATGTCCTTACTCCTCACTTTGCATTCAAAATACAAGTTAACGTTATCTAACTGTCATACAGTATAGCATTGTGTGATAGGTCATGCAAGCATTTTTTGTTTACCTGGAATCAAAAAATATTGTCTCACCTAATCTGATATTTTTTATCCATAATTCCGGTCCCAAAATCATTGATTTTACAGGCTTATCTCATATTTTAGCTTCCGCCAGAAGTTCCACCCATGCCACGCGAAATCCTGCATTCACCGCTGCCCGCTGTGACGCAAGATTTGACATACTGGTTCCATAATACGGCACTTTTCCCAATTTCTCTATCTCTTCTTTTAAAATTGTGACCAAAGTGGACGCGATATGTCTGCACTCCGCCTCTTTTTCCACATTGATCCCGATCTGCCAGAACAGAGGACTATCTGCGCTTGCCCCCGCCATGCCGATGATCTTTCCGTCTGAAATCGCTGCCACTCCCAGCATATCGGGTGATTTTTCGTCAAAGCAGAATGCCTCGTCAAACCGGTTGTCCCCTGCAAACTGCAGGATCTCCCCACGGTCATATGTTCGGATCTCAAACCCCGTTTCTTTTGCAACACTCTCTGTCTCCGGCAGGAAAAACGGATGTGCTGTTTTTAACTGGCAGCCGTATGGTTTTAAGATGTGATCCAGTTCCCGGAAGTTTCCGACATCCATAAACCATGCGCCGGGGCAGGTTTCGTATTTTTCGCGGCAGAGTTCTATGATCTCCTTTTTTCCGGTGAAAATCAGTTTTCTGTTGACTGCGGTTATTTTCAGGGCACAGTTGTCCTGGTCTTCGAATCTGCGCCGTCCTTCGAGACTGCGGTATTCGGTGAAGTGGTTTCCTTGGTCGAGGATGTCTGCGGGGGTGCAGCAGTAGTCTAAGGCGAGCTGGCGGCTTAGTTGTTGGATGTATTTCATCGTTGGTTCTCCTCCTGATTATAAAATTTCAGACATTGCTGCTGTTCACACCTATTGTGTAACCAGACATTTTCTATGTAGGATTATAGCAGTCCTATCCCCTCCATTCAAGGGACTCGTTTAAAAGAATGTTATCTTATGCTCTGATACCAGATAATAACTTTTTACTTCTATCCTGCTATATGGTACAATAAAAAATAATCTGACGGATTGGAATTTGACAAAGGAATGTGATTGTATGAAGAAGAAAAGCATAATTGCAATATGTGCTGTATTAGTAATTTTAGTTTTGGCAGCAGTCCTTGTATTGACTGGAAACAGAGGAAATGTATCAAATGTTAATCGTGTTGTTGGTTACTCTGCACTCTATGGTGAAAATTCAATCAATGAAGCATTTGATGTCATAGAGAAAAAATTTGCAAAAGATTTTGAAGGTTGCACACTTACAGAACTTCGCTATGACAAGGATGTTGAAAACAGATTTGCAGAAGAAATTGAAAAGTATCACAAAGAAAATAATCAATTGGGGGTATTAATCACTTATCAAAGAGATTCTGCTTCATCCACGCCTCAAGTTCTACTTTCGAACTTTTTGCCTGTGCAACACATTCTCTGTACTGACCCGAATACGGCTTTTCATCTAATCACAAAAAAAGCTGCAGTGTCTCCACTGCAGCTTTTCGCTTACATCTACTATTTTACTAACTCTTTTACTTTTGCTTTCTTACCAACGCGATCTCTTAAGTAGAATAATTTCGCACGTCTTACTTTACCCTGACGAACTACTTCTACTTTCTCAACGTTCGGAGAATGTAACGGCCATGTTTTTTCTACGCCTGACACCGTTAGAGATTTTTCTTACAGTAAATGTCTCACGGTTGCTTCCGCCCTGTTTTTTAAGTACAGTACCCTCGAATACCTGGATTCTCTCACGGTTACCCTCTTTGATCTTACCGTAAACTTTTACAGTATCACCAACACGGAACTCCGGTACTTCTGCTTTTAACTGTGCTGTTTCAATGTTCTTAATGATTTCACTTGCGTTCATTTTGTGACCTCCTGATAATTTGGATGTTCTTAATACGCGAATTCGTAACAGAGGACCATCTATTTTTATTCACAACTGTTATAGTATATCACATAAGTTTGTGATTGTAAACAAATTTTATTTTTAACGCCACTTTTTCCGCTCTTTTTCTGTCAGCTCTGCACGCGCAAACAGATCCGGACGGCGTTCTTTCGTGCGGATGATCGACTGCTCCCTGCGCCATTCATCCACAAGTTTATGATTGCCGGACAGCAATACCGGAGGAACTTTTTTTCCCATCCACTCCTCCGGACGGCTGTACTGCGGGTACTCTAACAAATCTCCCTCAAATGACTCCGTAGAACCGGATTCATCATTTGTCAGCACCCCCGGCACCATACGGGAAATCGCATCCACCATGACCATCGCCGGAAGTTCTCCTCCGGTTAAGACATAGTCACCAATCGAGACATAGTCGGTCACGATCTCCTCTAAGACACGCTCATCAATCCCCTCATAATGTCCACATAAAAAAAATCAGATTTTCTTCTTTTGCAAATGACTTTGCCGCCTGCTGTGTAAAAAGTCGGTCCCTGCGGTGTGAGGTAAATTGTACGCGGTTTTGTCCCGATTTTATCGACGATCGATCTCCACGCATCATAGACCGGCTGTGCCTGCATCAGCATTCCTGCACCACCGCCATATGGATAATCATCCACCTTTTTGTGTTTATTGATCGTATAGTCCCGGATATTTACCGCCTCGATCGTAAGCAGTCCCTTTTCCGCTGCCCTGCCGATAATACTGGTATTTAATCCCTGCATGACCATATCCGGAAACAATGTCATAATGTAGAAATTCATGCTTCCTCCCGCCTGCTGTTTAAGTCTCTTAAGCCGTCAAGCAGATGTACCTGCATCGTACCGCCCTCGATGTCCACCTGTTTTACACAGTCTTTGATCGCCGGAAGTAAAAATATCATCCGCACCCTCTTTGCTGATCACATAGACATCATTCGCCCCTGTCTGCAGTACATCAGTCAGCTCTCCCAAATCTTCACCCTCATCCGAGATCACTTTAAGACCGATGAGATCTGCTATAAAATACTCATTTTTCTTTAACTTTACGGCATTTTCCCTGGTCACATAGAGACTTTTTTTGCGGAACATCTCCACATCATTGATATTGTCATATCCCTTAAACTTGAGTATTACCATATTTTTGAAGAACTTTACCCCGGCAATTTCCAATGCAAGGTGTTCTTTTCCTGTGTCTAAGATTACCTGTTTTAATTTTTTTAAAAGCGTGCCGCATCATCTGTGGTCGGAAATACCTTGACCTCCCCACGCACACCGTGTGTCGTTGTTATGACACCTACCTGAAGTAAATTCTCCATAAAATCTCCATTCCTGCGTGTGAAAATCTTATTTCATAAATTTTCATTCTGTTATTTGATCCAGATTACAACATTCTCAACCAGACCTGTTTTCTGATTTGTAAAATTAATCTGCACGGAACCACCCTTTTCCAGTTTGATTTTCTTTGAAGAAGATAGATAAGATGTACTTTTTCCAAGCTTGTCATAATAAGTAAATGATGTCATCTTCCAGCCTGTTTTTGCCTTTACATCAAACTTTAATGTTTTTTGCTTCCAAGCTTATAATTATAAATATTGGTATTTTTAAACTGGTTTTTTATTTGTTTGTTTCCTATTTTATAATTTGCAACCGGATTACTCCATTTATAAACAGTCAGTTGTGATGTAAAAGTTGTCAGGAGCCTTCCTGTTTTTACCGTCACTTTAATCGTTGATTTTCCCACCTTTAACGGTTTGATCCGGACATTATTGTCACCTATTGAAATCTTTGCCACTTTTCCATTTGAACTGCTCACTTTTGTAATTCTTCCGTTCGATGGCATATTTTTTACTCTATATATATAAGTTGTACTTTTCTTTGGGCAGTATACCTGTGTCAGTTTTCCCCTAAAACTCATTTTCGTGGAAGCACCTTTACAGTATTCTTTTACGATATCTGCTGTCTCATCTGACTCATTATCTTCGGTAAATACTGTATAGTTTCCTGTGTCTGTCACTATTTCACTGGCACTTGTCAATACCGGTATCTGTACAATCAACAGTAATGTCAATAAAAATATAGAGCATTTTTTTGTAATATCTCTCATTTTTATCCCTCTCTATTCTTCTCTGATAGAAAAAAAAACCGGCTGCACCATGTTCATGATCACGCCGGTTTACTGCGAAGATTACTGCATAATCTCCACAATCACATTTTTTTTCTTCTTTTGAGGCAGCAGCCTTCACAACAGAACGAATCGCTTTCGCAATACGTCCCTGTTTGCCGATTACCTTACCCATATCAGACTGTGCAACGCGCAGCTCTAATACGATTGCTTTTTCATTCTCGGTCTCAGTTACAACAACTTCGTCCGGGCAATCAACAAGTGCCTTGGCAATTACTTCTACTAATTCTTTCATAGGTCCACCTCACTGATCCTATTTCTCAATACCAGCATTTTTGAAAATTCTTGCTACGGTATCTGTTGGCTGAGCTCCGTTTGCTAACCATTTCTTTGCTAAGTCCTCATTTACATGATACTCGCTCGGATCTTTAGTCGGATCATATGTTCCAATCTCTTCGATGAACTTTCCATCTCTCGGGGATCTGGAATCAGAAACTACGATACGATAGAAAGGTGCTTTCTTCTGTCCCATTCTTCTTAATCTGATCTTTACTGCCATTACTTTCACCTCCTTAGATTTTTGCTGTTCATTTATTAAAAAGGAAGTCCTTTAAACATTCCCTTTTTACCTTTTTTCATCATGCCGGGCATCTGTTTCATCATTTTCTTCGCCTGGTCAAACTGTTTTACAAGACGGTTGACCTCTGCGATATCCACGCCCGCCCCCTGTGCGATTCTACGCTTCCTGCTCGGATTGAGCAATGATGGATTCTGTCTCTCCTCGACTGTCATCGAGAAAATGATCGCCTCAGTACGTGCCATATTCTTCTCAGCCGCTCCCTCGTCAATCTCAGGCATCTTACCGCCGCCAAGTCCCGGCATCATGCCAAGGATACTGGAAAGACCGCCCATTTTTTTTCATCTGACTCATGGACTCTAAATACATCTCAAAGTCAAATTCATTCTTGCGCATCTTTTCTTCAAGCTTTTTGGCTTTCTCCTCGTCAAGCTCGTTCTGTGCCTTCTCAATGAGTGTCAGCACATCACCCATTCCAAGGATTCTCGATGCCATACGGTCAGGATAAAACTGCTCTAAATCAGAAAGCTTTTCTCCCATACCTGCGTAAAGAATCGGTTTGCCGGTCACCGCTCTTATTGAGAGTGCCGCACCACCTCTGGTGTCACCATCTAGTTTGGTGAGTACTACGCCGTCAATTCCGATCTTCTCATCGAAGGTCTTTGCAACATTGACTGCATCCTGTCCTGTCATGGCATCGACCACTAATATGGTCTGTGATACCGCAACATTTTCTTTTATCTGAATCAATTCGGCCATCATGTCCTCATCCACATGAAGACGTCCTGCCGTATCGATGATCAGCACATTAAAATCATTCTTTGTGGCATGCTCTACCGCAGCCTTTGCAATGTTCACAGGAGTATTTTTATCTCCCATGGAGAATACTTCCACTCCCTGTTTTTCACCGTTAATCTGTAACTGTTCAATCGCCGCCGGACGATATACATCGCATGCCGCAAGCAGTACTTTCTTGCCTTTGGCTTTTAACTTTCCGGCAATCTTTGCTGTCGTAGTCGTCTTACCAGCACCCTGAAGACCTGCCATCATAATGATCGTCAGTTCTTTGCCCGGACGAAGTGCAATCTCTGTCGTCTCGGAACCCATCAGGCGGACCATCTCTTCGTTTACGATCTTGATGACCATCTGTCCCGGATTCAGTCCGTTCATCACGTCCTGTCCGATCGCGCGCTCCTGCACATCTTTGACAAACTGCTTGACTACCTTGAAATTGACATCGGCCTCTAAAAGAGCCATCTTAACTTCCTTTAAAGCAGCCTTCACATCATCTTCTGTCAAACGCCCTTTGCTTCTCAGGTTTTTGAATACATTCTGGAGTTTTTCGGATAAACTGTCAAATGCCATCTATAGCTCCTCTAATATCTGGTTGGAGATCTGTTCGATCTCTTCTAACACTGCCTCGTCATGGTTCTTATAGAACTCTTTGGTCAACGTGTGAATCTTTGTCACCATACCTCTTGCGGTCTGGAATTTTTCGATCAGATGAAGCTTGCTCTCATATCCTTCTAAGGTCTTCGTACACCGCTTTACCATATCATGTACACCCTGACGGCTGATTCCTTCTTCATCCGCGATTTCACCGAGTGAGAGATCATTGAACACAAAATCTTCATATATCTTTCTCTGGTGTTCGTTTAAAAGCTCTCCATAGAAATCATATAGATACGCCTGTTCAATCTTTTCTTCCATCTCATATCCCAATCTGTACTCTCACATCAGCACCTTGCATAGATTATCATAAAAAAGAATGGGTGTCAAGCATTTTTTCTTGACACCAGTATTTATTTTTCTTAAAACATGACTTTTTTCCTATAACAGTATTGACAACACTTTTTTTCCCTGTTTATAATGAGCTAAACCTAAAATAAAAACTTTTTTGCTTGCGTAAATCATGCGCAGGAATGGAGGTTCTCATGAAAAATAAATATCAGAAACCTGCAATTTATCTGACACCTGAACATACAGAAGGCATCTATCTTGCAAGCGGCGCAGCCGGTGCAGCCGGTTCCGTAACCGCAACCTATATGGGAGTATGGGACAGATGGGCAGGTGGCGGAAAAGGTCTGGTTGCCGTGAACTGGAATAACGTGGCAGGCAATGTCGCCCTGACACTTTCCTTTAATACACCGATCGATCAGGTCGAGGTTGCCGGATACTCTGCGTCTACTTCTATTTCCGGCAATTCCGTGACTGTCAGCTTTAACCCGGATGGCGGTTCTAGCTTCAATCTTGGTCTTCACGTAAATCACTCCGGTGCAGACATTAACAGCCTGGATATGACAGGTCAGTCTTACACAGTATCCTGACACTGACTATTTGGCCGCATACGCCGGACCACATATTGTACGAGCATACTGTTTCATAAAACAAATAAGGAATTTCGTTTTGCAATGAACGAAATTCCTTATTTTTTAACCATTTTTCATTTTATGATCCGGTTCTGATATCCGAAACGCAATTCTACAGACTTGCTCTGACTAATTTCGGTTTATAACCATTTTTCTCCAATGCTTTGATGATCTGATTTTTGTGATCTGTACCAAAACACTCTAAAGTAATACGAAGCTCCACGGCTGCATTACGGTTTGTGCTGACAAACTGATTATGCTCTAACTTGATCACATTCCCCTGCTCTGCTGCAATCGTTGCGGCTACTTTTGACAATTCGCCCGGCTTATCCGGAAGAAGCACGGATACCGTAAAGATACGGTCACGGAAAATAAGTCCCTGCTGTACCACGGAAGACATTGTGATCACATCCATGTTACCACCGCTTAAGATCGATACGACACGCTTATCTTTTACACCTAAATGTTTCAACGCTGCTACCGTAAGAAGACCTGAGTTTTCCACAATCATTTTATGATTTTCTACCATATCAAGGAATGCAACAACCAGTTCATCATCTTCTACTGTGATGATATCATCTAAATTCTTTTTGATATATGGGAAGATCTTGCTGCCCGGTGTCTTTACCGCAGTACCGTCTGCGATCGTGTTGACGCTCGGCAGAGTCGTTACTTTTCCTGCTTTGAAAGAAGCCTGCATACAGTTTGCACCTGCCGGTTCCACCCCAATCACTTTGATCTTTGGATTTAACAGTTTTGCAAGTGTGGATACACCTGTTGCAAGTCCGCCTCCGCCGATCGGAACTAAAATATATTCCACAAGCGGCAGCTCTTTAAAGATTTCCATTGCGATCGTTCCCTGTCCGGTTGCAACTGCAAGATCATCGAACGGATGAATGAACGTATATCCTTTTTCCTCTGCCAGTTCGTAGGCTTTCTGACAGGCCTCGTCGTAAACATCTCCGCAGAGAACAACCTCTGCACCATAACTCTTGGTACGGTTTACCTTAATTAAAGGTGTCGTTGTCGGCATCACGATGACAGCTTTACATCCATAACATTTTGCTGCGTAGGCAACACCCTGCGCATGATTTCCTGCTGAGGCGGTAATGAGTCCTTTTTTACGCTCTGTCTCTGTCAGTGTGCTGATCTTGTAATAAGCTCCGCGCACTTTGTATGCACCGGTAAACTGCATATTCTCAGGTTTTAAATATACCTTATTTCCTGTCTGCTCACTTAAGAAATCTGAATATACCAGTTTTGTTTCTAAGGTGACTTCTTTTACTTTCTCACTTGCTTCTTCAAACTTGTCTAATGTTAACATCTGCATTCTCCTTCATCTGTTTATTGTTCTGCCTGATCTTTGATATCAAAAAGTGCGTTTACAAATTCATTAGAATCAAACTTCTGTAAATCCTCGATGGTCTCTCCGACACCGATATATTTGACCGGAATTCCAAGTTCGGAGTGGATTGCAACCGCAATACCGCCTTTTGCCGTTCCGTCCATCTTTGTTAGAATGATACCTGTGATCTCTGCCACTTCTGAAAATTGTCTCGCCTGTGCAAGTGCGTTCTGACCTGTCGTTGCATCTAATACGACAAGAGTTTCGCGGTATGCATCCGGATATTCTTTTTCAAGAATACGGTTGATCTTTTTCAACTCTTCCATAAGATTCTTCTTATTATGAAGACGTCCTGCCGTATCACAGAGCAGTACATCCGCATTTCTTGCTTTTGCTGCTGCGACCGCATCATATACGATCGATGCCGGATCTGCACCTTCCTGTCCGCCGATCATCTCAACACCTGCACGGTTTGCCCATTCTAACAGCTGATCTCCTGCTGCTGCACGGAATGTATCAGCCGCTGCAAGGACAACCTTTTTGCCCTGGTCTTTTAGCTTTCCAGCCAGTTTTCCAACAGAAGTCGTCTTACCGACACCGTTTACTCCGATGACAAGTACCACAGATTTTTCATTTTCAAAACGGTATGCAGTCTCTCCAACATCCATCTGCTCTTTGATGCTGTTGATCAGAAGTTCCTTGCACTCTGCCGGATCCTTGATCTTATTTTCTTTTACTTTTTCTTTGAGATTCTCGATGATCGCTTCGGTCGCGTTGACACCGATATCTCCCATGATCAGAATTTCTTCAATTTCTTCATAAAAATCATCATCAATACTGGAAAATCCACTGAAGATCGAATCAATTCCGGATACAATGTTATCTCTTGTCTTGCTGAGTCCGGAAACCAGACGGCTCCAAAATCCTTTTTTTTCTTCGCCCATACATCCTGCCTTTCTTATTTGTTCCAATCATTATTTGTCTAAATCATTTTCTATCAGATTTACGGAAACCAGTGTGGAAACACCCTTTTCCTGCATCGTGATACCGTAGAGACGGTCAGCCGCCGCCATCGTACCTCGTCTGTGTGTGATTACAATAAACTGTGTATTCTGCGTCAGCTTGTGCAGATATTTTGCAAACCGGGTGACGTTTGAATCATCCAGTGCCGCCTCGATCTCGTCTAACAGACAAAACGGTGAAGGCTTTAAGTTCTGGATCGCAAATAACAGTGCAATCGCTGTCAGTGATTTTTCTCCACCGGACATCTGCATCATATTCTGCAGCTTCTTTCCAGGAGGCTGTGCGATGATACGGATACCACACTCTAAGATATCCTCATCCTCCACCAGTTCCAGTGTACCTTTTCCACCGCCGAACAGTTCTTTAAATACGGTATCAAACTGTTTCTGAATCTCTGCAAATTTCTCCATGAACTGTTTGCGCATTCCCGTATCAAGTTCCTCGATGATTCCGATCAACGTTTTCTCTGCTTCGATCAGATCATCATGCTGTGTTTTTAAAAATTGATAACGCTCTGAGATCTCCTTATAATCCTCGATCGCATTGACATTGACGTCACCGAGCTTTCGGATCTCATCCTTAATCTGTGCGATCATTTTCTTTAATGTAGAAAGATCGTCATAGGTATCATCCCGAAGATCCATTGCAGCGTGAAGCGTCAGTTCATATTCCTGCCACATATAATTGGTCTGGTATTCTCTCGCATCATTTAGCTTTTCACGCTGACTATTCAGACGGAATACTTCCTTATCAAGTTCCGAGATCTGATTGGATATCTCCTCACGCTTCCGGAAAAATCCTTTATGTGAAGCTGACAGTTCTTCTTTCTTCTGCGTATAATCTTTTAACTGCTGTTCGAAAGCGGCATGCGTATCATCCGATACACGGATCGTCTTTTTTAATTCCTCGATCTCTGCCATCTTCTGTTTTGCTTCTTCTTTTGCATCCCCTGCCTGCGTGATCAGCGTTTCCTGTCCTGTGAAAATCTTGTGATCTCACTCTGAATACGCGAAAATATTTGACTGCGCAAACTCCGCTTTCTGACGGATACCGGCTTCCTCTAAAGCAATCTTTGAAACAGTTCCGCAGCTTCCTTCTCCTTCG
>ENA-OPYX01001416-OPYX01001416.1-human-gut-metagenome-genome-assembly--contig:-NODE-1416-length-12759-cov-2.702581_pt1 | contig 12759 bp, 11 predicted proteins | sample MGYA00242639_ERZ504486 | MGnify/ENA primary metagenome ERZ504486 (study PRJEB26092, sample SAMD00036296) | human gut metagenome | host: Homo sapiens | study: EMG produced TPA metagenomics assembly of... | reverse complement strand
ATATATCAAGGATGAAAACAAAATAAAGCAGTTTCTCAATAATGTGGAGATGGCAATAATTGATTATATGACTGCTTCATCTTACACAATTAACTACAGAATAGCTGCTATCCAGAGCAATCCTGTTGTATCATCAACACATAAGTTAAGCTCAATGTCAGCCTACCTTTTTAATAAAATTGCCAATGAACCTGGCAATCAGTGTTATCTTGCTACAGATAAGGATTACAAGGAATTTCACGAGGCATACAAGATTGAACAGCTTCTTCTTGATATCCGCAATAAGAATGACCTTGATGACGAACGTGTATTATGCTATGCACAGCCTATATTCAGTGTTAATAACAACAGCTTTAGAACAGCCGAGGCACTTATGCGCCTCTCACTTGATGGAACAATCATATATCCGGATAAGTTTATACCTATTGCTGAGAAGAATAACTGTATTCATACTTTAACACAAATAATTCTTAACAAGGTATGTAAGATTGTAGCTGAATTTGAGAAGAAATATGACTTTGATGCAATAACTATCAATTGTTCATCATCAGAATTATCTAATCGTAATCTTTTTGATGAACTTATGGCTATAATTAATTCCAATAATATTATGCCAGAACATATCCGTCTTGAACTTACAGAAAGTGCTATGTTTGATGATTTCAATATGGTTATTCACAATATGGAAAAGCTTAATGAGTCAGGTATCAAGTTCTATCTTGATGACTTCGGAACTGGATACTCTAACCTTGAAAGAATAATTGGCTGTCCATTTAACACAATCAAGTTCGATAAAACACTGCTTTACAAATCTCTTGATAACTCCGCTGTATCGGATATTGTATCTCACCTTACAAGCGTATTCAAGGAACAGGGATTTGTATTATTAATTGAAGGTGTTGAAAATGAAGAGCAGGCATCTTACAGCATAGATAAAGGCTTTGATTATATTCAGGGTTACAAATATGCTAAGCCACAGCCTGTTATTAATTTGAAGGACTACTTTGATAAGCAGGAAAAATCCATATCTTAATATTTACATTTTTTCTAATTATTAATATATTAATCCGCAATTCCTTATAAGCTTAAATATAAAAAATGACCATTATACTTACCAATAATAAGTATAATGGTCATTATATATATGGGGATTTTAATATAATCGTATAATAATACTACCACTAATTATTTAATCACCCATTAATTCTATTCTTAATCAACATCCCACCAATTGTTGGCAGAGGTCTTTTCCTGTCACCTTAGGTGCTGATTCTTTCTCAGCCTCAACAATTCGTTTCTTAATCTGCTCCATTTTATCATCTAACTGTGCAAGTTTGGTTAGCACAATCTGATAACTCCAATGCAAGTATTTCAGCTTCGCTGTCTGGAATATTCTTCTTATATCTTAGCTTATGCTCAACACTTCGCCCAGAAATCCATAGCAATTGTCCTAAGCTGAACTTCAACCTTCATTCTTCGTTTCTCATTCTGTAAGAATATCGGTATCTTCAATGATAAGATGAAGACTTCTATAACCACTCTCTTTAGGATTCTTGATATAGTCCTTTTTCTCGATAAGTATTATATCGTCCTGCTGTAAAAGACAATCAGCAAGCATATATATGTCCTCTGTAAATGAGCATATTACTCTTATTCCTGCAATATCCCTTATATTCTGCTCAATAGATTCCATTGTAAATGGATATTCTTCTTGTTAGCTTTCTTGATAATTCCTTCTGTTGACTTTATTCTTGTCTTAATAGTCTCTATAGGATTACGGTCATACTGTAAAGAAAACTGCTCATTAAGAACCTTGAACTTAGTCTCAACTTCCATAATTGCACATCTGTAATAAGCCATAAGTTCATTAAATGGCATTGTATTCTCTCTTATAAAATCAAAAACTTCATCTGACATAAGATTTTCTCGTATAAATCTCTGTTCTTCCTGTTTTAAAAAATCTTCAATACCCATTAGTTATTATAAGTTCCTTCCTGCTATTCGCTTGTAAAATGCTTTATCAACAGCACAATTATCCATTATGCAGTATATTCCTTCTAATATAAGCAAATGTATAATCTTCACCTTTCTCTGACAACATAACAAGTAATGAATACAATAATTTCTTAGTATTAGGATTAATTATATAATGATCCATTCCTCTCTTAAAATAATTCAAAGAATCTGCATCTGTATACTTATCTTTATTATATATCTTACTTGCAGCTACCCTGTCACAAAACATTTCAATAACATAATTAACAGGCATTTCCATTCCTATAAGACTTCCATCACCACCTTTAGCTGGATAATCTATCCAGTATTCATAGTGGTGCTTATTTCTTCCTTTATGATGAAGCCACGCTGTTGAACAGCCCTCTGCTTCCCTCTGTGCATTATTCGGACTTCTGTTACCATCCTGATAATACTTTACACCTGGAATAAACTCTGAAAAGCTATATTTGGATAAGTCGTGCAATAGTCCCTGCTTATACAGACCCACACGAAAACAATTCTTCATAACCTCTAGCTTATGCGTATTAATAGTATGCAAATGTCCAAAAAAATTATGAAAAAACTTACCCGGCTTCATTACTGTCAATCCTCCATGCCTGATTTTATCCTAACAGTCCGTTTGTTAGAAATTGTTAATTATTAAACTATCTTACCACGCACATTATACAGTATTCATATAAGCAAATTCAAGCATTACAGCAAGTCTTAATACGAAAAATCGAAAAACTTAATAACTTTATATATTCTTTATTGATTAATCTCACATATTACCTTGATGCCTTTATCGCTTCATCATAAAAGTATTCCTGTGAGTTAATCGACTCTTCACCTTCTTTAATACCTTTATGGTAATAGTTGCCGTCACTTCCCATAATTCTTGCTTTAACATTATCTTTAAGCATTATATTAAACATATGTAATATACGCTCTTTAATACTTTCATCATATACCGGTCCAGTCAACTTCGACCCTCTTCAAGAGTATTACGTGTCATAAATCTGCATGAGGAAATATACATCTTCATATCTGCACCCTTTCCGAATATATATATTCTTGAGTGCTCAAGAAATCTACCAACAATACTTGTGATTGTAATGTTATCTGTATATCCGGTTATTCCTGCAACCATACAGCTAATCCCTCTTATAATCATATCAATCTTTACCCCGCTCATAGATGCCTCAACAAGCTTTCTCTTATTATAACCTTATCTGTGAGCGAATTAATCTTTATTCCTATATAAGCTTCCTTTCCTTCTTTTGCAATAGCAATCTGCTCATCAATTAATGAAAGGATTTTATTCTGTAAGCACTTAGGTGCAACGAGCAAATGCTCTGTATTGTCAACAACATCTCCAAGTCCGAGATTATTGAATACATCTGCTGTCTCCTTGGCAATAGCTTCACTTGAAGTAAATAAAGCAAGATCTGTATATAATTTGGCAGTTTTTTCGTTAAAATTACCTGTTCCAATATGTGTTATATAACGAAAATCTTCTCCGTCTTTATATGTTATAAGACAAAGCTTTGAATGAACCTTGATATGGTCTATTCCGTATATAATCTTACAGCCTGCTTCTTCAAGCCTGCGTGACCATTCAATATTATTCTCCTCATCAAATCTTGCCCTCAGTTCAACAAGTACAACAACCTCCTTGCCATTCTCAGCCGCATCAATAAGTGCCTCTACTATCTGCGAATTCTTGGCAACACGGTATAATGTCATCTTAATTGACAGAACCCTGTCATCACCTCCTGCTTCATTAAGAAGCCTTATTAATGGATGCATACTCTCATATGGATAACTGAGCAATAAATCCTTCTTTGCAAGCTGGTCTATAAGCGGCTGTTTAATATCAATATTACTTGAATTCTGTGGTACACGTCTTTCATAGAACAATTCTCTCCTGCTTCTTAAGTCATCCTGTATCTTTGATATAAATGACATCTCAAGAGGTGACTCAGAATAAAATACCTGCTTCTTATCAAGCTTAAGTTCCTTACATAAAGCAGATATTACTTTATCATCAAGCACTCTTGAATATTCAAGCTTTACAGGACACAGCTTCCTTCTTTCCTTAATTAGCTGTTCCATAGTATCCCTGTAATCCATCTCTTCATCATAGAATGCTTCGTCCATATCTATATCTGCATTTCTTATAATTCTAATCAAAGACTTGCTCTTAACACTATATTTCTTAAATATCTTTGGAAGAAAATGCAGTATAAGTTCTTCAATAAGCATATACTTATGACTGTCTGATGGTATTGGAATAAGTCTGTCAAATACGCCATTACTGCACGGAACAACACCTATCTTGTCATTGTTCTTTGAACCAAGAAGTGCCACTGCATATATTTCTTTATTCTTAAGAAATGGAATGGATTCTTCTTGCTTATAACCTGTGGTGATAATATAGGAAGAATTGAATTATTAAAATATTCCTCTAAATATACAGCATCTGAATATTCAACATCATTAAAACTTATAAGCTTTACTCCCTGCTCCTCAAATCTATACATAAGCTGCTGATATATCTTATCTTTCTTATGCAGTAATTCCCTTGTCTCACTAAAGACAGCATCAAGCTGCTCTCTTGCTGTCATAAGTGTCTTATTATCAAATCCTGCATTCTTATCGTGCTTATTTCCCTTAGCAAGCAACATCTGGTCATATAATGAACCAACTCTTACCATATAGAATTCATCAAGATTACTATTAAATATAGATACAAATGTTAATCTCTCACATAAAGGCACTTTTAAATCCGCAGCCTCATCAATTACTCTCTCATTGAACTTAAGCCAAGACAACTCTCGGTTAGCAAAATATGGCTTTGGTACATCAGCACCTGAAGCGTTGCTCTTAATATCTCCGAATAAAGCACTGCCATTTATCTCACCAACTAAAACATTACTCTTAACCTCATCGGCTGAAGTATTATTCTTAACCTCTGCCTGATATACATCTTTATTAATATATGCGTTATCTGAATTAATCTCTTTAAACTCTGGTTGATTCATCTCTTTATTATCACTGATATTCTTCTTATTATTAACTTCTTTATTGTTATCATTATTAATAGTCATATGAGCCTCTTTATCTTTCTTCCAAAATCCTAGTCTCCAAAACATATTCCCATCGCCTTTGCTTCTGTAATTATTCCCGCCTGTGGATCTACAGTCTTTAATCTGCCCGCAACTTTATTTAATTCAATCTTATCTATCTGATTATTGCGGACACATACCATATATCCATATTCTTTATTTATTATAAGTTCTGCTGCTTTAGCTCCTAACCTTGAAGCTAATACCCTGTCATAAGCACAAGGGCTTCCACCTCTTTGTACATGACCTGGTACAGTAACCCTTACTTCCTGACCTGTTCTATCCATAATACCTGCACCAATTCTGTATGCTGCTGATGGATAATGCTCCTTCTTTCTTACTTCTTTAAGTTCTTTCTTACTATATAACATTTCCTCTTTGGATATTATACCTTCTGCAACTGCAAGAATTGTAAAATGCTTTTTATCATTAATTCTTTTATTAATTGCTTCTACAACCTTATCTAAATCGTATGGTATCTCTGGTATAAGTATTACATCAGATCCACCTGCTATGCCCGCATGCAGCGTAAGCCAGCCTGTCTTATGTCCCATAAGTTCAACTATAAATACCCGGCTGTGTGATGCCGCAGTTGTATGTATACAATCTATGGTATTCGTTGCTATATCAACTGCTGACTGGAAACCAAAGCTTACATCTGTCCCAACCAGATCATTATCAATCGTCTTAGGAAGTGTTACAACATTAAGTCCTTCTTTATATAAAAGATTGGCTGTCTTATGTGTACCATTACCTCCCAATATTACAAGACAATCAAGCCCTAACTCCTTATATGTGTGCTTCATTGCCTCAACCTTGTCCTTACCATTCTCATCAGGTTCATTAATCTTCTTAAATGGTGTTCTTGATGTTCCAAGTATGGTTCCACCTATAGTTAATATCCCTGAAAAATCATTAATATCCATAAGCTTATATGTATTATTAATAAGTCCTCTGTACCCGTCAAGAAAACCATATATCTGAACATCATCCACTTTATTGTAAAGACTTTTAGCTACACCTCTCATAGCGGCATTAAGTGCCTGACAGTCACCACCGCTTGTCAACATTCCTATTCTCATATTAATCTCCATTCCTGCACACATTTTTGTACATATCAAGCTTATGTCTAGTGTGCACAGACACAACCTCGCGTGTAAAAATTTTTTTTACACTTATATCTTTATCTTTGTTACTTATTATTTTCTATTGTACATTAAACAACTATCTAATATCTTCATTCTTGATATATTTCAATAAATTGCTTCATAGTTTTGCAATTTCTGACATTATATTATAGTAGTTATGTAAAGTTTAACGAACTTATATGTAAAATCTATGTAAATTAAATATACTATACAATGTATTCACATCTATACCAAATTAATATATTTATAGTATATCACACTATATTTTTACTGTACATATATATTTTAAAACTTATATACTTTTTATATATTCAATTAGATAAATTTCAACTAATACTAATTACATTTTTCAATGCATTATGATACAATAAGAAGCACTGAATTAGTATGCCGTTATCTATACACCGGCATTTATGGAGGATTAATATGACAAGAAAAGAGATTAATGAAATCAAATCACAATTCAATATAGAAGACTGTGGAATTCTTAAATTATGCGGATGTTATGTTGATGGTGAGAAGAACAAAGTCACAACTATTAATGAAACATTCCTCAATCTTCCTGAGGAAGAACGCCATAAATATATAGATATATTTAAAAAATGTCTTTCTGGCACACCAGGACGTAACCTTATTGATATGCAGTTTACTCTTGATGCCTACGGCGATAAACAGCCTCACGATTTTCTGCTTGAGCTAAGAGACAGCGAATTAAAAGACGAGAATAAACTCAATGAATTATATGATAAAATAATCGCCAACTATTATTATCCTGGCAACTACTTAATTCTTGTAATCAATCAGGCATATGATGTTCCGGGTATGACTGCAGATAATATTGCTATGGAAGACGCTTCTGATGAAGTGTATAACTACATTTTATGCTGTATCTGTCCGGTTACTCTCTCTAAACCTGGGCTTGGATATTTTGAAAATGATAAGACTTTCCACAATCAGGTTCAAAGCCATATGGTTGACAATCCTGACATAGCATTTCTTTTCCCAGCCTTTAATAATCGGAGTTCTGATGATGAAAAAATTCTGTATCACTGTAAAGATATAGATGATTTCCAACAGAATTTTCTTACATATGTACTTAGCTGTGAAATTCCACTTCCAGCCAATGTACAGAAAGAAACCTTCAATACATTAGTAACTGAAACACTTGGTGATGATTGTAACTATGAAACTGTTAAAAATATTCACGACAACCTCAATGAAATAATTGATGAACACAAAGCTGTTTCAAGTGCTCCTGTAATGCTTGATAAGACTGAAGTTAAGGAAATTCTTGAAAAAAGCGGCGTAAAAGAAGAAAAGCTTGCTGACTTTGAAGAACATTTTGAGATGGCTGCTGGAGAAAATGGAAAACTTGCCGCTAACAATATCACACCTTCAAGAAAATTTGAAGTAAAGACACCCGATGTTGTAATCAAAATCAATCCTGATAAAACCGACCTTGTAGAAACCCGTGTAATTGACGGAAAGCAGTGCCTCGTTATCCAGATTGATGAACATCTTGAAGTAAATGGAATTTCTGTTAATCCTGATACCGGCGAAGTAATTGACCGCAATGAAAATACTAATAACAATATATACTAGATTAATTATGCAATAAAATAAGCATTATTGTATACAATAATACTTATAATAAAAAATACCGCATTAATGTGTAACATATTCCAAGTTATGGAATATCCACATTAATGCGGCATTTTTTATTATTTATGCACTAAACAGATGATTATAATTCACATATCTGCTTATGTACTATATCTTAAAGAACTTCATTTCTGAGTTAAGCTTCTCTGATATCTTCATCAAATCATTAGCAGTTGTTGAAAGCATACTAATTGTAGCTGTAAGCTCCTGCATTGAAGCTGTTGTTTCCTCAGCTGATGCAGCATTCTGTTCAGAAATAGCGGAAAGATTAGCTATTACGTCATTAACCTGTTGTCTTGCGTCATCACAGGAACCTACATTAACCTCAATTGCTGCTGTCTCCTGTCTTGATACATTAATGCCATCACTAACATCAACAAAACTGTCCCTTGTCGCATTAAGCTTAACGACCTGCTCATTAATAAGAAGCTTTGTAGAATTCATCTCTTCAACAGTCTTTTCTGATTCCTGCTTAAGATTTTCAATTATCTGCTTAATCTCACCAGCCGCTTCATCTGACTGTGATGCAAGCTTCTGTATCTCAGATGCAACAACTGCAAATCCTTTTCCCGCTTCACCAGCCCTTGCTGATTCGATTGAAGCATTTAGTGCTAAAAGACTTGTCTGGTCTGCTATATTAGTAATGAATGCAGCTGCTTCTCCAATCTTGCCAACCGATTCATTAGTAAGCTCAATCTGATCTGCAATCTTATTAACTGCTTCTGTAGTATGGTCATTAGACTCAGATAACTCAACCATAGTATTCATTGAAGTATCACCTGCGTTACCCATAACATTAGCCGCCTGTGTAAGATTAGATACCTTCTCAACAATATCCTCAATAAGCTTGCCCATATTAGCAATATATGATGAAGCATTCTGGATTTCCTCTGCCTGCGACACAGCTCCTTTTGATATATCTTCAACTGCACTTGATATTTCTTCTGTAGCCTTACTTGACTGGCTCGCTGTAGCCGCCATCTCATCTCCAGACTTATATAACTGATCTGCTGATTCTGTAAGTCCTGTCACAATACCATTAAGTTTGCTGATAAGTGCCTGTACAGAACCCGCCATCTCTCCAATCTCATCATTACGCTTTAACATATTAGGATCAACCTTCATAGTTAAATCACCATTAGACAGGGAAACAAATAATCTGTTGACTGTCACTAAAGCATCAGCAATTTTTTCTGGAAAGCATCAATGATATCACTGCTATTACTAAAAGAACAATAATTGTTACTCCCACAAGTGCTATAACCCTCTGTATAATAAATGATGTTATAGCTGTTCTTGGTTCTCCAGCAAATAACATACCCACAATATTGCCGTTATAATTCTTTAATGGAAGATATACACCTGTATAATCAACTCCATCAATATCGATATGATCTGCTTTATATGTCTCTCCTGTCTTAACCTTTTCCCATACTGAATCTGGTGCTTTAAGGCTCAACATTCTCTTATTATTAGAATCTCTTAATGATGTTACCTTGGAATCAACACCATAAAAGATTGCAATATCTGCATCATTATCATCTGTAAACTTATCAATTCCGTCCTGCTTCTGTGAAAGATTAGTATCACCTTTAAAAATGTTACCATTATTATCGACACGCCAATCACCAGAATATGTATTATCATAACTTGACTTTGTTGCCTCTGCTAGAAGCACAAGTCCATTAGATGCCTCTGCATTCATACCAGCTGACATATTAACAATTGCAATAATAAGCACTACTGTAATACCCACAACTGTAGGAAGAACAGAACTAGCTATAAGTCTTGCTTTAATACTCATCTTAAGTCCCGGCTGTCTATACTCATTCGATGTGTTATTATCATTAGAAATATCCTTATTCTTAACTGACTTCTTAGACTTACTCTTAACAACCTTAGGCTTGTCAGCTTTCAATTTATCTTTTACAGGCTGCTTAGCTGATTCCTTCTTTCCAAATCTTTTAGACTTTGGAACTTTTACCTTCTTATCCACTTCTGATACAGCTTCCTCGCTATCTGCTTCAGGCATCGTAGATTCAGCATCAACCTTTGTTGTATCTTCCATACCATAACCTCCTAGTTTCTTATATAACATAGAATATATCATTTCATATCGTTGAAGTATTATAACATAAATAAATATAAATGTTCTACATTTTTCTACTCTTTTTGCACATATTTTCCTGTATTATTAGATATAAATTAATCACATTCAGCAAGTGTTCTATAAATAAAAAAGTTCCCCGGTCTGGGGTGACCGGGGATGAGTAGAGGGGATAGAAATATAGTCAAGCATATTGGCTTTGGAGATTGTCCAATATACTTTCGTCCAAATTAAACTTAGTATCAGGTTCTCAAAAATATAACCAAACAAACATCATCTAACTTTCAAATATCATAACCTGACACTATCTATTATAATATCTTATTTAATATTGTCAATTAATAATTAACCTAAATTAACATTAAATAATAAAATCTTTCTCATCAGTTAAATATCAATATGCAAAACAATTATTAATATCTACCTGACACTTTTACATATTATAATAGGTTACTTTTAATATAGCAACTGAAAAATTGTATTTTTTATACTTTTTTAATGATTTATTGTCCTGTGTTATTATTATAATAATTAATCTGTCACTTTGTCAAGCTCTCTTTTAATTAATTCTGCCGTTGGTGTTATAGCAAGACCTTCTCTGGCTGTTTCTTTTAAACTTGATGGCATTGCCGCACCAATTCTCTGCATTGAATCAATAACTTCATCTGGTGATATTACACTTTTAATACCTGCCATAGACATCTGTGCAGCCGTTATTGCATTCATAGCTCCCGCAACATTTCTTTTAATACAAGGAACTTCTACAAGTCCACATACCGGATCACATGCAAGACCTAACATACTCTTTAATGCCAATGCACTCGAATTAACTATCTGCAGGCTATCTCCTCCCTGAAGAAATGTCAACCCTGCCGCCGCCATTGCACTTGCACTTCCAATCTCTGCCTGACAGCCTCCTGATGCCCCGGCTATAGAAGCATTTTCTGCTATAACTGCTCCAATTCCTGAAGCAATCAGCAACGCCTTAACCATATCATCTTCAAGTGCCTTAAAATATGTTTCATATGATATAAATACCGCTGGAATTACTCCGCAAGACCCCGCTGTAGGTGCAGCTACTATTCTACGCATACACGCATTAGACTCTCCCATTTTAAGAGCTTTTTCCATAACCATTCCTACAAAATCTCCACATATATTCCTGCCTGATTTGTTATATTGATACATCAGCTCTCCGTCACCACCTGCCATCCGGCTTGGTGACTTAAGAGATTTATCATAATTATTATCTGCAGTTTTCATAGCTTTATACATCAGACGCATATTTTCAAAAATCTTATCTTCGGAAACCATACGCTCGTGTGCATTATCCATCATAATAACCTGCCATATCTGTGCATTGTTCTTATGACATAATTCCACCAAATCATTTATAGAATGATAATTCATTATTTAATCTCCCTTTTGCGATAAATATGTTACTTTAGTTATTCCTTCAACCTTTTTGAGCCATTCTATGCCTTCGCGTGGTATCTCCTGATCACATTCCAGAACCATTACTGCATCACCGCCTCTGTTAGAACGATACAACTGCATAGTTGCAATATTCACGGATTTGTGTGCAAGCATTGATGTCACTTCACTAACGTGCCCCGGCTGATCCTGATTATGCACAACTAAAGTTGGATAATCTCCCGAAAAATTCGTTGTTATTCCATCAATCTGTGCGATATTTATTCTTGAACCACCAAGTGACTCACCTACAACCTCAAGCTGCTTTCCAGAAATACCTGTTAATATAATCTGTGCACTATTAGGATGTGCTTCTTTCAGCGTTGATTTTCCAAATGTCACCTTTATTCCTTTTTTTTCGGCAATCTCCATACTATGTGGTATTCTCATATCATCAGGCTGCATTCCAAGTAGTCCTGCAACTATAGCCTTATTAGTTCCGTGTCCCTTTCCTGTATCAAGAAAAGAACCATACAGCAAAATATTTGCTTCCTTTATCTGTTCTCCCATCAACTTCTGGGATATATATCCAATCCTTACCGCACCCGCTGTATGTGAACTTGATGGTCCAACCATAACCGGACCAATTATATCAAATATATCCATTAAATCCTCCGTGAATCCAGATGCTTAAAATATATTTAATAATATTTACTCTGAATTATTGTGAACTTGGTATTAATAATTTTGTCTATCATTCTATTTGCATTGTTTTATTTGAAATATTTACTTCTTTCCTACTATATTAGAAAATGTATCTTCTAAGCTCTTTCCTACTGATTTCATTGCATCACCAAATTCATCAGCCATACTTTTAGCCTTCTTATCCAGTTCATTTTCTTTTACATAATCTGTAACCTTATCCGCCGCATTATTAGTGACGTCAACAGCTTTACCAACACCTCTTAAGACCTTTTCTTTATTAATAAATCCCATTATTATCAGCTCCTCTTTATTTATTAATCTATCAATCTGTTAGCTTTAATATAATCATTAATCAATTTCTAACTATATTTAAGTTTATATATCAATAACTGGTCTAATCGTAAACTACTCTGTTCAATCAATTTCTAACTGTATTTAAGCTTATATTGTTATTATACATTTATTTTATAATTTATATTATATCATAATTTACTCTTTCTTAACCCGTACACTCACGAACCCGCGCTACGCGCTATCCCGCCCTGCTTCGCATGGCTGTTCGTTCGTTAATGGCGCAAGAAAAGTAAATGTCTGCTTCGCA
>ENA-OPYX01001415-OPYX01001415.1-human-gut-metagenome-genome-assembly--contig:-NODE-1415-length-12775-cov-2.489485_pt1 | contig 12775 bp, 14 predicted proteins | sample MGYA00242639_ERZ504486 | MGnify/ENA primary metagenome ERZ504486 (study PRJEB26092, sample SAMD00036296) | human gut metagenome | host: Homo sapiens | study: EMG produced TPA metagenomics assembly of... | reverse complement strand
ACTACGCAGGCCACGGCAGCTATGACGCCATCGTGCCGAAGTTCCAGGAGTTCGTGAAAAAGCGCGGCGACAAGAACTATTACATGCGCGGCACCTACACCCACTACAACACCGACTTCACCAACGATATCTTCCACATGGCCGACCTCGGCTTTACTGAGCTGAGCATGGAGCCTGTGGTGTCTAAGCCCGGCGACCCCAGTGCCCTGACCGAGGAAGATCTGCCCATCCTGAAGGAGCAGTACGAGATCCTTGCCAAGGAAATGATCAAGCGCAACCGCGAGGGCCGCGGCTTTACCTTCTACCATTACATGATCGACCTCACCGGCGGCCCCTGCATCTACAAGCGCATTTCCGGCTGTGGCTCCGGCACGGAGTACATGGCTGTTACTCCTTGGGGCGATCTGTACCCCTGCCACCAGTTTGTGGGCGACCCCAAGTACCTGATGGGCGATATCTGGAAGGGCGTTACGAACACTGCCGTGCGCGATGAGTTCAAGCACTGCAACGCCTACGCCCGCAAGGAGTGTCAGGACTGCTGGGCAAAGCTCTACTGCTCCGGCGGCTGTGCAGCCAACTCCTACCACGCAACCGGCAGCATTACCGGCGTGTACGAGTACGGCTGTGAGCTGTACCGCAAGCGGATGGAGTGCGCCATTATGATCCAGGTGGCTCAGAATCAGGAGCTGGCCGCGCAGGGCATCGAAGTGCCCATCCAGCTGGGCTCTACCTGCAATGCCTGCGCCGACGGCGAGGCCTGCGAATAAATGACCACTCCCATCGTCGATTTTGTGCGGCGGTACGCCCAGTCCGGCACTGCCCGGCTCCACATGCCGGGGCATAAGGGGCAGAGCCTGCTGGGCTGTGAGCCGTGGGATATCACCGAGATCCGGGGGGCTGATGAGCTCTACGAGGCCGAGGGCATCATCGCGCAGAGCGAGGCCAACGCCACCCGGCTGTTCGGCACGGCCCACACCTATTACAGCACCGAGGGTTCTTCCCAGTGCATCCGGGCCATGCTCTGCCTTGCTTTGCAGGGTGCGCCCCGCACCGGCAAGCGTCCGGTGCTGCTGGCGGCCCGCAATGCCCACAAAGCCCTGCTCTATGCGGCGGCTCTGCTGGACTTTGACATCCGGTGGCTCTGGCCCGCGCCGGAGGATACCGGCGCGCTGTGCAGCTGCCCGGTAACGGTGCAGGCCCTTTCCGCCGCCCTTGAGGAGCTGGCCGGGCAGGGGAGAACACCCTTCGGCGTTTACCTGACCAGCCCGGATTATCTGGGCGGGATGCAGGACATCGCGGCCCTCTCTGCCGTCTGCGATGCTCACGGCGTGCCCCCTGCTGGTGGATAACGCCCACGGGGCCTACCTGCGCTTTCTGCCCGGCGGTAGCCGCCACCCATCGACCTGGGCGCGGCGGCCTGCTGTGACTCCGGCCACAAGACTCTGCCGGTGCTCACCGGGGGCGCCTACCTGCATCTGGGCCCCAAGGCCCCCGTGCAGGAGGAAAGCACTGTGCGCAGCGCACTGGCGCTGTTCGGCTCCACCAGCCCGTCTTATCTGATCCTGCAGTCTCTCGATGCCTGCAACCGGCTTCTTTCCACCGATTACCCGGCACGCCTGCAGGAATGCTGTGACCGGCTGGCCGCTCTGCGTGCCCGTCTGAACGCGCTGGCTGCCGCACAGGGCACGGCCCTGCCGCTGGCACTGGACAGCCCCGCCCGGGAACCCATGAAGCTGACGCTGGATGCGGCGGCGCTGGGCCTGACCGGGCAGGCACTGGCCGACCATCTGCGGCAAAACGGGATGGAATGCGAATATGCCGACCCCCGCTACCTTGTGCTGATGTTCACCCCGGAAAAACCCCGGCGGAGGACATGGCCCGGCTGGAGGCGGCTCTGGCAGAACTCTGTGCAGGGGGCATCCCCCGGCAGAACCCCTGCCGAGCACCGGAAGGCGTTTTGTGCGCTGGCCCGGCAGGCGGAGCCCCGCCTGACCGTGCGGCAGGCGTGTTTGCCCCGCAGGAGACCATCCTGGCAGGGTCTGCGCTGGGCAGGGTCTGCGCTCTGCCCACTGTGTCCTGCCGCCCGCCATCCCCATCGTGGTCAGCGGCGAGGTGATCGGCCCGGCGGCGCTGGAGCTTTTCGCAGCCTACGGCGTGGAGACGGTCTCGGTGGTGAAACCGGAAAAATTTTGAAAAAATCAGGGCGGATCTGCAAGATTCTGCGGCTCTGAAACGTATTAAAGATAGAACAGAGAACATAACCCCTATTCTATGCGGTAATCTGAGGTGTTCCAATGAAAATTCTTCTTGCATCAGATACATGGTCCCCAATGGTCAACGGTGTGGTGCGCTCGGTGGAGCTGCTGTACCACCAGCTGCTGGCACTGGGCCATGACGTGCGGGTGGTGACCCTTGCCCAGAATGGCCATTCCCATGAGGAAAACGGCATCCTGTATGTGGGCAGCATCAGCGCGGAGCGGGTCTACCCGGGCGTGCGGATCAGTGCGGCGGGCGCTCTGCCCATCTCCCACTGGCTGGACGAGCTGGAAGCCTGGGGCCCGGAGGTCATCCATACGCAAAGCGAGTTTTCTACCTTTATGCTGGCACAGCGGGTGGCCCGCCGGTGCCACTGCCCGGTGGTACATACCTACCATACTGTCTACGGGGATTATACCCAGTACCTTTTCTTCAGTGAGCGTCTGGGCCGGATGACCGCCGAAAAGGCCACCCGCATCCTCTCGGGCTATTGCTCCCTCATGCTGGCCCCCACCGAAAAGGTGCGCGCCATGCTCAACCGCTACGGGGTCAGCTGCCCGGTGGTCACAGTGCCCACCGGCATCGACCTGACCGCCTTTGGCCCGGCGAAGGACAACGGCGAGGAAAAGGCCCGGATGCGGGCAGAGCTGGGCATCCCAGAAGGGGATACCGTCCTGCTCTCGCTGGGCCGTCTGGCCGCCGAGAAGAACCACGCCCAGCTGGTGCGCCTGCTGGCCGCGCAGCCGGAGCAGAGCCGCCCGTGGCTGGTGTTCGTGGGCGACGGTCCCGCCCGGCCTGACCTGGAAGCACTGACAAGGGAGCTGAAGCTGACCGACCGTGTCCGCTTTGCGGGCATGGTCAAGCCCGATGAGGTGCCCCGGTGGTACCGCGTGGGCGATATCTTCGTCAGCGCCTCCCAGAGCGAGACCCAGGGCCTGACCTACTTCGAGGGCATGGCCTGCGGTCTGCCTGTGCTCTGCCGTGCGGACCCCTGCCTGGATGGCGTGGTGGAAAACGGCTTCAACGGCTGGCAGTGGAAGGACGAAGCCGAGTTTGCATCGGCACTGAACACCATCATCTCGGACCCCGCCCTGCGCGGGCAGCTGCACCAGAACGCTCTGGCCACAGCGGCCCGCTACTCGGCAGAGCATTTCGCCCAGCAGGTGCTGGATGCTTACCAGCAGGCAATTGCGCTGAAGCAATACGAGCCGGAGCACAGAAGCATCCTCAGCTGGGTGTGATCCCAATCCCCAAAGAATCCAGAAAAAGCAGCAGCGCCCTGTCTCCGCAATGGGAAACAGGGCGCGACTTTTTGCGCATCCGTTATTCGATGCCGGTTCACCTTGTAATCGTGATCCTCAACAGCCTTCTTCAGGTCTGCGTCGGAAACTTCGGCGTTCAAGGTGACGATGGCGGTACCGGCCTCGTGGCTGACCACGGCCTCGTCCACGGCGGGCAGGGCTTCCAGCGCCTTTTTCACGCGGGCCTCGCAGTGGCAGCACATCATACCTTTAATATGCAGGGTCTTTTTCATGGCATTGTCCTCCTTGACAACGGGAGCCGAAACGGGTTCGGCAGTATTTTCAGCCGCTGCAGGCTGCACGGGGGCAGCGGGCAGGGCGGCAGACTTGGGTTTGCGGTCGTGTTTGGTGCTGTGCAGGTCGAACAGGTTCAGCCGCAGGGCATTGCTCACGACACAGAGCTGGAAAGGCTCATGGCAGCAGCACCGAACATGGGGTTCAGCGTCAGGCCGAAGGGGATGAACACACCGGCGGCCAGCGGGATGCCGATGATGTTGTAGATGAACGCCCAGAACAGGTTTTCGTGGATGTTGCGCAGAGTGGCGCGGCTCAGCCGGATGGCGGCGGGTACATCGGAGAGCCGGGAGTTCATCAGGACCACATCGGCCGCGTCAATGGCAACATCGGTACCGGCACCGATGGCGATGCCGGTGTCCGCGCGGGTCAGGGCGGGGGCATCGTTGATGCCGTCGCCCACCATGGCCACCTTGCCGCTCTCCTGCAGCCTGCGGATCACGGCCTCCTTGCCGTCGGGCAGAACGCCTGCAATGACCTCGTCCACGCCCGCCTGTCGGCCAATGGCATCGGCGGTGCGCTGGTTGTCGCCGGTCAGCATGACCACCCGGATGCCCATGTTCTGCAGCTCCCGGATAGCGCGGGGGCTGTCCTCCTTGAGGGTGTCCGCCACGGCGATCACGCCCATCAGGCGGCCTGCACCGCCAAAGAAGAGGGGCGTTTTGCCCTCAGCGGCCAGCCGGGCGGCTTCGGCCTGGAGTTCGGCGGGCACGGATGCCTTGGCGGCGATGAACTCCGCATTGCCGCCGTAGATCTCCATGCCGTCCAGCCGTGCGGAAAGGCCGTTGCCGGGCAGGGCGGCAAAATCGGTCACATCGGGGCAGGCGATGGTCTCGGTCTCGGCATAGGCCAGCACCGCCTTGGCCAGCGGGTGCTCGCTCTTCTGCTCCAGCGAGGCCGCCAGCGTCAGCAGCTCGCTCTCGGAAACGCCCTCCGCAGGCAGGATGTCAGTGACCCGGGGCTCGCCGCTGGTGATGGTGCCGGTCTTGTCCAGCGCCACGATCTGGGTGCGGCCTGCGGCTTCCAGCGAGGCGGCGGTCTTGAACAGGATGCCGTTCCTGGCCCCCAGACCGTTGCCCACCATGATGGCCACAGGCGTTGCCAGACCCAGCGCACAGGGGCAGCTGATGACCAGCACCGAGATGCCCCGGGCCAGCGCGTAGCCGAACTCCCGGCCCAGCAGCAGCCAGACAAGGGTGGTCAGCACCGAAATGGAGATGACTGCAGGCACGAAGAAGCCGGAAACGGTATCGGCGATCTTGGCAATGGGGGCCTTGGTGGCGGCGGCATCGCTGACCATCCGGATGATCTGGGCCAGCGTGGTATCCTCGCCCACACGGGTGGCTTCGCACTTCAGGAAACCGGACTGGTTGGTGGTGGCGGCGCTGACCTTGTCTCCCGCAGCCTTGTCCACCGGGATGCTCTCGCCGGTCAGGGCACTCTCATTCACGGCGCTGGAACCCTCCAGCACAAGGCCGTCCACCGGAATGTTCTCACCGGGGCGCACCACAAAGAGGTCGCCTTTTTTCACCTGTGCAATGGGCACGGTCACTTCGGCCCCTTCCTGCAGCAGGGTGGCGGTCTGGGGTGCCAGCTTCATCAGGCTCTTGAGCGCGTCGGTGGTCTTGCCCTTGGAGCGGGCCTCCAGCATCTTGCCCACGGTGATCAGGGTCAGGATCATGGCGGCAGATTCAAAGTAGAGCTCCATCATGTAGTGCATGACGAGCGCGTCGTTGCCGTCCACCTGAGCGCGGGTCATGGCGAACAGGGCGTAGGTGCTCCAGAGAAAGCTGGCCGAAGAACCCAGCGCCACCAGTGTATCCATGTTGGGGGCACGGTGGAGCAGGCCCTTGAAGCCGCTGATGAAGAACTTCTGGTTGATGACCATTACGATGCCCGCCAGCAGCAGCTGAGCCAGACCCATGGCAACGTGGTTGCCGTCGAACCAGTGGGGGAGCGGCCAGCCCCACATCATGTGGCCCATCGAGAAGTACATCAGCACCGCCAGAAAGACCAGTGATGCGATGAGCCGTTTTTTCAGTCTGGGTGTCTCGTGGTCGGCCAGGGCATCCAGCTCGGCGCTGGGGGTCTCGGCGGCAGCAGCCTTGGGGCTTGCGCCGTAGCCCGCCTCCTGCACTGCCTTGACGATGGCCGAGGCGCTGGCGGTGCCCTCCACTCCCATGGAGTTGGTCAGCAGGCTCACCGAGCAGCTGGTCACGCCGGGCACAGCTTTTACGGCCTTTTCCACCCGGGCAGAGCAGGCTGCGCAGCTCATGCCCGTAACAGTATATTGTTCCATTGTTTCCCTCCGATCAAAAAAACGCTGCGTGAATGGGATCAAACGAGCTTGTTCAGGATCCACAAAAACTCCTGCAGCTTCTCCTCACCACCGTTTTTCAGGTCCTCAGCCACGCAGGTGCTCAGGTGCTGGTCGATCAGCTCCCGGGTAAAACCGTTCAGGGCACTTCTGGCGGCGGCGGCCTGCACCAGGATATCCGTGCAGTACACGTCCTTTTCCACCATGCTCCGGATGCCCCGGATCTGGCCCTCGATGCGGTTCAGCCGGGTGATGAGGTGCTTGTATTCCTCCTCGGTGCGCTGCTTGTGGCGGCAGCCGCAGCCGGTGCTTCCCTCAGCCGGGGCGGGGGAGCAGTGGGGGCAGCTGCCCTCCGGGATCTTGTTCACATCACTCATGTCTATTCTCCTTCCGTTACCCCTTGGGGGTATCTTACTCCATAGCTGCATTATAGCACGGCGGTCCTGTTTCTGCAAGTAGGGCTGGGGGGTATTATTGTGAATTTTTTTATGAACACAGAAGATAAAACAAAAGGCTCTGCGCCCCAAACGGGGAACAGAGCCTTTGAAGCATCCAAAACGATCAGTAGGCAAATCTGCGCATAAAGGCAAGGTCGCTTGCGGCGCGGGCAGGCACAGCTTCCTCCCGTAGCACGGGCAGGGAAGCCTGCGGCATCTGCTGCAGCATCTCAAAGCCGCCGGCGTAGTCCACGCAGGAATCCTCCAGGCTGGTGGAATAGAGCGTTCCATCCGGCTGGAAGTTCTGGCCCTTTGAAGTGGACCGCCGTGATCTTGTCGCCGTACCAGCTGCCCACCTTATCCCAGATGCGGCGCTGTGCATCCACAGACGCAGCCTCCGGGCCCACATAGTTGGCAAAATCGCAGATGACGCGCAGGTTGGGGCTTGCCATGGTGTCCAGCACCATCCGTACCGCCTCGGGGGTATTCATGGCGTGGTAGTAGACGCACTCCACGGCAAAGAGTACTCCCTGCTCCTCACAGACGGGCAGGATCTCGCCCAGACTGCGCAGGAGCGCTTCCTGTGCCTCTCTCCGGGTCACACCGGGCTGCTTGGCCATGTTGGTGGTCTCGCTGCCCATGCAGCCTGCCCCCAGTGCCCTGGCAACGGGGATCTGGCTCAGCACCTTTGCCACCTCGGCATGGCGTTTGTCCTCGTCGGCATAGCTCAGCTCCACATAGGTGCCGTCCACAGCAATGCCCACGCCGGAAGCTGCCGCAGCCGTCCTTGCGCGCTCCACCAGCGCAGGGGTCACATCGGCATAGCTCTTTACGCCCTCCACCGCCTTGGTAAAGGCCAGCTGGGTGCAGGCAAAGCCTGCCTGCCCGATGGAGGAAAAGAGGGTCTCGGGGTCATGGCGGCCAAAATCGTGGCCGCGCGCACCAAGAATGAATTCAGGCATCCTGCACCTCCATCAGCCGAACACACGGGCGGCAAAGAGATTCAGCTCCTTGCCCCACCAGTACCAGTCGTGGGAGACATCGCTGCCCCATACCTCCAGATGCACGGGCAGGCTACAGTCGGTCAGTGCATCGGCCATGGCCTGGGTGTCCACCAGTGCGTCACCCTCGTAGCTGCCCTGACCGGCACAGAGGAGAAGCGCATTCTCCTCAGCCTTTGCCAGCAGCTTTTTGTCCACAAGGCCGTCCGCTGCCAGACAGGCCAGGGGGGCATTGCGCAGGACCAGGTCATCTGCTGCATTGCCCAGGAAACGGCGCACATCGTACAGGCCGGAAAGGCCGATGGCACCCGCAAACACCTCAGGGCGGCGCAGGCGGCAGTTCACTGCCTGATACGCGCCGGTGTCCACGCCCACCGCCCAGAGCAGGGGGTCCTTTTTGGCACCGTTCAGGGTCAGGATGCGGGGAGCCAGCTCGCTTGTCAGGTAATTGAAATACTTTTCCTGCATCTCGGCCCGGCGGCGGGGAGCCGTGTCCCCGGCCAGCAGGCTCTCGGCATCGATGCTGTCGGCGCAGAACAGCTGCACCTTGCCCTTATTCAGCAGCGGGGCAATGGCATCCGGCATCCCGTTGTTTTCCCAGTCGTAAAAGCGGCCGCCCCGCGCGGGCAGAGCCAGCACCGGCGTACCGGCATGGCCGTAGACCTTGAACTCCATGTCGCGGCCCAGCATCCGGCTCCATTCCTTATAATACGTCCCTTGGATCATGGCAGCATCCTCCTGTTGTCACACAAATTGATTGCGCTGGGGGTCATAGGCGTACCCCACAGCAGAAAGCCTGGCACACAGCGCGGCCTTGTCCTCATCCAGATCCTCGCACAGCGCGTCCAGAGTGGGGTAGAAGTCCCGCAGCTTCAGGTTGATCATGCTCAGCAGCATGATCGGGTCATTTGGCAGAGCCATCGTCGATCCCTCCAGAAGATAACAAAAAAGCCGGCCACTCGACAAAGTGACCGGCAGATGCAGCTACTTAGACAGCGCGGGTAACCTTGCCAGCGCGCAGGCAGCGAGAGCATGCGTAGATATACTTGGGAGAGCCTTCCACGACCGCCTTGACACGACGGACATTCGGCTTCCAGGTACGGTTGGAACGGCGATGAGAGTGGGAAACCTTGATACCAAAGGTAACACCCTTGCCGCAGCATTCACACTTAGCCATGGTACTTGCACCTCCTACAGTGAAGTATGGAATTCAAAATAATCAGCTTGACTATTTTACCAGAGATGCGGAGAAAAAGCAAGAGTAAATTTGATTTTTCCGCAACTTTTTTCTTGCAGGGCCAAACCCTTGCCCCAAAAGCGAAAAAATAGTACAATAGAGTAAAATCTAACTGAGGGAGAAACGAATGACCGCACAAGGAATGTATTATCTCATCCGGGCACTGGTGACCCTGATCGCCATCCCGTTCCATGAGGCGGGCCACGCGCTGGCCGCCTGGCTGCTGGGCGACCCCACCGCAAAGCGGGAGGGCCGCATCAGCCTGAACCCGTTCCGCCACTTTGACCTCGTGGGCACCCTCTGCATGATCTTTGCGGGGGTGGGCTGGGCAAAGCCTGTTTCCACCGACCCCCGCAATTTCAAAAACCCCAAGTGGGGCATGGCCCTCACCGCGCTGGCAGGCCCGGCGGCCAACCTGCTGCTGGCCTACCTCGGCATGGTGGCGTGGAAGATCCTGTATTATTGGGCCCCTACCACCATGATCACGGTTTTCGCAGCCCGCTTCCTCCAATACTTCGTGATGATGGATGTGGGCCTTGCGGTGTTCAACCTTATCCCCATCCCGCCGCTGGACGGCAGCCGCATCCTGCTGGTGGTGCTGCCCCAGCGCATCTACTTTCAGATCATGCGGTACGAGCGCGTCATCTTCGTCATCCTGCTGGCAGCTGTCTGGGCCGGTGTGCTGGATGGCGTGCTGGGCACCTTCAATGATGTGGTCTGGGATCTGCTGGATCTCGGCACCGGTTACATCGACCAGATCGCCTATTCTGCGTATTATGCAGCCATCGGGACGGTGATCTGAGTGGCAGAAGAACTGACCTTCCGTCTGGAGGATTTGAGGGCCCGCTGGAGCTGCTGCTCACGCTGGTGCAGAAGCACAAGATGGATTTGCACAACATCCCCATTCTGGAGCTTATCGACCAGTACACCCGCGCGGTGGAATCGGCCGAGAGCACCGACCCTGAAATTTCCAGCGCCTTATCGAGATGGCCGCCCACCTGGTGGAGATGAAGAGTTACCTGCTGCTGCCCCGCAGTGAAGAGGGCGAGCGGATGAAGCAGGAGCTCACCGGCCAGCTCATTGAATATGACCAGTGCCGCCGGATGGCCGCCCGTCTGCGGGAGCGGGGAGAGGAATATACCGTGTTCGTGCGCACCCCGGCCCAGCTGGAATGGGACAACACCTATGATCTCTTCCACGCGCCGCAGGTGCTGGCAGACTGCTGGCAGGCCCTGATGGGGCGCACCACCGTCCGCAAAGTGCCCACCCAGCAGCAGTTCGAGCCGCTGGTGGCGGCCCCGCAGGTCTCGGTGAGCAGCCGGGTGGTCTACATCCTGCGCCAGCTCATTGCAGGCGGTGCGAAAAAGATGGACCAGCTGTTTTCCCGCCGCCAGACCCCGGGGGGCCAACGTGGCCACCTTTCTGGCGCTGCTGGAGCTGGTGCGCGGCGGCCGTGTGACGCTTGGCCCGGAGGGCGAGCTGAAGATGCGCCGGGGCCGCATCGACCGCACAAAGGAGGAGCAATGAATCAGAAACAAATTCGTGCCGCAGTGGAAGCAATGCTCTTTGCCTACGCGGAGCCTATCGGGGCCGACAAGCTGGCCCAAGCGCTGCAGCTGCCCACCGCCGGCGTGGAATCTGCGCTGGAAGCGCTGCACGAGCGCTGCCAGAAAGAGGACAGCGGCCTGTGCCTGCTCCACCTGAACACCCATTGGCAGCTGGCCACCAAAACGGAATTTGCGGAGTGCGTCCGCCGTGTGCTGGACACCCGCCGCTCCATCCCGCTGGGCCCTGCGGCCATGGAGACCCTGACCGTCATCGCCTACAACCAGCCCGTCTCCCGCGCCTTCATCGAACAGGTGCGCGGCGTGGACTCCTCGTCCAGCGTCAGCGGCCTGCTGCAGAAGGGCCTCATCGAGGAGGCGGGCCGTCTCGACCTGCCCGGCCACCCGGTGAGCTTCCGCACCACGGATGTTTTCCTGCGGTGCTTCGGCCTTTCCTCGCTGGCGGACCTGCCGCCGGTGCGCGGAGATCAGGAAGGGGAGGCGGCGACATGATGGGAGTCCTGATGGCTCTGGGCTGGCTGCTGCTGACCTTGCTGAAGATCGCAGGCGTCCTGCTCCTTATCCTGTTGGTGCTGCTGGCCCTCGTTCTGCTCTGCCCGCTGTGCGCGGACGTCTGCTGGGAGGGCGGCGCCCTGACCGTCCGGGCCGGTGCGCTTGGGCTCACCCTGCCGGTGTTCCAGTGGCCTGCGCCGGAAAAGCCCGCCGGAGCCGAAGAACCGAAAGGCTTCTGGGAAAAGCTGAAAGCGAAGCTCCGCGCCCGCCGCGAAGAGCGCAAACGGAAGAAAGCCGCTGCAAAAGAGGCGAAGAGACCGAAAAAAGAAGCAGCTCCGCGCAGGAAGGCGAAGCTGACGCTGAACATCCTCGTGACCATCCTGCGGGGTGCCGGGCGGCTGACGAAAGCCGTCTTCGGCTCGCTGCGCGTCACGAAGATTCGGGTCTGCCTCGGCGTCCGGGGCGAAGACCCCGCCGAAGCTGCCCGCGCCTACGGCGGGCTGAACGCATGGCTCTACTCGTCCCTCGGCGTCATCGACCGCTTCGTCTACCTCGATTTCGACGAGCTGCGCATCCTGCCGGACTTCGGCAGTGCCGAGCCGACGGTGGCCGACCGGGTGTCGTTCCACCTCAGCGCAAGGCTGCTTTTCATCGTTGCAGCCGCTCTGCGCGTTTTGTATGAGTTCTGGCGCGAAAAAGTGCTGGACGTCTTCCTATAAAGTGTGTTACAATAATATCGTATGGTGTATACTCCTATCCAGAGGGAGTTTTCCCGGAAAATAATAGTAGGAGGCCGATTTTATGGCTGAGCATCCGATTCAAGGTTTAATGAACGTCACGATGGATAAGATCCGCCAGATGGCAGATTCCAACACCATCATCGGCAAGCCCATCAAGACCGACGACGGCACCACCATCCTGCCGGTGTCCCGCATCTCGTTCGGCTTTGCTTCCGCAGGTACCGACTTCGACGGCAAGAACGCCGCCAACAAGGACCTGTTCGGCGGCGGCTCCGGCGCGGGCGTCAACATCCAGCCGGTGGCTTTTCTGGTGGTGAAGGACGGCTGCGTGCGCACCATCCAGCTGTCCGACGGCTCCAACACTGTTGACCGCGCCCTGACCATGCTGCCTGAGCTGGTGGACAAGGTCAGCGCTCTGCTGAAGAAAGAGGAGAAGAAGGGCGCCGCTGCGCCTGCCGCTCCCGCAGCAAAGGAGTAAAACCACAACGCCGTATCTGCTGCCTGTCCGGGCAGCAGTTATTGAACTGAGGCTGTACCGCAGCCCTATTTGAGCGCCGGGAGGCGCACAAGGAGATTTTATCATGGCAGAAGAACGCATTCAGAAAATTATGAGCGAGCAGGGCCTCTGCTCCCGCCGCGCCGCCGAGCAGATCATCGCCGAGGGCCGCGTGAAGGTCAACGGCCACCCTGTGAAGGTGGGCGACAAGATGGACCCCAACCGCGACGTCCTCCATGTGGACGACGAGCGCATCTATATCCAGAAGAACCAGCAGATGTACTATCTGGCCCTGTACAAGCCCTGCGGCTATGTGACCACCGCCAGCGACGAGCTGGGCCGCAAGACGGTCATGGAGCTGGTGGCCGACATCCCGGCCCGCCTGTACCCGGTGGGCCGTCTGGATAAGGACAGCGAGGGCCTGCTGCTGATGACCAACGACGGCGCTTTCGCACAGGCTGTCACCCATCCGTCCGGCGGCATCTCCAAGCTCTACCGCGTCACCGTCCAGCCCCGGGCCGATGAGGCACAGATCCTGAAGCTCAGCTCCGGCGTCGTGCTGGACGACGGCACCAAGACCATGCCCTGCGCCATCAACGTCGTCACCGACGAGCCGGGCCGCACCGTCATGGAGATGAC
>ENA-OPYX01001414-OPYX01001414.1-human-gut-metagenome-genome-assembly--contig:-NODE-1414-length-12780-cov-2.136094_pt1 | contig 12780 bp, 18 predicted proteins | sample MGYA00242639_ERZ504486 | MGnify/ENA primary metagenome ERZ504486 (study PRJEB26092, sample SAMD00036296) | human gut metagenome | host: Homo sapiens | study: EMG produced TPA metagenomics assembly of... | reverse complement strand
AATCCAGCGCTTACGAAGACTTATGCGTGAGGGCTCTCCCGAACGCATTAGTCGCAGTTAGCGATTAGTTCGCTGGAGCGTTGCGCCGGCGAGTGAGTAATACACATTGTCCAAATGCGTCCCTCCTGAAGAACTTTTCAACACATTCAACACATTAAATAGCAAATTTTCGAGATGCACCTTTCCAATACTTCTTTTTGGCATATCACTTCACATATTAAAAATGTCAATAGCACATAATTACAATCTAGCATAATTTCACAACAAAAATGTCCACCCCAGCACAATTTTGTGCATATCATAACACAAAAATTGAAAGAGCAATCCAAAATTAGTCCATTTTACACAGAGTACCAATATGATATTATAATCCCATCAAAAAGCTATAGAACATAGCAAATAAAAATGATACGGGAGGTTTTTTCATGAAGAGAAAAGTAGCAATGGCAATGGTAGCAGCAATGGCAGTTGGTTCACTTGCAGTTCCGGTAATGGCAGAAGACGGAGCAGCTGGCGGAAAGATCGGTATTTCAATGCCTACACAGTCTCTGGAGCGTTGGAATCGTGATGGTTCCTATCTGCAGAAACAGTTCGAAGATGCTGGATACGAAGTAGAGCTTACATACTCTGACAACGAGACAGACCGTCAGGTAAACGATATTCAGAACCTGATTTCCGACGGAGTTAACCTGTTAGTTGTAGCAGCTATCGATGGCGAGGCTCTTAATACAGTTATGGATGAAGCAGCAGATGCAGGAATCCCAGTTATTTCCTATGACCGTCTGATCAAGTCCGACGCTGTTTCCTATTATATTTCTTTTGATAACTACACAGTAGGTACTCTTCAAGGACAGTACGTAGTAGATTCTCTGGATCTGGACAATGCTGGAGACAAGACATACAATATCGAGTTTACAGCTGGTGATCCTGCTGATAACAATGCCGGATACTTCTTCAATGGAGCATTTGATGTATTAAAACCATACATTGATGCAGGAACCTTAAATGTAGTTTCCGGACAGACTGATTTTGATTCTGTTGCAACACCTGCATGGGATACCCAGACAGCACTTGAAAGAATGCAGAATATTCTGGCATCCTACTATGCAGACGGAACACAGCTTGACGTAGCTCTTTGCTCCAACGACTCCACAGCACTTGGTGTAACACAGGCAATCGAGTCTGACTATGCTGGTGATAACACAGTTCTGATCACAGGACAGGATGGTGACGAAGCTAACCTTGCAAACATCGTAGATGGAAAACAGTCCATGACAGTTTACAAAGCAGTTGCTAATGAAGCAGTCGTAACACTTGACCTTGCAAAAGCAATGCTGGCTGGTGATACAGTTGATGAGTCTCTGATTGAAAAATCTGGTTGGGATTTCGAGTGTGCATATGATACAGAGTCCTATGAGACATCTGATGGAAATAAATGCCCATCCTTCCTTCTGGTTCCTACAGTTGTAACAAAAGACAACCTTCAGGAAGCACTGGTTGACCCAGGATACTACACAATGGACGATGACGGATATCTTCATCCGGCAAACTAATAAAGGCTGAACGAAAACGTCATACAAATCAAAAATAAAGTTTTAAATGTGGGCGGGGTGAAAAGCCCCGCCTGTTTTATGGGAAAGGGGGCGCCATTTTGGCTGACAATATTTTAGTAATGGAACACATTACGAAGGAATTCCCCGGTGTCAAAGCTTTGGATAACGTTAACCTTGAAGTTCAGCGTGGCGAGATTCATGCGCTGATCGGTGAGAACGGTGCGGGAAAGTCCACATTGATGAACGTATTAAGTGGTCAGTATCCATACGGCAGCTATACTGGAACGGTTACCTACGAGGGTGAAGAGTGTAAGTTTAAAAAGGCTTAATGACAGCGAGGCAAAAGGTATCGTTATTATTCACCAGGAGCTTGCATTGATCCCACTGCTTTCCATCGGTGAAAACATGTTTCTCGGAAACGAGATCAAAAATAAAAGAGGAGCCATCGACTGGGATAAAACATACAGCGAGGCTGAGAAACACATGGCCCAGGTAGGTCTTCATGAATCTGCCCAGACCCTGATCAAAGATATCGGAACCGGCAAACAGCAGCTGGTAGAGATTGCGAAAGCTTTTTCAAAAGATGTTAAACTGCTCATCCTGGATGAGCCGACTTCATCCCTGAATGATGAAGATGCAAAGATGCTTCTGGACCTGCTTATGGAATTTAAGAAACAGGGACTGACATCTATTATTATCACACACAAACTGAATGAGATCATTTACTGTGCAGACCGTTGTACCATTCTTCGAGACGGAAGCACAATCGAGACACTTACAAAAGGCGTGGATGACTTAAGTGAGGACAGGATCATCAAAGGAATGGTTGGACGTCCTATGGAAGACCGTTATCCGAAGCGTGAGCACAATGTAAGTAAAGAAGTGATGCTGGAGGTAAAGAACTGGACGGTTCATCATCCTCTGTATCCGGAAAAAATAGTAGACGACAATATTTCCTTTAAAGTACATAAAGGTGAGGTTGTTGGTTTCTCAGGACTGCAGGGTGCAGGCCGTACAGAGCTGGCAATGTCCATCTTCGGTAAGAGCTATGGAAGTGCAATTTCTGGAGAATTGTACATAAAGGGTGAAAAAGTAGATTTGAAAGATCCTCGTGCGGCCATCCAGCATGGTCTTGCATATGTAACTGAGGATCGTAAGACAAACGGACTGATCCTTGATGAGTCCATCCGTTTCAACACAACTCTTGCCCGTCTGAGCAAAGTTTGTGATAATGGAATTATCAACACAGACCTTGAGGTACAGCTGGCGGAGCAGATGACAAAAGAAATGGGAACGAAAACACCTTTCCAATGAACAGCGTATTGGTAACCTGTCTGGTGGTAACCAGCAGAAGCCCTCCTTGGAAAGTGGATGTTTACAGAACCGGATATTTTGATTCTGGATGAGCCTACCCGTGGTATCGATGTAGGTGCAAAATATGATATTTACTGTCTGATCAAATCAGATGGTAGAACAGGGAAATCTGTAATCATGATTTCCTCTGAAATGCCTGAAATCCTTGGTATGTGTGACCGGGTTTACATTATGAATGAAGGTAAGATGGCCGGTGAACTGGATGCAAAGGAAGCAACCCAGGAAGGCATCATGGCACATATCATGCAGAATCAGAAGAAATAATGAAAGGGGAAAACACTATGAATTCCAAAATCAAGGATTTTTAAGAAAATATACGATGGTCATTGCGCTTGTAATCGTATTTATCCTGTTCTGTGCTCTGACTGATGGACGACTTCTTTATGCACAGAACATGTCAAACCTTATGCTCCAGAACGGATACGTCCTGGTTCTTGCATGTGGTATGTTGCTCTGTATCTTAACTGGTGGTAACATCGATCTTTCTGTTGGATCTGTTATCTGTTTTGTAGGTGGTGTTGCCGCTGTCCTGATTGGCAGCAAGGGCTTCAATCCATTTATCACCATTCTCCTTTGCCTGGTAATCGGCCTTCTGGTTGGTGTATGGCAGGGCTACTGGATTGGTTATAAGAGAATTCCTCCATTTATCACAACACTTGCCGGCATGTTCATTTTCCGTGGATTTGGACGTCTGGTACTGGATAATAAGACAGTATCTATCCAGAACAAATCTTTCCTGAATGTATTTACATCCTACATTAACATTCCGGGACTTGATGATGGAAAGAAATATTCCGCACTGATCGTTGGTGTTCTGATCGCATGCTACATTATTTTCTCTACCATGCGTTCCAGAGCAAACAAAGCGAAAAAAGGTTATCGCCAGAATACAGCAGCTTCTGATTACAGCAGAGCAGCCGTGATTGCAGTTGTTATTCTGTGGTATTGCTACAAATTGTATCAGTACAAAGGTATCTCCGTAATGCTTGTATGGGTAGTTGCAATCTGCATGATCTACAACTTCATCACATCCAAGACAGCGTTTGGACGTTACTTCTACGCAATCGGCGGTAACGAGAAAGCAACACAGCTTTCCGGTATCGATACAAATAAGGTTTATTTCATTGCATATGCAAACATGGGCTTACTTGCTGGTCTTGCCGGTCTTCTCTGCGCAGCACGTGTAGGTTCTGTAAATGGTAGTACAGGTACATCCTTCGAGATGGATGCAATCGGTTCCTGTTTCATCGGTGGTGCTTCTGCATACGGTGGAAGTGGTACTGTAGGCGGTGTTGTAATCGGTGCTCTTCTCCTTGGTGTTATCAACATGGGTATGTCAATCATGGGTATCGGTGATTCCTGGCAGTATGTTGTAAAAGGTGCCGTACTTCTGATCGCAGTTGTATTTGATGTTATCTCTAATAGAAAATCCAACTAAATAATTGCCAAAAAAACTGCTGAGAGTGCAGTAAACAGTAATCAGAAAGGAGGCTGTTGCAGAAATGCAATGGCTTCTTTTGCATATAGCATGCAAATATGGTAAACTGTAGATGTTTGAAAGCATATTTATTTTATAATAAAATGGCGGTTTGCCTACAGGCAAAAGCGCGGGCAATAAAGGAACTTATTAATTATGAAAAAATCCACATTGACTGATTTTTTTTATTATAGTAGGCTGTATGTTATTTCTCTCTGGAATCTGGATTTATTTCCAGAAAAAACTGGATCAGGTGGATCTTGGTGAAGGCGAGGGTGCATCCAGCTACGCAAAACATTATCTGATGATAGCAGGAGCGGAAAATACCCTGATGTGGGATTCTATCTATGAAAGCGCCAGCCAGGCGGCAAAGGATGCAGATGCTTATCTGGAATTGATCGAGCCCGGGCACGATTCCAATTATAATCAGGCGGATTATCTGCGTATTGGAATTGCCTCCCAGGTGGACGGGATCATTCTGGAAGCTGATGGAAGCGATGAAGAGCAGGAACTGATCCAGGAAGCCTCAGATGCGGATATTCCGGTAGTTACGGTGCTGACAGATGATTCCTCCAGTGCCAGAATCAGCTTTGTTGGACTGAATAGTTATCAGCTGGGAAATGCTTACACGGAACAGATCCTTGGACTTTTAAAGGAACATGAGAATACGCAGGTCCTTCTTTTGGCAAATTCCCAGTCCAAGACACAGGAGACCAATCTGATCTATTACCAGATTAAAAAAGAACTGGAGAAAAAAAAGAAGGATTATCAGACCGTAACGATTTCAGAATACAACATTGACAGCAGCTCTGGCTTTGATACAGAGGAATTTGTCCGGGATATTTTTGTAAGCGAGGAGAACCTGCCAGATGTGCTGGTGTGCATGGACGAGGTTGTGACAGAGTGCGTTTACCAGGCTCTGGTTGACTATAACCAGGTTGGAAATGTGGATGTAGTTGGTTTTTATTATTCCGATGTAATTCTGGATGGTATCAGCAAAGGAATTATTTCTTCGGCTATCGCTCTGGATATGGATGAAATCGGAAGATACAGCGTGAATGCCCTGGAAGAGTTTTCCTCCCTGGGACATACCAGCAACTATTACAGTGTGGGTCAGCATGTGATCATCAGAAGCAATGTTGGTGCTTACAGAACGGAGGGGAATTAAATGAGAGAGAGAAAAGGAAGCCTTTCCGTCCAGAATTCCATACAGACAAGATTAAGCTTTGTTATGGCCCTTGTCATGGTGTTTGTAGTATGCATCAATTTTTTTATCTTTGAACAGATCCATACCGGTGTAGACCGGATTGATGCTGTTTTTTTCCAGCAATGCAGCGATTAATGATCTTTCGGACACTTTAAACAAGCTGGAAGGAACGGTTTACGAATATCTGAATATAAAGGGAACCAAGGCTCTGGAAAATTACTATCGTTATGAGCAGGATTACCGGGAGCTTCTGGATAAGCTGAATGACCGGAATGTGGATAATGAAGTAAAAATGCTGGAAAAAAACATCCGCAGAATGTCAGAAAGCTATCTGGATCAGACCAGCGAGACTGTTCAGGCCAAGCGAGGAAGAAATATTGAGAAGTACAAGGCTTCTTATGAAAAAGAGCTGCAGCTTTATGAATATATCAATTCTTATATTTACAAGCTGAATACTCTGCGTTTCCGGATGAATTCCTCCAATTACCAGCTCCTGCTTTCTTCTATGGATGTATTGTATCGGCTGGCACTGGTGGTTATTTTCATTGTGGCAGCAGTAGGCGTGGCTATTATCATTCTGTTTGTGCAATCCATGATCCGGCCGCTGACCCAGCTTTCCAGTACTGCTCATGAGGTTGCCCTGGGAAATCTGAATGTGCCAATTCCGCCTGTTGTCTGCGAGGATGAGGTTGGCGTGGTAACACGGAGCTTTAATCAGATGCTGGACAGCATACGCATTCATATTAAACAACAGCGTGAAAGTATAGAGAAGCAGGCTCAGATGAAGGAGAGGGGAGCTTCTTATGGAGACCCATCTGAAGGAAGCACAGCTGAAGTATCTTCAGGCTCAGATCAATCCTCATTTCCTGTTTAACTGTCTGAATGCTGGTGCCCAGCTTGCCATGCTGGAGGATGCAGAGCGTACTGGTGTTTTTCTGGAAAAGATGGCAGACTTTTTTCGATATAATGTACGGAAAATGGAGGATGACGCACTTCTCTGGGAAGAGGTGGATGCAGTTGACAATTATATTTATATTTTAAATGTCCGATTTGCCGGAGATATCAATTATGAAAAAGATGTGGATGAGGGAATCGGGAATTTCAGGATTCCAAGTATGATTTTGCAGCCTCTGGTGGAAAATGCCGTGCAGCATGGGATTCACGACTGTATGGAAACTGGGAAAATCAGAATGTCCATTCACAAGGATGGGGATGATCTGGAAATCACAGTCAGTGATAATGGAGCTGGAATGACACCGGAGATGATTCGGTCTGTTATGGCAGGGAAAGCACGAAATAATGGAGAGGACCGTTATTCTACAGGCATAGCAGTAGGAAATGTAATTGACAGATTGGAACTGTATTATAAACAAAAAGATCTTCTTACCATAGAAAGTGAGGGTCTTGGACTTGGAACCAGTGTGCATATCACCTTACCGGTGGAGGTTGAAGGTACCAGTGAATGAGTAAAAATGTGATAGCACGGAGTATGCTGCAATGAGCAGTGAACAGAGGCTGAATAAAGGGGAGCAAAAAATGTACCGTATTCTGATAGCAGATGATGAAGGACTTATGCATGGAGGCTTTTAAAGGAGTGATTCTGGCTGAATTCGGAGATAAATGCAGTGTGGAAACTGCGAAAACAGGAAGGGCGGTAATCGAGAAGGCGGAGACTTTTCACCCGGATATTGTGTTTATGGATATTCACATGCCTGGAATTAACGGAATCCAGGCCATGCGGGAAATCCGGAAGTTCAACAATTCCGCCTTGTTTTATGTGGTTTCCGCATATGACAAATTTGATTACGCTAAAGAAGCCATTAATCTTGGTGTGGAACAGTATCTTACGAAACCGATTTCGAAAAGTAAGATTATTTCTGTGGTGGAAGAAGCAACGGCAAAGGTGGATAAGGTTCGTGATCAGAGAAGTAATCTGTTGAAAATCCAAGAAAAGCTAGAGACAGTTATCCCGGTTGTGGAATCTGGTTATGTGAATTCTCTTCTTTTCCAGAAGGAGATGGCAGCAGCAGGTTATTACCAGCAGCTTCTGGATATTGAATATGGCCAGGGCTATGTTATGGTGGTGCAGTTTGGACAAAGCTATGAAAATGGAAGACTGGTAAGCCCGGTTGGAATGAATGTGAAGGCACAGAGCTTTTTATCCGGAATTTCGGGATGTGGTGAAGTCTGCTTTTCCCTGTGTGGTTGGAAATATTATGTCCAACCGCATCCCTGTGGTAGTGCCTTGTGAAATTTTCCAGAATCCTTATGAAGACCGTATTGATCTGGTGGAAAAGGCAAGAGAGCTGGTGGCAAGGCTGGAGGGCAGACTGGATGCAAAATTTCGTGTGGGAATTGGAAGAGTATGGGAAATGGAAGAGCTTGAGAGATCTTACCGCGAAGCACTCCGGGCATTAAACGGAAGCCTGGGCAGGGTAATCCATATAGAGGATCTTTCCCAGAATGGTGTCTATGACGAGGCTTTTCCCGGCAATGATGAGAAGAGGAGTTCCGCTGTCTTGAGGAGGGAAATGAGGAGGGGATGCTCCAGGAGGTGAACTTCTTCTGTGACTGGATGGTAGAGCATTATTCACAGGATATGAATAATATCCGCCTGAAAATACTGGAGTTTATTATCTGGGGAGAGAAGATTGCTTTTGAAAGCGGCGCGATCAATTATGGATTTAGTTACCGCAGGGACTATTTGGATACTGCAATGTCGCTTTCTACCTATGAGGATCTTCGTAAATGGTTTCAGGAAAAGATGGTAAATGTATGCCGGGCAATCCGGGATCAGAAGGAAGATCAGTCTAATTCCGCGGTAAAGAAGGCCATGCTTTATATTCAGGAAAATTACAGCAGGGATATTTCTCTGGATGATGTATCCAGCCAGGTGAATATCAGTCCTTATTATTTCAGCAAGATTTTTAAGGAGGAGACTGGGGAGAATTTTATTGAGTATCTGACCAGAGTCCGGATCGATAAAGCCAAAGAGCTTCTGGTGGATGAAAATGTGAGCGTAAAGGAAGCGGGAATCCAGAGCGGCTATTCAGATCCAAATTATTTCAGCAGGATTTTTAAGAAGCAGATGGATATGACTCCAAGTGAGTATAAAGCGAGGTATGGAAAATGAGAAAGTGTCGTTGGCTGATCTTGTCGCTGGTTTTGATCCTGGCAGCTGCATTGGCAGCAGGCTGCGGAAGTAAGCCTCAGGAGCCGCAGAAGGAAGAAGCAAAAGAGGAAGATAAGCTGCAGATCGGGCTTAGCTTTGACTCTTTTGTAATTGAGAGATGGCTGCGGGACCGGGATATGTTTGTTTCTACTGCCCAGAGCCTTGGGGCAGAAGTGAATGTGCAGGTAGCCGGAGGTGTTGTGGAAGAGCAGATTTCCCCAGATAGAGTATTTTATTAAGAAAAAGATGGATGTGATCGTGGTGATCCCTATTGATGGAAATGCGCTGTATGATGTGCTGAAGGAAGCCCGGGAAATGGGGATTTATATAATCTGCTATGACCGCATTGTGGAAAATGTTAATGCAGATCTGTATATTACCATTGATAATGAAAAGGTTGGAAACCCTTATGGGAGAGGCGCTGATCCAGGCTTGTCCGGAGGGAGGAAATGATTTTTGCCATCAATGGATCTCCTACAGACAGAAAATGTGGATGAAGTTGTGAGGGGGTTCAATAAAGCCATTGAAGGCAGTAATCTGAATGTGGTTTATACGGGATATTGCGATAACTGGATGGCTGAGCTGGCCGGAAATCATGTGACTCAGGGGTTGGAAGTTACAAAAGATATTGTAGGGGTGATGTGCGGAAATGATGATCTGGCAAGTCAGGCAGTGAAGGTATTGTCGGAGAACCGGCTGGCCGGGAAGGTTGCTGTGGTGGCCCAGGATGCGGATCTGGCAGCCTGTCAGAGGATTGTGGAAGGTACACAGGAAATGACCGTCTATAAGCCTATTGAACAGGAAGCGAATACGGCGGCCGAATTCGCAGTGGCGCTTGGCAAAGGAGAGGATATTACTTCCGGCGAAGGGGAATACAAGGCGGTAGAAACCTTCAATGATGGGACATATGACATTCCTTATTATAAAATCGATCCAATTGCGGTGACGGCGGAAAATATGGATAAGGTGATCATTGACGGGGGATTTCATACGAGAGAGGATGTTTATTTGAATATTCGATAAGGAAAGGTGCTTCAAAGCGGACGCAGTGCGGACGAAATAACAAAAAGACTGGTTTTTCATGCAGCTGCATGAAGAACCAGTCTTTTTGTATTGGGGAAAAGAATTTTTTATGAATATACTCTGTCGATTTGGATCACGGCACAATAGTTGCCATCATCCATATTGCGGATGCGTTCTTTGAGGAGATTTGTGATCTCCACGTTGGTGAGTTTGCATTCGAAAGGAACCGCTATGTCGAAGATCAGGTTTGTGTGGGTAGGACCTTCTACTATGCGAAAATCGTGAATGGAAAGACGACGGTCCAGATTGCGAGTGATTTCTTCAATCTGGCTGCGCATTTCATTGACCTCCTTGTTGTCTGTGACAATGGGATCAATGTGGATGGTGGCAGAACAATTCAGTTTGTCCTGAAGCTCATGCTCAATGTTGTCAATCTCATCGTGGATAATCAGCAGATCTCCGTGGGCGGGAACCTCAGCGTGGAGGGAAAGAATCAGTCTGCCTGGACCGTAGTCATGGACAATCAGGTCATGCATGCCGTGGACAAGGGGATGGGCAAGAACGATCTCTTCGATTTCCTCTACTAAATTTTTCTCCGGGGCTTGTCCGAGAAGGGGATCAATGGTATCCTTCATTGTAGTGGTTCCGGTATAGAAGATAAAAATGCCCACCAGGACACCGAACCATCCGTCCAGCACCAATCCGGTAAGCTGACTGATGATAGTTGCCAGAAGAACCAGACTGGTGGAAACTGTGTCACTTAAACTGTCTCCAGCTGTAGCCTGCATGGCAGTACTGTCGATTTTGTGACCGATAGTGCGGTTATAGTAGTACATATATATTTTTTACCAGAATAGATGCAATAAGGACAGCAATAATAACTGGGCTGCATTCAATGGGCTCCGGGGGTCGGATCTTGTCAATGGAGGAGCGGATCAGCTCGAAGCCCATGGATCAGTAATCGCAACTGAGACAAGAAGTCCGGAGATATATTCCATGCGTCCATGTCCAAAGGGATGCTCTGTATCCGGTTTTTGTCCGGAGAGCTTGAAGCCCACCAGAGTGATCACAGAGGAGCCTGCATCCGATAAGTTGTTGAAGGCATCCGCCGTGATGGCAATAGAGCCGCTTAGGATTCCGGCAAGCCATTTTCCTATAAAAAGAAAAATGTTCAAGGCAATTCCCACAGCTCCGCAGAGCATGCCATAAGACTGGCGAACCTGGGGGGAGTTGTAGTCTTTGTAATCTTTGATGAAAAAATGGGATAAAAATGTTATCATGAAAACTTCACCTCAAATAAAAGTAACTGTTCAGTTCTCTTACAGTTACGCGCTTTGTGATGCACAGAAAGGCGAACCCTCCTGCGGCACTTTCACAGTTGTCTCCTGGGGCTTTCATAGTGAAAATGCCTCGCGGAATAGTATTTGCTGAATAGTTATCTGAAAAAATAAAATAGTTACTGTGTATCCTGTGAATACATTCTTTTTAATGTAGCACATTGCGGAGAAAAATACCAGAGAAAATTTATAAAAAACGCTTGACAGAGAAAATTTATAAAATGCCTGATTAAAGTGTGTATAAATTGTTGTTCCAAAAGACACCTGTTGTGGATGGGCGTGTATAAGGTGGATGCAGCAAGCGGGCTTTGTGGAAAAGCTGATCAGCAATCCAGGAAGAATGTGGAAAACATTTTTGAAAAAAAGATGGAAATATGGGGAAAAAGTGGTTGACAGAAACGGAGGCTTATAATATAATAACTCAATGTGACGTAGTGCGAGATACTTTAGCCAATAGCCCCGGCGACGGTATTTATCAGCGGTTTCGGACATTTCCGCAGTAATTGCACCATCGTTTCCATATTACTAACATATGCGAGAATTCGCATTTATACAAACAATCGTTGATAAATAACAGGAGGTAAAACCATGCAGACTTATATGGCTAATCCAGATAAAATCGAGAGAAAATGGTATGTAGTTGACGCTGAAGGCTGCACCCTTGGCCGTCTGGCTTCTGGCGTAGCAAGCGTTTTAAGAGGAAAGAACAAACCTCAGTTTACACCACACGTTGACACAGGTGATTATGTAATCGTTGTTAACGCTGACAAGATCAAAGTTACAGGTAAGAAAATGGATCAGAAGATCTACTACAATCACTCTGATTATGTAGGTGGAATGAAAGAGACTACATTAAAAGAGATGATGGCTAAGAAACCTGAGAAAGTTGTTGAGCTGGCAGTTAAAGGTATGCTTCCAAAAGGACCATTAGGAAGAGAAATGTACACAAAACTTTTCGTTTATGCCGGACCTGAACACAAACATGCGGCTCAGAAACCGGAAGTTTTAACATTTTAATTAGGAGGTAGAAAACATTGGCTAGCGCAAAATTCTACGGAACAGGAAGAAGAAAAAAATCAGTAGCAAGAGTTTACCTTACCCCAGGTACTGGTAAAATCACTATCAATAAAAGAGACATTGATGAGTATTTTGGATTAGACACACTTAAAGTTATCGTTCGTCAGCCACTGGCTGCTACCGAGACAGAAGGAAAATTTGACGTTCTTGTAAACGTACACGGTGGCGGATACACAGGACAGGCTGGTGCTATCAGACATGGTATCTCCAGAGCACTCCTTGAGGCAGACAAAGAGTACAGACCAGTTCTTAAAGCAGCTGGATTCCTTACTCGTGATCCTCGTATGAAAGAGCGTAAGAAATACGGTCTCAAAGCAGCTCGTCGCGCTCCGCAGTTCAGCAAGCGATAATCGACTGCTCAGACTATATCAAAATGGTTCAAAAACCCCGGAAAATCAAGGTTTTCCGGGGTTTTCTTACTTGTATGGCAATAAAAAGAAGCAGGACAATGGGAGATGAGACCCAATGCCCTGCTTCTCTGTTTATTCGGAACGAACTGTAATATATTTTTGATTGCGACTTTTAGGTTTATCGGGAATAGTCATTTCTAATTGCCCGGA
>ENA-OPYX01001412-OPYX01001412.1-human-gut-metagenome-genome-assembly--contig:-NODE-1412-length-12793-cov-3.589847_pt1 | contig 12793 bp, 15 predicted proteins | sample MGYA00242639_ERZ504486 | MGnify/ENA primary metagenome ERZ504486 (study PRJEB26092, sample SAMD00036296) | human gut metagenome | host: Homo sapiens | study: EMG produced TPA metagenomics assembly of... | reverse complement strand
CTGATCCGAAGACATGAATTTCAGGATCTGAAAGGTCTGATCTATTTTACGGACGGACAGGGAACCTTCCCGGAGCGGATGCCGGATTATCAGACGGCGTTTGTGTTCGTACAGGAAGGCTACAGCATCCCGGAGGTGCCGATCTGGGCGATTCGGTTGGTGTTGGATGCAGATGAGATTTAACAAATTATAGCAAGAATTCTCCTTCCTCTACAGGTGGGAGATGAATTGCAAAAATAAATATAAAAAGCAAAACAGAACACTTGTTCTATAATGAGGAATATGGTATAATACAATCAGTCGAAAAGCCAGAAGGGACTGATTGTATGGATAAAATGGATCATAATGCACATTCAGTATATTTGATGTATTATCATCTGATCATGGTTGTAAAATATAGTAGAAGAAAAGTAATAGATGATCCAATTTCAGAACGGGCAAAAGAAATATGGGAACATATTGCACCTGATTATGGGATCACACTGGAAGAATGGAATCATGATTTAGATCATGTACATGTTATGTTTCGCGCACAGCCAAAATCAGAACTCAGTAAATTTATCAATGCGTATAAAAGTGCAAGCAGCCGTCTGTTGAAAAAAGAATATCCACAGGTCAGGGAAAAACTCTGGAAGGGGGCATTCTGGAGTCAGAGTTTCTGTCTGCTGACTGCGGGCGGTGCACCGATTGAGGTTATTCGCAGCTATATTGAAACACAGGGGGAGAAAAAGCGATGAACATGGCATATCGTTTTCGGATATATCCAACCAGAGAGCAGAAAAACCTGCTTGCAAAGACCTTTGGCTGCTGCCGTTTTCTGTATAACCAGATGCTGAGCGATAAGATACGGGAATATGAAGTCTCGAAAAAGATGCTGCGGAATACACCGGCGATGTATAAAAAAGAATATCCGTTTTTGAAAGAAGTGGATGCTCTGGCACTTGCAAATGTGCAGCTGCATTTGGAAAAAGCATATAAGAATTTTTTCAGGGATCCGAAAAGTGGTTTCCCAAAATTCAAGTCAAAACACAGGAGCAGAAAAAGTTATACAACGAACCTGGTAAATGGAAATATTCAGGTAGAAGATCACCGGATAAAACTGCCGAAACTCAAGTGGATCCGTATGAAAAAGCACCGGGATATACCGGAAAAATACCGTTTGAAAACCGTAACGGTCAGCATGGAACCTTCCGGAAAGTATTATGCAAGTCTTTTATATGAAATATCTGACTGTGAGAACCAAACAGGAGGAGTGGATTATGAAGATGCAAAAATACTGGGGATCGACTATGCGATGCGTGGAATGGCTGTGTTTTCAGAAAATATAAAAAAAGAAGATGCTGGTTATTTCAGAAAAAGCGAGGAGCGGCTTGCAAGGGAACAGCGGAAGTTATCCCATTGTGAGAAAGGAAGCCGGAATTATTTCCGGCAGAAAAAACGGGTTGCATTATGCCATGAAAAGATCCGAAACCAGAGGCGGGATTTTCTGCATAAACTGAGCCGCAGAATCGCAGACGAATATGATGTCGTTGCAGTAGAAGATATAGACATGAAAGCAATGAGCCAGTGCATGCATTTTGGAAAAAGTGTCATGGATAATGGGTATGGAATGTTCCGGGAGCTGCTGGAATATAAGCTGAAATGGGAAGGAAAGAAGATTGTACGGGTGGACCGCTTTTTTCCATCCAGTAAAAAGTGCTGTAAATGTGGCAGGGTGAAAAAAGAACTGAAACTTTCGGACAGAGTATACATCTGTGCGTGTGGAAATCAGATGGACCGAGATCTGAATGCAGCAATCAATATCCGTGAAGAAGCACGTCGTATGCTGTTGGCAGGATAGAAAGAAACTGTCTGTAACCAGACCGGAAGATATCCCCTAATTGGGTAAAAAAGTAAATCGCGGGGCACGCGAGGATAGCTTGTAGATACTTGGCTCAGTAGAGCCATTGAGCAAGAAGCCCCCACTCAAAATCTGTGATTTAAGTGGTGGGAGCATGTCACAATCAACAGATGGTTATTATTATAATCAGAATGAATTATATATGATTTATAAATTAACTTCTAATAATGGAACATCTGATATAGAGTATTATTATGTGAACTTCCACAACATAATTCAGTACAGTGATGGTTCTCTTTATACAGATATTATGGATTATGATGTTCCAGAGGCGAGCTGGTGGTCAGATGATGAAAGTTTCACGAGCGGGGATAATACATTTGCCGGATATGAGACACTGGATACACTGTTTAACCAGAAAATTGTATCTCTGAAAGCAGAATATAACATTACGGATAATATGAATAACTAAACAACAGAAATATTAAAAAAGAAAAAACTGACAGAGCGTGTGCGTAACGGCATGCGCTTTGTTTTGTTTCAAATTCCCGCCTTGCAAGAATTTGAAAAGTATATTAAAATAAATACTATATATCATGTAGGAATATAATGAAATATAATAAATTTATTTTACAGAATCCATAGGGAAAGGGAAGGTACAGTATTGTATCTATCCTGAACAGCTATGGTATAGATTGCAAGGAGGAAGCAACATGAAAGTATCAACAAAAGGAAGATATGCGCTTCGTCTAATGGTTGACCTTGGGGTCAATGGTGGCGAAGAAAAATATATTTCACTGAAAGACATTTCTGCACGTCAGAATATTTCCATCAAATATCTGGAGCAGATTGTGACACCGCTGCACCGTGCCGGACTGGTGCGTAGCGTTCGTGGTGCACAGGGCGGATATCGTCTCAGCAGAAAAGCAGATAAATATACAGCAGGAGAAATTTTACGTGCGATTGAGGGAAGTTTTGCACCTATCGCGTGTCTGGAAACACCGGAAAACGAGTGTGAGCGTTATCATGACTGTGCGACGGTAGGTTTCTGGGAAGGTATGTATAAAGTTATCTCTGATTATGTAGACAGCGTAACTTTAAAACAGTTGATCGATGAGCATCTGGCAAGACATTGCCCGGGATGCCAGGAAAAATAATATATGATGAAAAAAAGATTAATGGTATTAGCTTTTGCAGGAGTATTGGCAGTGGGACTGTCATCCTGTGGAAAAAAAGAAGTATCTTCCAATCATGTACAGAGTGTTACAAGTGAAACTGGCGCAGAAACAAGCATTTCAGAGGGAGAAACACCGGATCTGTCAGAGGAACAGCCGGAGCAGGTGGAACTTCCGGAATCAGAAGAAGTGCAGGGCGATATATCACAAAATACAGAGGATACACAGACTCAGGAACCGGAACAGGAAGCAACTCAGGACAACAGTAGCCAGGAACCGGCACAGAGTGCACCGGTAAGCTATGCTGACCGTCAGGAGATTTATCTGGATGGAAGCTGGCAGTATGCAGATCATTCAGCGATCCATTCCGGGGCAGCTGTCATGTATAAAGCAAGTGGAAACCGAAAAGGAATCGTTGTTGGTGTCAATGCAGGACATGGAACTTCCGGTGGAAGCAGTGCCAAAACTTTATGCCACCCGGATGGCTCAGCCAAAACAACCGGTGGAAGTACCGCAGCTGGTGCAACGAAAGCAACGGCAGTTTCCGGCGGCATGACATTTAATGATGGTGCAACAGAGAGCAGTGTGACGCTGCGCATGGCAGAAATCCTTCGGGATAAACTGCTGGCAGCAGGTTATGATGTGCTGATGGTGCGGGATGGCTCTGACGTACAGCTTGATAATGTAGCACGAACCGTAATCTGCAATAATGCAGCAGACTGTCATATTTCCTTACATTGGGACGGTGACGGATTAAGCTATGATAAAGGATGCTTTTACATTTCCGTACCGGATGGAATCAAGGGGATGGAGCCGGTGGCTTCTCACTGGAAACAGCACAATGCGCTGGGTGCATCTTTAGTAGATGGACTGCGTGGACAGGGCTGTAAGATCAATGGCGGCGGAAGCATGAGCATTGACCTAACGCAGACATCCTACAGTACAATACCATCTGTCGATATCGAGCTTGGAAATGCATGTTCCGATCACAGTGACGGTACTTTAAATAACCAGGCAGAAGGCTTATTACAGGGAATAAAAAATTATTTTGGAAAATAATGAAAAAAGGTGTTGACAAACAACACCTTTTCCTGTATTATATGTCAAGTAGCGCGGCGGTGCACTACAGAAAACAAAATAACGATGCGTGGCTCAGTTTGGTAGAGCGCTGCGTTCGGGACGCAGAGGTCGCAGGTTCAAATCCTGTCGCATCGACTCTTGGCAGGGGCGCTGGAAAGTCGAAAGGCTTTCCAGTTTTTTTGTTGTTTTCTACATTCTGAAATGCTATCATGATAGTATCTGACCGAAATGGTTATATTAGATGTAAGAAACTGATTTTTCATCTGGTATTATGTGGAAACAAAGAGATGTAATGTATTGAAAAAGGAGAAGCTATTATGAGAGCGGAACAAAATTTCAAATGGGAAAAACTTCACTGGGTAACCTGCTATTATCCGGAGCATTGGGATAAAAAACTGTGGCGTGACGATCTTCGCCGCATGAAAGAAAATGGAATTTTTACCATTCGAATCGCAGAATTTGCATGGAACAAGATTGAACCATGCGAAGGGGAATTTACGTACGAATTTTTTGATGAGTTTCTGGATGTGGCAGAAGAGGAACAGATGAAGGTGATCTTTGGCACACCGACAGCGACACCACCAGTCTGGTTGACGGAAAAATATCCGGAAGTATTGAACTGTCGTCTGGATGGCACACCATTTTATCATGGCATGCGCCGCCACTACAATTACAATTCTCCGATTTATCAGGAATTATCCGCCCGGATTGTCAAAAAAGTGGCAAAACATTACGGCAAACGTCCGTGTATCGTGGGCTGGCAGATTGACAATGAGTTAAACTGTGAAGTGGACGAGTTTTATTCCGAGAGCGATACCCTTGCGTTCCGCGAATTTTTGAAGAAAAAATATAAAACACTGGATGCATTGAATGAGGCATGGGGAACCATTGTGTGGAACCAGACTTATACAAACTGGAAAGAAATTTATGTGCCGCGTACGACCGTGCATGATTCCACAAATCCGCATCAGGTGTTAGATTATTATCGTTTTATTTCTGACAGCACGATTCGTTTCTGCAAAATGCAGAGCGATATCATCCGCAAATACAAGAAACCGGAAGATTTCATTACCACAAACGGTATTTTTGGCAATGTGGACAACCACAAGATGGAAGACGAGTGTCTGGATGTTCTGACCTATGATTCCTATCCAAACTTTGCATACTGCCTGATCGAAGATCCAAAACATTCTGATGACCTCAACGACCGGAAATGGAGTAAAAATCTGACAGAAGTGCGTTCCATCTGCCCACATTTTGGTATTATGGAGCAGCAGTCCGGTGCAAACGGCTGGAATACACGAATGGAAGCACCGGCACCGAAACCGGGACAGATGACTTTATGGACCATGCAGAGTATCGCTCATGGCGCTGATTATGTAAGCTTCTTCCGCTGGCGTACCGCAACAGTAGGAACCGAGATCTACTGGCATGGAATTTTAGATTACGACAATCGCTACAACCGTAAACTGGCAGAAGTAAACCGCATCTGGCATCGGGTACAGGCGATTGAAGGCGTGACCGGCGCAGAATACAAAGCAGCATTTGCTTTAGTTAAAGATTATGATAACGTGTGGGATGCACAGCTGGATGTATGGCATGAGCGTCTGATGAAAAAGAGCGAAAAAGAGATTTTCGTGGCAGCACAGCTCAGTCACACACCGATGGATGTTTTCTATTTGAAAGACAGCACCGAACTGGAAGAACTGAAAAAATATCCGGTATTGATTTATCCGCATCCGTTGATTTTGACAAAGAAACGTGCAAAAGTGCTGAAAGAGTATGTAAAAGCAGGTGGAAAACTGATCATCGGCGCGCGTACCGGACAGAAAGACAAACACGGTCATTGCGTGATGGAGCCGATGCCGGGATTACTGACAAATGTAAGCCATACCGATGTAAAAGAATTTACCTTCGTGGGACCGGCAGATGATCCGGTATCCATGGACTGGAATGGTAAAGAGATTGAGACCGGTGTTTTCAATGATATTCTGGCTGCGGCAGGTGATGATGTGGAAGTGCTTGCAAAATACACATCCAATTATTACGCAGGTCGTCCGGCGCTGATCCGCACCAACACACAGCAGGGCTATACATTACACTTTGGCGGAACATTTACCCGTCAGAATGTGACAGAATTTCTGACGTACACTGGTGTGATCGATCCGTGGAAAGAGCTGATCGAGCTGCCGGCTGACTGTGAGATTGCTGTACGTGAGAAAAATGATGCGAAGTATATTTTTGTACTGAATTACAGTAGCGAAAAACAGAATATCACATTAAAAACACGGATGACAGATCTGTATACAACCGCAGAGAGCGAAGGCGAGGTTGCACTGGAGCCGTACGAGACAAAGGTATATCAGATTTAAGAAGCATAACTATTAGAAAACAAATGAGAAGCGTATGGAGTAATATTATAGTATGAATTTATATTTTGCACCGCTGGAGGGAATTGGCGGATATATTTACCGAAATGCACAGGCAGATTATTTGAAAAGCAGATAAATATTATTCGCCGTTTCTGGCACCGAACCAAAATCGGAGCATCAGCCCGAAGGAATATAAGGACATTGCGCCGGAGCATAATGAAGACATTACGCTGGTTCCTCAGATCATGGCAAACAATGCGGAGATCTTTTTGAAAGCGGCGCAGGAACTGGAACAGCTGGGATATAAGGAAATAAATCTGAATTTGGGCTGCCCGTCCCGCACAGTGGTGACAAAATACCGGGGCGCAGGATTTTTAGCAAAACCGGATGCACTGGAACAGTTTCTGGAGGAAGTGTACAGTAAGCTCAATATCCGATTGTCTCTAAAAACCCGTTTGGGTATGGAAGATGAGGAAGAATTTGAACATCTGCTGGATATATACAATAAATTTCCGGTGTCAGAACTGATCATTCATCCGAGAGTACAGACGGATTACTACAAAAACACACCGCGGATGGAAAGTTTTCTGAATGCGCTGGAAAAATCAAAAAATCCGGTTGTGTACAATGGAGATATTTTCAATAAAGAGAAATATCAGCAGGTAATGAAACAGATGGATGTTTCTGCCGTAATGCTTGGACGAGGTGTGCTGGCAAATCCAGCATTGTTTGGCGAAATCCGGGGAACTGAGAAACTTTCCAAAGAACGCCTCTGGGAGTTTCACGAACGTTTGCTTGCAGACTATACGCAGGAGATGTCTGGGGAACGAAACGTACTTTTTAAAATGAAGGAACTGTGGTTTTATCTGGCGTGGTCTTTTACAAATACGGAAAAGTACGAGAAAAAGATCCGGAAGGCGCAGCATCTGTCTGATTACAGATTAGTTGTAAAACAATTATTTTTCGAGCAGGAGTTGCGCTAGCTGGCATTTCTGGCTATAATATGAGAAGCAACCCGTAGTAGTTTGGACTAATCCCCTATTATTATCGTGGGAAAAGCCCGTGAGATGAATAAGTAAAAAATTATATGGAGTGTATCGCAATGAAAATTACAGAGGACATTATTTATGTAGGCGTAAATGATCACGAAGTGGATCTGTTTGAAGGACAGTATATCGTTCCGAACGGAATGGCATACAATTCTTATGTGATCCGTGATGAGAAAATCGCCGTTATGGATACCGTAGATGGCAATTTCGGTGAGGAATGGCTGGCAAATATCGAGAACGTGCTGGATGGCGCAACACCGGATTATCTGATTGTTCAGCATATGGAGCCGGATCACGCAGCAAATATCGAAGTATTTGCAGAAAAATATCCGAATGCGCAGATCGTTGGAAATGCAAAGACATTTACCATGATGAAAACTTCTTCCGTGGACTGAACCTTGACGGAAAAACAGTAGAAGTAAAAAAATGGTGAGACCTTAAGCCTTGGAAAACATGAGCTGACATTTGTATTTGCACCGATGGTTCACTGGCCGGAAGTTATGGTAACATACGACAGCACAGATAAAGTCCTGTTCTCCGCAGACGGATTTGGAAAATTCGGCGCATTAGATGTAGAGGAAGATTGGGATGGCGAAGCACGTCGTTACTATATCGGAATCGTTGGAAAATACGGTGCACAGGTGCAGAACCTGCTGAAAGTAGCTGCAACTTTAGATATTCAGATTATCTGCCCGTTACATGGCCCGGTTCTGACAGAAGATCTGGGACATTATATTGAGAAATACAACATCTGGTCCTCTTATGGCGTAGAGTCCGAAGGTGTTATGATCGCATATGCATCTGTTTATGGAAATACAAAAAAAGCAGCAGAGCTGCTGGCTGAGAAGCTGAAAGCAAAAGGCTGCCCGAAAGTAGTTGTATGTGACCTTGCCCGTGAGGATATGGCAGGGGCAGTAGAAGATGCATTCCGTTACGGAAAACTGGTTCTGGCAACTGTAACTTACAATGGGGATGTGTTCCCGTTCATGAAGACATTTATTGAGCATCTGACAGAGCGTAATTATCAGAAACGTACCATTGGTCTGATTGAGAATGGTTCCTGGGCTCCGACAGCTGCCCGTGTGATGACAGGTATGTTTGAGAAGAGCAAAGAGATTACATGGCTTGAGCACTCTGTAAAAATTATGTCTTCTCTGAGTGAGGAAAACGAGAAAGAACTTGACGCTATGGCAGAGGAACTTTTATAGTTTCTTGTAATTAATACATAAGTTAGTGAAAGCGCCAGTCAGACAATCTTACCTCTGCAGCTAACAATCGCTTGCCGAGGAAAGATTGTCTGAGTCCGCTTTCATAATCCTAAAGTATAGCCACATTACAAAAATAATTCCAGCACGAACACTACCACGCAGGACAATACCGCAACCTGAAACAGGCTTCGTCCACACCATGCGAGAATGATTCCGACAATCAGTGCCGCAAGTCCTGCAAGCGGACTGTTTGTCGCTTCCATAATTGCCGGAAACGTCATAACCGCCAGCGTGACATAAGGCACATAATACAGAAACGACCGAATGGTCTTATTTTTGATCTCTTTCCGGATCAGCGTCAACGGCAAAACACGGATCAGGTAGGTCACGGCAAACATGACCAGAATGTAAATATAAATATTATGCTTCATGTTCGTCTTCCTCCTTTACCGGGAACAGCACCGCCGCGATACCTGCAATGACCACGGTCAGAATAATCGTGCGGATACCGGACGAAATATTGGAAATCACCGGTAACCGTGAGAATATGTAGCTGGAAACCATAGAGATGGTGACCAGAGCCGCAATAACCTTGCTTTTTCTTGCTGGCGGAATAATGATAGCAAGAAACATACCATACAATCCGACGCTCAACGCACTGACAATATTTGCCGGAAGGATGTTTCCCATAATGACACCGAAGAATGTTCCAAGACTCCATCCCGGAATTGCCACAGTCATCATACCGTAGTTGTAAAACGGATTCAGTTTTCCAGGTTCTGAGACCGCGACACCGAAAATTTTCATCGGTGACATCATAGCCTACCAGCATACGATGTAAAAGCCCGGTTTCCGAAGAAAACTTCTGGCTTAAGGAACAGGACATCAGAAGATAACGTGCATTTGCCACAAGTTCCATTAAAATCATTTCAAAATAAGATCCACCGGCGGCGATAACCGTAAATCCGGCATACTGTCCGGCGGATGCGTTACAGGCAAGACTGGTCAGCATCGCCTGCCAGGCTGTCATACCGGCATTGCGGGCAGTGATTCCCAGTGTAAAGGAAACTGCCAGATATCCGAGACAGATCGGCATACCATTCTTAATCCCTTTCAGGTAATAATATTTGTTTTTCTGTTTATCCATTCATTTATCCCCTTGTAGATTGTGTATACTACATTTTCCCAGAAGTGGATTTTCCGGGTTTTTACCAAAAATTTGTGTAAAAAAGGAAATTATTATCAACTGGGCACTATACATTAGTGTAACATTTCACTTGCAATTCGTCCAATAAATCTTTATACTTGCTAAGGTTACCAAAATGTAAGAAATAAGTTGTCGGAGTTGAATTTTATATAATATAAGAAACAACAGTATGAGGGTCTGTCACGACACCCTTGGAAAGGAGTTATGACAAATGGGTAAAACGAAAACATTGACAGAAGGAACCCCTTGGAAACAGATTCTTTTGTTTTCCATCCCTATTTTCTGGGGGAATATTTTTCAGCTATTATATAGTCTGGTAGATACCAAAATTGTTGGAAGTACATTAGGAACGGAAGCACTGGCAGCGGTTGGTTCTGTGTCCACCTTACATACGCTGATGACCGGATTTTTAAATGGTCTGACATTAGGATTTTTCCCTGATCACAGCGATGTGCTTTGGTGCTGACAATATGAAACGGCTGAAAAAATCTTTTGCTATGACAATCGAGCTTGGTGTACTGACCACAGCGGTTCTGGTGGTGGTTTTGATGTTTGTATTGCAGCCATTGCTTCATTTGCTGAATGTTCCGGAGGAACAGTTTGCAATGTCTTACGCGTACATCAGCGTGCTGATCGTGGGACTGTTTGCCACGGTTTTGTATAATCTGTGTGCCAATACATTGCGTGCGATCGGAGATTCGCTGACACCGTTATTGTTCCTGATCCTGGCAACGGTCAGCAATATCGGACTGGATTATTTGTTTATTCTTGAATTTCATATGGGAGTTCAGGGAGCGGCGTACGCAACGGTGCTGGCACAGTTAATTTCCGTAGTTTTATGTTTTGTTCGAATTTTCCGGAAATTCCCGATTTTACATTTGCAAAAATCAGATTTTCGACCGGAGAAAGAACTGATTGTGGAAATGTACAAAAGTGGTTTATCTATGGGATTAATGTCCTGCCTGGTAAGCATCGGAACGATCATGCTGCAGTCTGCCATCAACACCTTTGGTACGACAGTGATCGTGGCACATACCGCGGCGCGAAAAGTATTTGAGATCATGTCCCTTCCGATGAGCGTGCTTGGCTCTGCTATGGCGACTTACTGCGGACAAAATTACGGTGCAAAGCGTTTTGACCGGATTCGTCAGGGAATACGGGCATCTTTGCTGATTGCGGCAATCTGGAGCGTGGCAGTTTTTATTATCTGTCATACGGTGGAAGGTGCGCTGATCCGGTTTGTGGCAAGTACCACGGATGCGGAGGTAATCTACTGGGGAAGCATGTATTTGAAAGTAGATATGTCCTTTATTATCGTGTGCGGTGTGATCGTGATTTTGCGAAATTCCATGCAGGGATTTGGAGACCGCGTGATTCCGGTATTTTCCAGCTGTATTGAGCTTGCGGGAAAAATTATTTTTGCCTTCGTATTTGCACCGATGTTTGCATACTGGGGCATTATCTGGGCAGAGCCGGTGGTGTGGATCGCTATGGTAATCCCACTGATCGTAAAAGTGGTACATACATTAAAGAAGGAAATATAAATCCTTTTGTGGGCATGATCATCCTCTAAACATCTGTGATACATGAACTATGAAAAAAATAAGTGTTGATTTATTTATGGATAACAGATAGAATAGAACTATCTGCGGGGACTCAAAGGAGAGTTCTACAAGATTCAAAGGAGAATCTTGAAACTAGAAAAAGGAGGAAAAGGATATGCCGATTAAAATACCGGATTCACTGCCAGCTACAGCAGTTCTTGAAAGCGAGAATATTTTTGTTATGACGGAGTATCGGGCGATGCATCAGGATATCCGTCCTCTGAATGTACTGATTCTGAACCTGATGCCTACCAAGGTGATCACAGAGAATCAGCTACTTCGGAAACTTTCAAATACACCGCTTCAGATTAAGGTAGAATTTCTGCAGACTGCAAGCTATACGCCACAGCATGTGGATACGCAGCATATGGAGTCTTTCTACACGACATTTGAGCAGGTAAAGGATCGATGGTTCGACGGACTTATTATCACAGGAGCTCCGTTGGCATTTGTGCCGTATGAGAAAGTACATTATTGGAAAGAACTTTGCACCATTATGGACTGGGCAAAGACACATGTACACTCAACGATGCACATCTGCTGGGGTGCGCTTGCGGGACTCTATTATCATTTCGGAATACCGACCGTGGAATACCCGGAAAAACTTTCCGGTGTTTATCCGAATACCGTTTTGAAACAGAGTTCACCATTATTCAGGGGATTTGATGATGTATTTTTAGCACCACATTCCCGGGAAGTGGGCATCTTGAAAAAAGATGTAGATAAAGTTCCGGAACTGGAACTGATCGCAGACAGCGAAACAGGGTGGTCCTACAATTTTGAAAACGACGGATTCCAAAAACTTTTTTGTACTTTGTCATCTGGAATATGATGCAAATACACTGGCGCTGGAGTATCAGCGTGACAGCGAGAAAGGATTACATCCACTATATTCCGTATAATTATTATCCAGGATGATGATCCGACCAAGAAACCGATTGTAAGATGGCGTTCTGCAGGACAGTTATTGTTCTCAAACTGGTTAAACTATTATGTATACCAGACAACACCATACGATATTGGAAACAAATAGTAATTCAGTATCCGATAACGAAAAAATGAAAAAAACATCTCAAAGTACGTTAGATATCATAGGGCAGATGGCAGAGGATATCATAGTATTTTGGGATGTTTTTATCTCAGTCTGAGTTGAGACTCCCACTTCTGCAAGTGGTGAGTAGTAACAAGTATTTCTCAGTGGGAGTTCAATCTCCGACTGAGATAAATGCTCCGCGAGGGCGCACATTGTCTGGGAGAC
>ENA-OPYX01001410-OPYX01001410.1-human-gut-metagenome-genome-assembly--contig:-NODE-1410-length-12797-cov-3.300000_pt1 | contig 12797 bp, 12 predicted proteins | sample MGYA00242639_ERZ504486 | MGnify/ENA primary metagenome ERZ504486 (study PRJEB26092, sample SAMD00036296) | human gut metagenome | host: Homo sapiens | study: EMG produced TPA metagenomics assembly of... | reverse complement strand
TATCTGCTGGCATAGCACCAGTTTTTCTGCGCTTCTTCGATCACTGGACCAATTACTTCTACGTGATCTTCTCCGTCTTTGAGAATGAGTTTAGTCACTACTGATCTTTCTGAATTATGATTTTTCCCTTAAGAATTTTCTTTCCTTTTTCTGCTTTAATCCTTCATCAATCCGTTCGATCATTGGATGATTCAAGGTTCCTTTTGATTTCCATGCCTTCATGAAGTTTCTTCATTTTCTGTCCATTTAAAACAACCTTGCTGCCTGCTTTAAATTCAGAGGGACTGGTAAGTTCTACTTTTTCTTCTGAATTGATACGGATCTGCAAAGCATCTCCTTTGTGGATATCTTCTTGGGCCGTAAAAGAAATCTTACCTTTCATAAGTTTGCTGATCTTCCCAACATATAACCCCTGATGATCTGGCCGTTTCATACTCATCATATCTTTTCCATGATATTCTTTATAATATCCGCCAGTAAATCCCCCACGGTTAAATACTTCCATCAAGATCTTCAGATCCTCGGATTCTACTTTATATGGCTTTTTCTGAAAGATAAAGATCTACGTATTTGCGGTAGATTCTTGTGACTTCCCCGACATATCTTGGACCTTTCATGCGTCCTTCGATCTTTAAGGAATCCACTCCATGATCTAAAATCTCTGGTAAATGTTCAATGGTACATAAATCTTTCAAACTTAATGGATACGCATTCTTTGTATTCTTTGTCCCATCAAGATAAAAATGGCAGACGGCATGTTCCTGCACATCGCCCACGATTTCCACTTCTTCCACCTAACATACTACTCATAAAACACTGTCCTGAATAGCAGTAGCATAATGCTCCGTGAACAAAACATTCCATGTCAAGTCCTGTATCATCCTTAATCTCCTGAATCTCTTCCAAAGATAATTCCCTTGCTGGAACAACTCGTTTGCACCCAATTTTTTTGCGATCCTTGCTCCATGAACCCCTGTGATCGTCATCTGGGTGCTCGCATGAATCTCAAGTTTCGGAAAGTGTTTTCGGATCACGGATACAGCTCCCAAATCCTGTACAATCACCGCATCCAGTCCTTGCTCATAAAAAGGTTTTAAAAATCCCGGCAGTAATGGAAGTTCTTCTTCTTTCATCAGAGTATTGACTGTAAGAAATAATTTTTTACCATACAAATGTACGTAATCGATTGCTTCTAATAGTTCTTCCTTATTAAAATTCCCGGCATAAGCTCTGGCTCCAAACATCTCTCCACCTAAATAGACGGCATCCGCTCCATTTAGAATTGCTGCTTTTAGGCATTCCATGGAACCAGCTGGAGCTAATACTTCAATTGGTCTGTTCTTTGTTCTCATCTGTTATCTATCCTCTGGTATTGGTAAATGAAAATGCTCATATGCACTTCTTGTTACAACTCTTCCTCTTGGTGTTCTCTGAATCAATCCGTTCTGAATCAGATATGGCTCATACACATCTTCGATCGTTCCTGAATCTTCTCCGATCGCTGCTGCTAATGTATCAAGTCCGACTGGTCTTCCTTCAAATGTCTCCATCATCGTCTTTAATAAATTTCTATCTGTCTGATCCAGCCCGATCGTATCAACTTCTAAATGATTCAGTGCATCTCTTGCAATCTCTAATGTGATCTGTCCATCGTATTTTACCTGTGCAAAATCTCGCACACGTTTCAATAAACGATTGGCAAGTCTTGGTGTCCCTCTGGATCTTCTTGCAATCTCTAATGCACCCTCTGGATCGATCCCAATCTCTAAGACTTCTGCAGACCGTTCAATGATCGTCTGTAGCTCTTCACTGTTATAGAAATTCAAGCGGTTTACAACTCCAAATCGATCTCTTAACGGTGCTGTTAACATTCCAGCTCTTGTCGTTGCCCCGACTAATGTAAATCTTGGCAGTTCCAGCCTGATCGATCTCGCAGCCTGTCCTTTTCCTACTAATATATCAATGGCATAGTCTTCCATTGCTGGATACAGAACTTCTTCTACCTGTCGATTTAAACGGTGAATCTCATCAATAAATAAGACATCTCCTTCCTGCAGATTATTAAGAATTGCCGCGATTTCTCCTGGTTTCTCGATCGCTGGTCCACTTGTTACTTTCAAATGTACACCCATTTCATTTGCTACGATCCCTGCAAGTGTTGTCTTTCCTAATCCCGGGGGGCCGTAAAACAGTACATGATCTAAAGATTCTCCTCGACTTTTGGCTGCCTCAATAAAAATCTTTAAATTCTCTTTGACTTTTTCCTGTCCAATGTAATCACTTAACATTTGTGGGCGCAGATGATTTTCAATTTTGATATCTTCTTCCACAAGTTCTGTGGAAATCATTCTGTTTTGCATAATTACCCTCTATCTATATCATAATATTCTTCAATGCTTTTTTAAGAAGTTCTTCTGGGGTGAGATCTTTCGCATCTTCCACCTTGTTAACTGCGATCGCCGCTTCACTTTTTGAATATCCAAGACTTACTAATCCTTCAATCGTGATCATCACAGAATCACTGCTGTCTGCAGATGTATCAAAGATCTCTGCTCCCACACCATCTTCTTCTAATTCTTCAAAACTTAACTTATCTTTTAATTCTAAGATCAATTTCTTCGCTCCCTTAGGTCCAAGTCCCGGGGTCTTAGAAATTGTCTTGACGTCTTCACTGATCACTGCCATCTTAAGTTCATAAACGGACAGCGTTGATAATACAGACAATCCTACCTTCGGTCCGATCCCATTGACTCCGATCAGAAGTTCAAATGCTTCTTTTTCTTCTTTTGATAAAAAGCCAAATAAACTGACATCATCTTCTCTTACATGCATATGGGTATAGATCTTGATTTCTTGTCCGATCTTAGGAAAAGATTCTCCTCTCATCGGAACCATCATCTGGTACCCAATCCCATGATTGTCCACAACCACCATCCCTGGTGACATATCTTCTAGTATTCCTTTTATATATGAAATCAATTTGGTTTCTCCTTATTCTGTCTTTTTCCATTCGTTTCGTATTATACCTTATCATGTCTTAACAGTCCAGTCTATTAGATCAGAATTCACAAATAATCCGTACATATGTTCTTATCTTAAATGATCATATGATGGAGTGTCATACTCTGGTTTTCCATTCATTGCAAATCCGATCAAAAGCCGATATAATAAATCTGTGGATATGATTCTTGTTCACAGAAAGGATTTTTATGGAACATAACATACAACAATCTTTATTTTTTGATATAGAAACAACTGGATTGAGTGCTGATATCTCAGCGATTACTGTGATCGGATGCTGTGATATGGATGGAAATGTAACACAATGGTTTAATGAAGACGGACTATCTCAGAAACAGATCTTAACTGATTTTCTTGCATTTATCCAACCTTATAATACACTGATCACATTTAATGGCAAAACCTTTGATCTTCCATTTTTGACATCGAAGATCAAGGAGTTTAAGATCAATGCATCATTTGACCCGTATGAACATCTTGATCTTTATCAAATTTTAAAACCTTATAAAAATCTGTGGGGATTAAAGAATTTCCGGCAGAAGAATCTGGAAGAATATTTAGGAATTCAACGAATCGACAAACTTTCTGGAAAAAAACTCATCAAAACTTATCAAGATTATCTTGAGAATGGAGAGATCAAGAATAAAGAATCGCTACTTTTACATAACCACAAAGATCTTATCGGTCTACATAAAATTTATTCATTGATGTCTTATCCCGCATTGCTTGATAAAGAATTTACTTTATCATCCTATTTTATTGAAAATGATCATTTTGTTGCTCATCTGAATCTTGATATACAGATTCCTGTCAGCTGCAATTACGAAAAGTCTGGCATATCTCTGACTCTTGATCATTCAAATGCTATACTTACATGTCCTTTGGAAAATGGTCATCTAAAACATTACCTCAAAGATTATAAAAATTATTATTACCTCCCTATGGAAGATCTTGTGATCCATAAAAGTATGAAGTCATTTGTGGATACTACGAGTATCATTCGTGCCGATAAAAACAATTGTTATTCAAAATTTACTCCAGGAGATAGCTTCTTATCTGCAAAAACTGATGTTACCAATTATTGTGCTGACATTATTTATTACATTTTATCTGAAAAATTAAAGTAAAAAAACATCCATCTGAACTTTAATTCTCGATGGATGTTTCTATTTTTAATCTCTTCCGATCTTTCGGATTTCACGATGTTGTAAAATTTCTTGTTTTAACACATCTACAGAGCGATTCACTACTAGTTCTTCTGGGAAATTCATCTCTTGTAATAAGACTTCCACATGATCAAACACGCCAACCGCGCTTGAAAAATGCGCATCTGTCCCTGCGACTACCGGCACTTTCTTCTCTTCACACATCTGAAGCATGATCTGCAGATTCTGCCATGCTCCAACTCTTGATGACAAAGAATCCAAGGAACTGTTATTTATCTCTAGCAGTGTATGATTTTCTTTTGCCGCATCTACAATCATTTCATAATCAATCGGTATTCTGCTGTCATCTGGATGACTGATAATATCGATCATTGGATTCTCGATCGCTTTTACATAGGCATTCGTATTTTGCGTGACGGTTCCAACTTCATAACATGGAAGATGGATTCCCGCAATTCGGATATCCAATGTCTTCTCAATAATTTTCTCTTCCATACTTAAAGTTCCATCATGATCGATAATGTTGATCTCAGAGCCAAACATCAGATCGATCCCATACATCTTTCTTGGAATAATACGCATATTATGGAAATAAATCTCATCGCATGTTCCAGGAATTCCTTGTGCATGTTCTGTGATGCCTAGAAGTTTCAATCCTTTATCTGCCGCTGCTTTTGCCATCTCCTGTACTGTTGAATACGCATGTCCACTGGCTACTGTATGTGTGTGTAAATCTAATGTAAATTCCATTTTTCAAAACCTCGTTTTATCATCCACTTCTGATCTTTATGAAATTCTTGCGATCTGTTCTTTGACCTGTTCTAACATCTGCTGATATTTGGCAAGTTTGTCTTTTTCTTCCTGAACTTTCGCTTCAGGCGCTTTGCTTACGAATCTTTCATTTCCAAGCATTCCTTCGCAACGTTTGATCTCGCCATTTAAACGTTTTTCTTCTTTTGCAAGACGTTCTTTCTCTTTTGCAATGTCAACTAATTCTGCAAATGGCATGTAGATCACAGCTCCTGCGATCACACTTGATACTGCATCGTCTCCGATTCCGTCTTTGTTATCCTGAATGATAACTTCACTTGCATATCCAAGTGTAGCAAAAAAAACTTTCCCTTGTTCAAAAATATCTCTGATCTCCGCATCTTCAGATACCACGTAAACCTGTGCTTTCTTCTTTGGTGATACGTTCATCTCTGCACGAACATTACGGATTCCTCTGACTGCTTCTTTAATCGTCTCTACAGCCTTCTCATCAGCCTTGAAGTTCCATTCTTCTTTGAACTCTGGCCATTTTGCTAACATGATAGATTCTTCATCTGTTAAATTACAATAAATCTCTTCTGTGATAAATGGCATATATGGATGTAACAGTTTTAATGCTTCTGTTAAAACTGTATTTAATGTCCAAAGTGCTGCTGCCTTTGTCTGGTCTTCATCATTGTACAGACGAGGTTTTACCATCTCAATATACCAGTCACAGAATTCTTCCCATAAGAAGTCGTTTAGTTTCTGAACTGCGATACCAAGTTCGTATTTCTCCATGTTGTCTGTAACATCTTTGGCAAGTGTATTTAACTTAGATAAGATCCATTTGTCTGCACTTGTAAGATCTTCTAATGTAACATCAGAGAAATCAGCCTGCTCTAAGTTCATCATAATGAAACGAGATGCATTCCAGATCTTGTTTGCAAAGTTACGGCTTGCAATAACACGTTTTTCTGTGTAACGCATATCATTTCCAGGGGCATTTCCTGTGATCAGTGTAAATCTTAAGGCATCTGCACCATACTGTGCAATGACATCCAATGGATTGATACCATTTCCAAGGGATTTACTCATTTTACGTCCCTGTTCATCACGAACTAATCCATGGATCAGTACTGTGTCAAATGGACTCTTTCCTGTCTGTTCGTATCCTGAGAATACCATTCTGACTACCCAGAAGAAAATGATATCATATCCTGTTACCAGTGTATTTGTAGGATAGAAGTAATCTAATTCTTTTGTCTTCTCTGGCCATCCGAGTGTTGAGAAAGGCCACAATGCAGAACTGAACCATGTATCCAATGTATCTTCATCCTGTGTGAAATGCTTGCATCCACACTTAGGACATACTTCTGGTGTTTCTCTTGCTACGACAACTTCTCCACATTCATCACAGTAATATGCTGGAATTCTGTGTCCCCACCATAACTGTCTGGAAATACACCAGTCACGGATGTTCTCTAACCAATGAAGATATGTCTTTGTATAACGTTCTGGTACGAATTTCAGATCTCCGTTCTTCACAGCTTCGATCGCTGGTTTTGCAAGTTCTTCCATCTTCACAAACCACTGTGGCTTGATCATAGGCTCAACCGTTGTTCCGCAGCGGTCATGTGTTCCTACGTTATGTTCATGTTCTTTGATCTTAACTAAATATCCCTGTTCTTCCAAGTCAGCAACAATGGCCTTCCTTGCTTCATAGCGATCCATACCTTCGTATTTACCACCATTCTTGTTGATCGTTGCATCGTCATTTAAGATATTGATCTCTGGCAGATCGTGGCGTTTCCCAACTTCAAAGTCATTTGGATCATGTGCTGGTGTGATCTTAACGGCACCTGTTCCAAACTCACGGTCTACATATTCATCTGCTACAACTGGAATCTGACGATTGCATAATGGCAATTCTAACATCTTACCAACTAAATGTGTATATCTTTCATCATCTGGATGAACTGCAACTGCAGAGTCTCCTAATAATGTCTCTGGACGTGTAGTTGCGATTTCTACATATTCACCTTCGCTTCCAACAACTGGGTATTTAATATGCCAGAAATGCCCTGCCTGATCTTCGTATTCTACTTCCGCATCAGAGATAGATGTCTGGCAGACCGGACACCAGTTGATGATTCTTGATCCACGGTAAATATAACCTTTTTCATATAATTTAATGAAAACTTCTTTGACTGCTTCAGAACATCCTTCATCCATCGTGAATCTCTCACGATCCCAGTCACAGGAGGATCCAAGTTTCTTCATCTGTTCGATGATCGTTCCACCATATTCTTCTTTCCAATCCCAGGCACGTTCTAAGAACTTCTCTCTTCCAAGATCTTCCTTCTCGATTCCTTCTTCTTTCAGTGCATTGATGATCTTTACTTCTGTCGCAATACTTGCATGGTCTGTTCCTGGTATCCATAATGCATTATATCCCTGCATCTTCTTAAAACGGATCAGAATGTCCTGAAGTGTCTCATCTAACGCATGTCCCATATGAAGCTTTCCTGTGATATTTGGAGGTGGGATCACGATCGTATATGGTTGTTTTGTCTCATCTACTTCTGCATGGAAATACTTGTTATCCAGCCATTTCTGATACAGGCGTTCTTCAATCGCACCTGGATCATACGTTGTTTCTAATTCTTTCTTCATCTCTAAACTCCTTACTCTATAGTTTCAGAATCTGCTTGTTCACCGATTCCTTCTAAAATCTGCTCATGCCGGATCAATTCCTGATTGCATATATCTTTTCTATCATTCAATGTATTCAGGTAATCCTTTCGTTTGATCAGATCATATAAAACCTTTGGATGATACATCCAGATTCCTGGATTATCCCACTGGTTCTTTTCTAATAATCGTTCCAGATCATTGGATGCCTCAAGGATCGCATCGCTAAATCTTAATCTGGCTGACACTTTACCACAAAAATCAAATAATTTCCACTGTTCCGGTGAAATATATGAAAATACTTTTTCAAATTTCTCATAATAAAACTTAAGATCATTGCCAATCTCTCTTTTATCATCTTCTAACCGCTTTCCAGTATAACTCTTGTGTGTGACCATCATCTCTAATAATTTCAGCTGATCACCAGCTTTCCTCTGTGACTGAAATAAAATCACAAGAAGCAATAATATGATCACTGCTCCTGCACTCAACTGCCACAGATAATCTTTGGCATTCATCTCAAAATGATATAAATATCCAGCACTCACTCCGCATACCGCTGCTGCCATGCAAAGAAATGAAATAAACAGTGCCTTTTTATTTCTTCTCTTCTCCTGTACTGCCTTGATCTTCCCATTCATCATGGTCTCATCTTCATTCGCATGCACAAGTTCCTTCTCTAACTGTTTTTGTTCTCCTTCCAGAGAATTGATCGAATTGAGTCCTGCCTTTAATTCTTCTTCGCGTTCCCAAAGATCAAAAAACTCTTCATCACTGACTCTTCCTTCACAAACATCATAAAATTCTCTTGCAAATGTCCGATAATAAAGTCTTGCTTTGTCCTCTACCTCTGGTTTTACATCAAAATCTTTCTGATCAAGTTTCTTAAGATCATGGATCTGTTTCTCAATGCTTTCTAACTCTTCTTTATAAAGTTTTACAAATCGTTTTTCACTTAAGATCTCACTATCATTCGACAGGTCATCAGATAGTCTGCGCTTTGTATTCATCTTTCCACTTCCCTAAAGTTGTCTTAATCAGGCGGCGGGTTATATTTTCGTCTGCCTTCTTTCTATGATAATCTATTTTACCAAGTTTATCAAACTCTTCTTTTTGAAAAACTTCTTTTTCTCTTTCTTTTATGTTCTGATAGATCATCTTACATTGATCTTCATCAAAAGAAATCTTTCTTCCTGCTTCCAAAAATGCTTCCTCATCTCCTGCCAGATATGCTGCTGTAAAATACGCTTCCTGTATCTGTTTATCTTCTTTGATCCTTAATGCCATTGCAAAAGATTCTTTTGCCTCTTCAAAACAAAACATCCGGCTTTGGCATAATCCCATATGATATAGTACCTGAATCTGTTCCGCAGCATTTAATTTCCCTGAAACTGTTTCAAGTTTCTGGTAAGCGATCAATGCTCTTACATACAATTGATGCTTTAAATACATATCTGCCAGAAGTTTTTGCTTCTTTGCAGCAGAATAAAGATAAGTTGTGCGTAATTTTTGCTGAAACTGGATTTTCTCATCTGAAGTAAAGTAATTATAGTAATTTATCACTTCCTTGACTTGCTGTACCGCATCATCACTCTTGATCACAATATCCAGCTTCTCTTTTAAATAATTTTTTAATGGATATTCAAAACCTTCTGTCAAGAAAAATATCAAGTAATGTTCTAACAGCCAGCAAAATTCCTCATAACTTTGAAAGCTTCTCCCAATCTTTGCGATCTTATATGGAACTTTCGCTGGTTTTGTCTCACACAAAACGATCTTACTCATGATAATCACCTCTTTCCAGCTGTATGACCTGCTGCCACGTCTGATAGCTTGCCTGGCGAATCTGTCCAAACCCAAGATCTGTGATCTTGATCTTACACTGATCTGCTTTGATGTATTCTCCCTGAATTCTTAATTTATATACAAGATTTGGATCTTTCTTCATTCCGTCTAATGACATACAGATCGAAGCTTTCTTGATTCCAGAACGATTTCTGACTTCAAAGATCAATCCATTCACTCCTGATACAAAAATTTCAATCTCTCCACGGCTTTCTTTCCATGGCTTTCCATCCATGATCAAAGGACAGAACATATCTCTTCCATGGTGATGCACGACCAGCCCGATCTGACTGATCGTAACATTTTGTGCAAACACAACCTCATCTCTGGAAACATGTTTATCATTTTCACATAAATACACTGCTCCACACGCAAACAAATGTTTGCTCATAAATACTCTTCTTCCAAGGCACAATGCTTTCGTAGACTGTTTAAACCAGCTTCCTTCAAAGCCCTCTCCACAAAGATAAACTGTAGCCGTCACACCTCTTACCAGTGCCTGTTTGATGATCTGTAAGAATGCGATATCTTTCTCTTCATTCGCCACCGCATCCTTGATCTGTTCCGTATAATCCCTGCTGTCAACTAAAACACGATCTTTTGTCTTGCGGATCTCATAGCAGATAAATCGTTTCTTGGTATAATCAAAAATCACTGAATTTCCACGCAACAGATTGTCTCCACGGAATCCCACAACTCCCAACGCTGCTTCTTCTTTGGTAAAAATCTTACCCTTTCTTTTGTGATTCCTGCACGGATACACTGTTCTTCTGCTTGTTGTACGATCTGCGGCGCTGCTTCATCAAGAACAACTCCGATCGTTCCTTCCTTTTGTGCCTGTGCTGTCGAAATGACAAATTCCACTCTGGATCTGCCATAAGTGACAGGTTCTTCTTCCTTAATCTCTCCTTGATCTGACACACAAATATATGCCAGATCTCCTTCAAAATGTATTGCCGTCTGCATATCTTATTCCTCTGTCATTGGTTTTATAAATTGCACCATCATTGTCTTTGCTGCATATTTCTCCATCATCATCTGGAGTTTTCCATCCTGCTGATGCCGGATCAGTTCATTTAGTTCATAAAAGCGGCTTCCCTTGCAGTACTTCAAATGATCTGTCACAACCACCTGGTCACGATATCTTCTTTCTTCTCCTTCTATGGTTACATAATGGTCATTTAATTCATGATCAAATATAGAAGCTGAGAATACATAATATCCAGGAAGCAGCTCTTTCATCACTTCCTCTTTCCATGCTGCACTTGTCCCATCCATAAAATGGAATATCACTGTCTGACCACTCTTTGCACGAAATTCTATAAATGTTCTGGCACAAAGATACTTTGGAAGTTTTATCACATCCAGATATTGGAACAACACTGGAAGAACATGATCCGTCTGAACCACCTGATGATCTTTGATTTTCTCGATGCGTCCTTTACATCTGTCACTTAAATTCTCTTTTTTATCTTTATAATAATCAAGATAGAGCTGCTGATACATCCAGTCCATCTTTCCGATATCGATCTTCTTTCCGATCAGTTCATAAAATTCCTCTGGAAGTATCTGATCTTGTTCATATGCAAAATTCACATATTCTACTAACATCGCATCAATCAATGCCGTATCTGTCTGTACCTGCTGAATATAAGTAGAAAATACCTTAAATTCTGTTCCATCCACACCATCTGCGATACAGGCTTTTAACACACTTTCCACAAAAATGCGGTCATACATACCACCTTTGTTTCCTGCTTCAAATATTGCCAGCATCTCTTCCTTGGTTCCGTGGAAATATCTTTGCAGATATGCAACGATCTCACTGTTTTCCTCTCCCCTGGAGAATGCATATTCACACATCTCAACCAACAGTTCTGAGCGTCTGGTACTTAATGTTGTCAGTGCATATAAGCAGATCGTACACAATTGCTGCTTATCCAAAAACTGATATCCGTATTGTTCGATTCCTTTCAAAGCCTCATTATACAATTCCCCTGCTATGAAATAGCGAATCATATGAATTCTGTTTTCGTCTTTTAAGTTCTTCCATTCCACATAAGAAAGTGCACGTTTCAATTCTTCAGACATCTCATGTTCCCAGTAATAATCCAACACTTTTTCAAATAACTGCTGTTCATAGTCTTCATCCAGTGCTCTACTCTTTAATGCAGATAACACAACTGGGAAGTCTTCGTCTTCTAATTGTTGTTTTCTTTCAAAAGCTGCACCTTTATATAGGACAAAATGCTCATTCGTTCCGTCTGCTGCCTCACAATATGCCTGGATCTGCTCCTTCGTCCAGATTGGTTTTAACTGATAAGCCACTGATCCAATGTATCTGTTTTCCTCACTGTCAAAAAACACAAATGATGCATGTTCGTCAAAAATCTCTACATAGATCTTTTCTTCTCTTAAGTAACAAACATCCAGATTCTTCTTCCATCTCTGACTAATCTCCGCTTTCTGGATAAATTCATTGTCACAGATCAACTGTCTGACAAAAATAATATTACCTAAATCCTGCCTTGATCTCTCATCTTCCAGCAATTCTTCAAAATAATACCGATATAATAAGATCAGATCTTCATTGATCTGACCTCTTCTTAATTCTTCTCTTAAAAAAGCTCTGATCAATTCTTCATAATTTGCAAACACCTTATGGTATTTTCTTCTGTTCTGTACAACATTTGCAAACAGACGGCTTTGATCTTCTTTTCCAAGACTCTTACTATACGTAAAATATCTTAAGATCTCTTCTGGGAGCAATGGATATTGTCCCTTCGGGATCGTTCTTAAAAAAGCTTCCTGCAAGCCAATGAGCTGTACTCCTCTTTGAAGTGCTTCCTCATAATAAGGATGACAGTCCTCGTCCATACAATTGCCCTGGATCATCAGTGCACAGATTCCCTGCAGCACATCACTCTGACGGTATTCTTTATAAATACAAAGGAACAACCAAAGAACTTCTTCGGAAAACACCTTGTTTCTTGAAATCAAAAAACAAATCCTTCCAATGAGTTTGGAATTCAGGATCTTCTCCTCTGCACCAAATTCAAGCACCCATAATTCATAAGAATCTATCTCATCCAACAGCTGCTCATCTTCGCCTAAAATACAGCATCCTTCAAATTGCAAAAGCGGATTTTGACATCCTTCCTGATATAATTCTTTGATCAGTTCCATTCGAAGTTTAGCATCCTTCATCAATTCTTCGCTTAGATTCATATAAAGCCAGAACAGATATCCTTTGATTTTTCCATCTTCGCATTGATCATAGAGTTCTTTAATCTCATCTCTTGATCTTATGATCGTTTCTTC
>ENA-OPYX01001404-OPYX01001404.1-human-gut-metagenome-genome-assembly--contig:-NODE-1404-length-12865-cov-3.970561_pt1 | contig 12865 bp, 15 predicted proteins | sample MGYA00242639_ERZ504486 | MGnify/ENA primary metagenome ERZ504486 (study PRJEB26092, sample SAMD00036296) | human gut metagenome | host: Homo sapiens | study: EMG produced TPA metagenomics assembly of... | reverse complement strand
TCTTCGGATATGAGATCTATACAGTCATCAGTGGAAGTATGGAGCCGGCGATACCGGTGGGAAGTCTGGTCTATGTACAGCCGGGAGCACCGGAGGATGCCGAGACAGATGATGTGATCGCATTCCACAGTTCTATGGATACGGGAGCGATCATCACACACAGGGTTATCAAAAATGATATAGTAACCGGTCAGATCCACACCAAGGGTGATGCAAATGAAAAAGAGGATCTGTATCCGGTGGGCTATGATTATTACATGGGAAAGGTAGTGTATTCTGTTCCTGTGCTGGGACGGGTACTTGCATTTTTCGTGACATTTCATGGTAAGATCGCAGCGGGAAGTCTGATCGGACTTGCGATTCTGTTACAGATCATCGGTGGAATGCTGGAATCTGCGAATGAGAAGAAACAGGCAAAAATATCGCAGAAATAGCTTTGCGATATTAGCAGAAAATAGTATAATAACAGTAGCTGTGAAAGATGAGACAGTTACTGAGAAATGAAGGTAACCGGGGCAGTAGCCTGCAGTTACCTTCTGTGTTATAGAAAGAAGGATAGGTACGATGGGATTTAAAAAAGTTGATGTAAAAACACTCGATATGAAACCTTTTGAGAAGATCGGTTCCGAATGGATGCTGATCTCCGCAGAAAAAGACGGCAAAGCCAATACAATGACCGCTTCCTGGGGCGGCATCGGCGTTCTGTGGGGCAAGAATGTGGCAACAGTATATATCCGCCCGCAGCGTCACACCAAAGAATTCGTAGATGCAGGTGATACATTTACCATCAGTTTCTTCGGTGGCGAGCACATGAAAGAGCTGGGCTACCTCGGCAAAGTCTCCGGCAAAGATGTCCCGGACAAGATCGAACAGTCCGGTCTGCATCTGACAGAAGTAGACGGTCAGCCGGGATTCGAAGAGGCTACACAGGTGCTGGTATGCAGAAAGCTTTACCATGACGAGATCAAACCGGAAAACTTCTATGAACCGGAAGAAGATGAAAGATGGTATCCGGAAAAAGATTATCATACCATGTACATCGCTGAGATCCGGGAGTGCTGGGTGAGAGAGTAAAGCAGAAAGTACAAAAGAAGAGTCGGAATCCTGAAAGGTAAGACAGGTTTCCGGCTTTTTTGCATGACAGGCGAGGCAGGACTGGCTGTTTCTGGTTGCAGAAGTAAGGAAAAGAGACATATAATAGATGTTGCAGGGTAACTATTCAGTTGCCACTGTCCCGCGAGGTGTTTTGACATGAATATGTCAAAATCCCGAGACATACAAGCCAAAATGCCATCACCGAAGGTGATTTACGCGAGCAACGAGTCAAAGTCCGTGCTTGCACGGAACCTTGAGGAGTGCCGCGATAACGATAAAAACTCGCAAAGCGTGTTTTTATCGTTTAAATGCATTTTGACTCGTAACTGTGAAGGTACTGAACAGTTACGTTGCAGGAAAGGTTTACATGCAGAAAAAGGAGACAATCGTATGCTGAATATTTTTTATGGTGATATGAAAGAAGCTGTGTATAATACGGCAGCTTATTTTAAATATGATTACGAGGACAGCTGGATCATAGATCCGTTTGTGAAAGAAATGATTCAGGATGTCGATCGGTCGACGGTCTTAGACAGTGGAGTCATCGACAGCCCGGTCCTTGGGAAGATACCACCAACAGGACTATCCGGTGGAGTGAAAACACTGATTCTTGTTAAATTTGAAAAAGATAAGATTTTTAATGCTTCGACATGCGGTGACAATTGCGCAAAATGGTTGTTGCAAAATTGCTGCATCAGAGGATCGCACAATTAATCTGCATCATTTGATGGAATTTGGGGAAGAACCATTTCAGATCCGTATTCTGAATACGGATCAGGTGGTGTGTTCCATGAGAGAACTGATATCGATAGCCGGTGAATTTGTCTGACAGGAGATAGGGAGAATGAAGGGAAAACATAAAATTGTTGTTTCAACAAAACGCTTAAAATATGAGTTTGAACTGCACCGCAATCTGACTATCATTCGTGGAGACAGTGCAACCGGAAAAACCACGCTGGTAGATATGATCCGGGATCATATCAATAACCCGTCAGGCACACCGGTAGAGCTGGTTTGTGATAAAACATGCTATGTGCTGGAGGGAAGCTTATGGAAAGCACAGTTATCGGAGATTTCAGATGGTATCGTATTCATAGATGAAGGAAATGAATTTATCAAAACAGAAGAGTTCGCGGGAACTATTCAGAAAACAGATAATTATTATGTAATTGTAACAAGGGAATCTTTACCTGCACTGCCATACAGTGCAGAGGAAATTTATGGTATCCGAACATCTGGAAAATATGGGACGTTGAAACAGAGTTATCATGAGTTTTACAGAATATATGGAACAGATACCTGTACTAACCCGGTAAAACCGGAGATGGTTCTCACAGAGGACAGTAATTCGGGTTATCAGTTTTTTTTCTCACATATGCCAGGCGAATGGGTTGAAATGCGAGTCTATGAATGGAAAATCGAATGTTTTCCACTATATCAATGAACATAAAGATCAGAAAATCCTTGTAATAGCAGACGGTGCGGCGTTCGGCTCGGAAATTGACAGAGTATTGAAACTGATCCGGGAAAATGAAACAGCAGCTCTGTATCTGCCGGAATCCTTTGAATGGTTGATTTTAAAGTCTGGGATATTGAAAAATAATCAGATAGATCAGATATTGGATGAGCCGGCAGAATATATAGAAAGCAGAGATTATTTCAGTTGGGAACGGTTTTTCACATCTGTGTTAATTGAGAACACCAGGGATAGCTATCTGGCATATGCCAAAAAGAAGTTGAATGAGGCTTATCTTGGTGGAACGGTAGAGGATGCAATTCTTAGACAGATGGAGAAGATAGAACTGGGGTGGAAGAAAGAATTAACTGACATTTTACATGGCGAAGATTGTGAAATTAACCATTTTCATATATAATAAAACATATAATATGCCCGAAAAGGGGAATTTTCAGAAAATGTATATGGGGATGGAGGACGCTGTATGAAGAAGAGAAGAATATTCCGCAATCTGAACGACAAAGAGTTCGCCTGGGTGCTTTATGATGTGGGTAATTCGGCGTATACGATGCTGGCGTGTGCGCTGATACCTATCTGGTTTAAGGCGATGGCGATAGGGACAAAGCCGGGGCAGCTGACGTCGGATCGGGCAACGGCTTATTACTCGATGGCGATTGCGGTGATCACGATCGTGGTTGCGTTGCTGGGTCCGGTGTGTGGAGCGATTTCTGATTATAAAGGCATGAAAAAGATCTTTTTACCAGTACCGTTGCAGTGGGTGTCTGTGGGTGCATCCTGAATGGATTTGCCTGTCAGTGGATCGTATTTTTGCTCCTGTTTGCAGTAACCAAGATCTTTTACAATATGTCCCTGATGTTTTATGACTCGATGTTAAACGATATCACCACGGAAGAGCGGATGGACGAAGTTTCTTCTTATGGTTATGCATGGGGATATCTGGGATCGTGTATTCCGTTTCTGATCGCGCTGGTGGCTTATGTACTCGGACCGGATATGGTGGGTATCATTTCCGGTAAGTTATCCATGGCGATCGGGTTTGCGGTTACGGGGTTCTGGTGGCTTCTGGTGACGGTTCCGCTGATAAAGAATTATAAACAGATTAATTACGTGGAAAAGAAAGAACATGCAGTGAGAAGTGCGTTCCGCAGGATCTTTGAAACCATCAGGTTTATCGCAACAAAAGATAAAAAAGTATTTTTCTTTCTGATCGCATTCTTTCTCTACATCGATGGCGTGGGAACGATTATTGATAACTGTATCAATATCGGAACGGACCTGAACCTGAGCACTGTGGGACAGGTGATCTGTCTGCTGGCGACACAGGTTGTTGCCTTTGGCGGTTCACTGGTATTTGCAAAATTGTCGAAGAAGTACGATACCGTACAGCTGATCTTGGTATGCATTGCAGGGTATTTTATCGTCTGCCTGTATGCGCTGACCTTAAAGAACCTGATAGGTTTCAGTTTTCTGGCATTCGGTGTGGGATGCTTCCAGGGATCCATCCAGTCCCTGTCGAGATCGTACTTTTCCAAGATCATTCCACCGGATAACTCGGGAGAATATTTTGGTCTGTATGATATTTTTTCAAAAGGAGCATCTTTCCTTGGATCGGCTGTGATCGCAGGAGTAAAACTGGCTGGAGGGACCATTAATATTGCAGTGGCATCACAGGCAATCTTTTTCTTCCTCGGATTCATCTTCCTGAAGATCGCAGATGGAAAAGAGCGGAGGATTGTGGAAAGTAAATAAAGAGTATCAGAAGGAAATGCGGGAATAAAAAAACTAATTACATATTGTAGCTATAAACAGCAGGAGTCTGAGGATCAGTAGAAGGATTCTCAGGCTTCTGTTATTTGTGCAAGGTAAGTGCGGCTCTGTGCATAATAGAAAGATGATTTTCACACAGTCAGGGAAGAAATGTGATAAGATAAAAAGTAACTATTCAGTAGGTAACTGTGAGGGTACTGAACAGTTGCGAAAAAAAGAAATCAGAGAGGGATATTTTCCGGAGTTTTCCGTCTAATCTATGTAAACAAAAAAAGCCGGCCGGCAAACCAACCAGAAAAGGTGGTGCAAAAGTGACAAAAGAACAATTAGGAAACTTGATCCTGGATTCCGAGAGGCAGATGTATTCTACTGCAAAATCCATGTTATACAGCGATCAGGACTGTGCGGATGCTATACAGGAGACGATTGTAAAGGCATTTTCCGGAGTGCATACACTGCGAAATGACAAATATGCAAAAACATGGCTGATGCGGATCCTGATCAATGAGTGTTATACCATCCTGAGAAAGACAAGTAAGGTGATTTCTCTGGACGAGATGTGTGAGACGACGGAGCTTGCAGCGGATGAAAAGAGTGACTACAGCGATCTGTACAAAGCAGTAGGTTCTCTGAAAGAAGATCTGCGGATGCCGGTGATTCTGTATTATATTGAGAATTTTAACATCAGAGAGATTGCGCAGATTATGGATATCAGCGAAGGAGCCGTACAGAAGAGACTGGCCAGAGCAAGAGGAAAATTACGACAGGATCTGCAGGAAAGTGAGGCGTGGACATGAGATTAGAAGAGATGAAAAACAATATCCCGGAAACTCCCGATTTTATTCATAAGATGGTACAGGAAGAAGTCAGCAGACAGCTGCAGGACACCAAAGTGGTACCCATGAAGAAAAGAAAATGGAACAAAGTGCAGGCCGCCGCCGCAGCCGCCCTGTGTCTGCTTGCTACTTCCACAGTGGCGTATGCCGGCAACAGACTGTACCATATGTATGTGGAAAAACAGGGAAATTACCGTGTGGAGACTGGGATTCAGGCAGATGCCGGAACATCCGTGCAGCTCCCGGAACAGATTCATGATGTGGCAATCTCAACGAACTATATTCCGGATGGCATGACATGGACAGATGAAGATCATCTGCAATATACAGCACAAAACGGTGGCTTTACATTTAGTTCTGTACTGCTTGACAGTGATGATTTTGAGAAAGCAAAAGAAGATAAAAATATCGTAGAGAGTGAGGAACATACTTTTGGCAAGTACGAAGGTGTCTATCTGAGATATCATGAAGTGATACAGGACGGCTTCTTTAACCAGCGTATCTACCTGTTTTGTCCGGAAGAATACCGTGTGATCACCATCTATGTGGGCGATGATGTATCCAAAGAGGACGCCCTGAAGGTAGCAGATAATCTTCAGATCACAGAAAAAGATACCATGATAGAAACTGCCGGTATGTATACCTGGAGTGATATTGTCTCACCGGAAGAGGTACAGGGGGACGAAGCTGTAACCAGTATATCTGCTGACCGGCTTCCGGTTGCCGAAGTCGGAGAGAAAGTTGATCTGACAGCCAGCGGTGAAGATAAAGATGGAAATTACGCAGACAATATTCCGATACAGGCAACGGTAGATTCTGTTCAGATCACAGATGACCTTCAGCTTCTGAACGGCCAGATTCCGGAGGAATGGGAAGATGCTGTCGGAGAAGACGGAAAATTAAAAGAAAACACAATCTCCTACATCCGGGAAGGAGACGGAGTTAATACGCTGGATGAAGTCGTAAAAACAAAGACCGAACAGCAAAAACTGGTATATACTACCGTCACATACACCAATACATCAGACCAGGAAGCAGACCATATACTCTACCTTGGTTCCCTGATGATGTGCCACAACGATGGAAGTACATACAAAGTGTATACACCGGGCGAAGAAGCCGGAGACGGCTACGATCGCTGCACCTGGGACGGAGCAGCCAGAACCGGTGAAATGAAATACTGCAGTGTAACCGAGAACTATGGTAATGGCGGAAACTATATCCCGTCCCTCAAACCGGGCGAAAGCATCCAGATATCCATGGCATGGATCGTCAACGAAAGCGACCTGAAAGAAATATACCTGAACCTCAACGGCACAGGCGCCTCCTACCAGTTCGATGACGAAATCCTTGCAAACGGCATTATCGACATCCGTCAGAACTAGTACATCGTTTTCGAAATAACTGTATCATTATCCGATTGCACAGTTTAAAAAGCCTCAGCGTAGCCCGCTACGCCTACGTTTTTTGAACTGCACACTCGAATCCGTATCCTGCGTGAATGATACAGTTATTTACGAAACGATGTACTAGAGCGTGTCCGAAAAATCATTTCCGCAATCTGCAAGCCCCACTTTGCGGTATATGTTACCCTCATTCGGATAAAATCCCCCACAAACTGGGACTCGCAGACAAGTGTATAAGCGATACATAAAAAATCAGGAGAACAGGTGTTCATAACCCTCTGGCCTCCTGATTTTCTATGTGCCTGATACCCAAGAAAAACACAATAATTGCCTGCAATATCCGAAACTCAACACTATCCACACTATACATACCTGCCGCTTTCCAATACCCAGAAACAATGCCCCTGCCCCGGAGCGTGAGGCAGCCTTTTGCCGGCGCTTTTAGCAAATATGAGATCCAGCATTTACGCAGGCTTTCGCGAGGGTCCGCTGACCCTCGTGAACATAGCCGAAGTTAATGCTTAGCTTAGATTTGCGTTGCCGGCGGTTGTCTCACGCTCCGGGGCAGGGGCATTGTTTCGTCCGCATTTGACTATGATTTCACGCCACCAACAACATTTCACCCCCAAAATGAATAACATCCCCCACCCCCGTCAATCCTCTAAAAAAAACAAAAGGAGCCATAAAAAATGAAACACCAATCCCACGCAACCCTAACAGCCCTCCTGTTCCTCTCCTTACTTCTCGTGACAGAATCCCCCCGCTATCTCCAAGACAAGTCCACTTCCACCCTCCAGCAACAAATCGCAACACAAGTACTGCGCTTTCACATAAGAGCCAACAGTGATACCGTTGCCGACCAGCAAAAAAAACTCCGGATAAAACAATCCCTCCTGGAATGGCTGACACCCATCCTCTCCGAAAACACCAGTAAATCAGAAAACCATCACAGATGCATCAGGAAAAATCTCCCGGACATCCGAAAAGAAGCCACCCGTATGGCCGCCCCGGAACCCGTCACCGTAACTCTTCAGAAAGAATGGTTCCCTGAAAAAACCTATGGAACCTGTACTTTCCCGGAAGGAATCTATGATGCCCTTCGCGTAGATATCGGACAGGCAAAAGGCCATAACTGGTGGTGCGTCCTCTACCCCTCCCTGTGTTTTGCGGATGCGCTGGAGCCTTCCATGACCGAAGAGGGCGAAGAAAAACTGCAACAGGTACTCGATGAAGATGCTTATGACCTCCTTCTGCATCCACAGAAGCTGAAAATCCGGTTTAGACTTGAATTCTTCTTACGAAACAGGTAGAATATGATAAGTATGTAAGCAGTGACAGAAGAAAAATGTAACTGTAAAAACAGGAAACCTGAATGGGAGAAGAGACATGAAAACAGATCGTAACGCACCGATAGGTGTATTTGATTCCGGTGTCGGCGGGCTCACGGTAGCCAGAGAAATCATGAGAAACCTGCCCATGGAAAAAATCGTATACTTCGGAGATACCGCCCGCGTTCCTTATGGAAGCAAATCCAAAGAAACCGTTATCCGGTACTCCAGACAGATCGTCCGATTCCTGCAAAAACAGGGCGTAAAAGCAATTGTGATCGCCTGCAATACAGCCAGTGCGCTGGCACTTGATACCCTTGAAAAAGAAATCGATATCCCGATCATCGGTGTGGTAAAACCGGGAGCCAGGGTAGCGGCAAGGGAGACTACAAAAAAAAGAGTTGGTGTTATCGCAACCGAGGCGACCATCAACAGCCACCTGTACAGAGAACTGATCCAGCAGATTGATCCTGAAATCACGGTAGTCGGAAAACCCTGCCCGTTATTCGTGCCACTGGTGGAAGAGGGCTGGCGAAAAGATCCGGTCACAGAGATCGTGGCCCGCAGATACCTGAAAGAGATGCAGGACGAAAAAGTAGACACCCTGATCCTTGGCTGTACCCATTATCCACTACTCCGCGGGGTGATCGGATCTATTATGGGTGATCAGGTACAGCTGGTAAACCCGGCGTACGAAACCTCACTGGCATTAAAACAATTACTGATCGAACAGGATCTGCTGAATCAGGGATCGGTAGAAGAAGAATTTCCATACCGTTTCTATGTAAGTGATGCGGCAGAAAAGTTCAAAAGCTTTGCCAACTCCATTCTCCCCTATGATGTGGAGATGACAAAACAGGTAAATCTGGAGGAATAAAAAGATGACAAAAGAAGTATTGATCCATCTGAAAGGTATGCAGACCACGGATGACCCCCATGGTTCTGATGAACCTCTGGAGCTGATCACTGTCGGAGAATATTATTACCGGAACAATACCCACTATCTGTTGTATGAGGAACAGATGGAAGGACTTGACGAACCGATACATAACCTGGTCAAGATCCGTCCCGGTCATATGGAAGTGCGAAAAAAAGGACCGGTACAGACCAATATGGTCTTTGAGACAGAAAAACAGAACATGGCCTGCTATCAGACACCATATGGTCCGATCCAGATGGATATCACAACGACCGGAGTAAATTTAGGGGAAGAAGAGGAACTTCTGGAGATAAAGACAGAATATGTTCTGGGGATGAATGGTCAGAAAGTAGCGGACTGTCAGATGCATATCCGTGTAACCCCGAAGGGCAGCAAAGAGACTACATTTTTCAGAGCATAATCAAAATTGGTCCACCGGACCAATTATTGATTGATATGCAATGCAACAAAAAACGGAGCTTATCATCCATCACTGGAAAATAAGCTCCGTTTTTGAGTTTTATTTGTCTTTTTTTGCGATTTTGTTTTTCATTCTCCGGAAGAACTTTTCCTTCTGTTTTGGCTGTTCCAGAGGACCTCTGACACCGCGGACATCTGTGATATAGATACCACTGATTGTAGCTTTCACTTCTTTTTTCAATGGGATCAGATCGAAAATCTTCTCGTCAGCAACCATCGTCATAATTCTCGGACCGATCTTTGCTTTTACGATGGGAAGTTTTGTTCTGCGCATCAGCTTCGGCGTCTGATCGATTACCATCTGCGGGAGTCCGGATTCTTTGATCCGAAGTCTCTTCTTATCAATGATCAGCATATTGACGGTCTGTTTTGCAGCCTCAATCTGTGCCTGATTTTCCTCCTGCTTTTTCTGTGCACGTTTGCCAAGAAAATAAAGGACAACCAGTACGGCAATCAAAATCACTAAAATAATTAATAATACCTGCCAGACTTTCATACTTTTCCTCCTGTCCTGTGATACAAGCACGAATCCATCATTCCATGCCTGTCTATTTTATCACTGATATGGGCAAAAGGCAATCAGAATCGGGGAAAATCTCAGGAAAATCCGATTTTGCTATAGGCTTTCAAACGGATTCATGCTATAATATCTGATAGGTGTCAGCATTTTTTTAAAGAGATAAGAACTGACCTGGATGGAGAAATAACCGGATGGAATCAGGGAACCACAGAGACCGCCGGAAGAACCATACAAAAGTCTAAATAAAGGAGTAAAAAAACTGAGTCAGGAACAAAAGAAAAGACCACCCATGACGGAAGAAGAAAGACAGAGGCGAATCGAACGGCTTCGGAGAGAACGCAGAAGAAAAAGACGTCAGCAGGCGATGATCATGCGTGCCGCAGTTCTTGGTGTGCTGATCCTGATCCTGATCGGATCCATCGCACTGGTATCTGCTCAGGTGCGCCGTTCAAAAGCAAAAAAAGCGGAAGAAAAAGCGAAACAGGAGAAACTGATCCAGGAGGAAGAGGCAAAAAACAAACAGCGTAAGGAATCCATCGATCAGGCAGATGTTATGGCACAGGGATATGATTATGACGGTGCGATTGAACTGTTAAAATCTCTGGATAATTATGACAAAGATGCGGATATCGTGGCGAAGATCGCAGGCTATGAAGCGGACAAATCTACGCTGGTAGCGGTGAACATGAACGAGATCACTCATATTTTTCTATCATTCACTGGTTGTAGATCCGGAGCGGGGTTTTGCCGGCAATGACAGTGCAGCAGCCGGATTCAAGCAGTGGATGACAACGGTAGACGAATTTAACAAAATCACACAGGCGATGTATGACAATGGCTATGTGCTGATCGATCTTCATGATATGGTAACAGAGACGACAGATGAGAACGGAACGGTTCATTTTACCACGAATCAAATTATGCTTCCGGAAGGAAAAAAACCGTTTGTATTATCGCTGGATGACCTGTCTTACTATCACAGTTATGACGGTCGCGGTGTCGCTTCAAAAATAGTACTGGACGAGAACGGGAAACCGACCTGTGAGTATATTCAGGCTGACGGAACTACCGTAACCGGTGCATACGACTGTATTCCTCTGCTGGATCAGTTTCTGGAAGAACATCCGGACGGTGCATACCATGGAGCAAGGGGAACGATCGCACTGACAGGATACAATGGTATTCTGGGATATCGTACCGATATTGCTTATAAGACAAGAGAGAATCTGACAGCAGATCAGCAGGCATGGCTGGATGCCCATCCGGATTTTGATTATGACAAAGAATGTGAAGAAGCAAAAAAAGTAGCAGATGCTATCAAAGCAGACGGATGGAAGTTCGCCAGTCATACCTGGGGACATATCCGGATCGGTGATGCAAGTCTTGAGAGTATCCAGAAAGATACAGAGAAATGGCTCAGTTATGTAGCACCGTTAGTCGGCGGCACAGATACGATTATTTTTGCTCATGGACAGGATCTTGCAGACTGGCATGATTATTCCAGTGATAATGAAAAGTTCACATATCTGAAGAGCCAGGGATTTAATTTCTTCTGCAATGTGGATTCTTCACAGTATTTCTTACAGATCCGTGATAATTATGTGCGTCAGGGAAGACGAAACCTGGATGGTTACCGTCTGTGGAACGATGTCCACGGAGAGAAAAATCGAACCAGTGATCTGTTTGATGCGACACAGATTCTGGATCCGGCACGTACGGATATGCCGCCATTATAAAAGGATACAAGGATAAGATGAACGGTGCGGGAATGAAACCGTTACATATAGGGAAAGAACATGGATGATACAACACGACAGAAAGTAGAAGAATCGCCTGAGGAGCGCAAACGCCGGATACGCAGACAGCGTATGATTCAGGAACGGCGCCGCAGACGTCGGAGAAAAGCACTGATTCTGAGGGGAATCCTTGTGTTGATCTTTGTACTGATACTTGTGGGGATCGGCTCCGCCGTTTCCTGCGGAGTAAAAAAGTACAGGCAGTCAGCAGCCGGGAAAAAAGATTCAAAAAAACAGGAAACCCAGGTGACAGAAGAAACTGTGCAGATGGAAGCGGTGGATCTTAAGAAGGTTCTCCATCTGTCTTTCGAAAGTCTGATCGCGGATACCGGTCAGGCTTTCGGACAGGAAGACAGCAGTGCCGCAGCGACACTGGATCAGACCCGCGTGACGGTGGATGAGTTCAACGCCATGCTGGGGCAGTTGTATGAAGAAGGATATGTGCTGGTGCGGTTTTCTGATCTTGCAGCGGTCAATGAAGATGGTGCGATGGAGGCCAAAAAGCTGATGCTGCCATCCGGGAAAAAACCGTTGCTGTTATCAGAGACGAATGTGAATTATGATCTGGGACTGTCCGGACAGGGTCTGGCATCCAGGCTGGTACTGGATGGCAACGGAGCACTTACCTGTGAACGTCAGGCTTCAGATGGCAGTACTGTGACAGGAGCCTTTGATGTGGTTCCGTGTGTGGAGGCATTTATTCAGGAACACCCGGACTTTTCCAGTAATGGAGCCAGAGGGATCCTGGGACTTACCGGATATAACGGAATTCTTGGTTATCGGACGGATGATGCTCTGGCAACATCAACGGATAACCGTTATGCGGCGAAATATGGAGTATTTGATACAGCAGCAGAAAAAGAGGCGGCAGCGCCTGTGATCGAAGCTCTGAAAAGTGCCGGATGGGAATTTGCCTGTAATGGATATGATGGAACCAATTATGGCAGTGATGAAGAGGCCGTATCTGCGGATCTTACAAAATGGAACGAAAGTGTGGGAACACTTGTGGGAAACACCACGATTCTGTTGTTTCCGTCCGGTACAGACAGCCGTGGATGGAAAGCATATGATGAGTCGGATCCGGTATATCAGATACTGAAAAAAACAGGGATTTCTGTATTATGGCAGCATGGATATCAGACGGAACAAAAAACACAGTTGACGGAGCAGTATCTCCGATGTAGCTATATGAATGTGGATGGTTACCGGATGTATCAGGATCTGTATAAGGATGCCGGGCG
>ENA-OPYX01001402-OPYX01001402.1-human-gut-metagenome-genome-assembly--contig:-NODE-1402-length-12895-cov-3.810777_pt1 | contig 12895 bp, 7 predicted proteins | sample MGYA00242639_ERZ504486 | MGnify/ENA primary metagenome ERZ504486 (study PRJEB26092, sample SAMD00036296) | human gut metagenome | host: Homo sapiens | study: EMG produced TPA metagenomics assembly of... | reverse complement strand
ATCATCTGGTAAGTTCTATCCCGGTAATATTTGAACTTCTCACCACCCAGGGTGACAAATTTCAGGCTCGGAGCATCGTCAAGAAGCTCTGCAACCAACTCGCCCATCTGAGTTGGGAAGGTAGCTGTGGTAATTTTTCTTCTTTTATGAATTTTCCAACAGCAACCGCATCTTTTCGTATGCTCTCTGGCAAAATGTACAGTACTGCGCCTGCAGTAAGCGGAGCAAACAGGTCGATCACGGATGCATCGAAGCAGAAGCTTGCAAACTCTGCCACAATATCATCTGGTGTCAGTTTTCTTGTCATAAGGATATACTCGATCAGGTTCAGCAGGTTCCGCTGTTCAAGCATAACACCTTTTGGTTTTCCGGTGGAACCGGATGTGTAGATCATATAAGCCAGGTTCTCTGGTTTCGGAGCTGTGAGCTCTACAGAAAGTGCAAAGTCTTTGGATTCTGCTGCCACGTCATCCAGGCTGATCACATTCTGGTCGTAGAAGCCTACCAGACTGCGGTAACGGTCTATTACAAGCAGGTTTTCTGCCTCGGAATCCTTCAGCATGTACTCAATTCTGCTCTGCGGATATTCCGGATCCAATGGAACATACGCACCGCCGGCTTTCATAACACCGATATAAGCTACGGCATATTCCTTTGTTCTTCCGCACAGAATACCTGCAACCTTTTCCCTGCCAAAGCCATTTTCCGTAAGCTTCTGAGCAACATAATCTGACATATGGTCCAGTTCTTTATAGGTAAGCTCGCCCATTCCGTCTTTTACCGCCGGTCTGTCCGGATATTTTGCAACAGCTTCCCTGAACAGGTCTACAAAGGTCTTTCCGGCATGGGAAGGATCATCTTCCATTTTGGTTTCTTCCTCAAACATCAGTCTGATGTCTGCCGGCTCGTATTCTCTCAGGATTCCATCTGCCGTTGTTTCCAGGTTATCTGCAAGGTATTTGATGGTTTCCTCGTTGTACATGTCGCCTCTGTACTCAATCTCAAAGACAAACTTATTTCTCTCAATTGAAATACTGATGGAAACAGGTGCCTTTTGCCGCATTCAGCTGAACAGGTTCTTCCTGCGCATATTCCCCGCCGATATTATCAAAGGCGAAGTTGTCGCCCTGATAGATCACCATGGCATCTGCCTTGATGTTGAACTCATGGCTGATCTGGGAGAACGGATAAATATCGTTGTTCATGGAATTAATCAGCTGCTGCTGGACAGCATTCAGGCAATCCGCAGTGCTTCCTGAGAAATCACAGTAAACGGGAAGAGTCTTTTACCAGCATACCCACGGTATCGGAAAGTCTGGAATCGTTTCTGCCGTGGTAAATAGTGGTAAATACCGCATCCTTCCTGAAATTGTATTTTCCAAGAGTAATACCAAAAGCAGAGATAAAGAATACATTCTCTGTAATTCCGTGCTTCTTACAGAATGCCTTCACGTCCTGTACGGAGAACTCACTGGTCTCACGATGATACATCTCTGCGGTTGGAGCTGCTCCGCTCTTGTCTGGATAGAAGTTGATGCTTCCGCCCGCATTTTCAAAAACGGATTTATAGTAGTTCTCTGCATTCTTATAAGCATCACTTGCCAGAGCATCCCTGTTATCAAGGGCCAGATCATAGGAAGTATACTCTTCCACTTCCAGCTTTTCTCCGCTGTAAGCCCTGTTAATGTCGTTCAGGATAATGCCCAGGGAGGTACCATCTGCAACAATATGATGAATGTCAAGGAACAGATAATTTCCATCACAGGTTCTGTGAATCTCAAAGCGGAAAAGCTGTTCATTAAACAGCATGTACGGACGAACCAGAGTTTCCCGGTTCATTCCATTTATAATCTGCGTCTTATAAGTGAAAGCATCATTACGTTTCTGAAGGACTTCTCCTTCGTCGCTCATAAAGAGACGGGTTTTCAGGTAAGGATGAGCTGCAACGGTGCTGTCAATTGCTTCTGCCAGCTTATCCAGGTCAACCTTTTTGTCAAGCTTCAGAAGATATGGGATATTGTAAATGGTGGATCCCATATTGGCTGTACACTCGATGAAAATTCCCTCCTGGGTATTGGTGAGAGGATAATTTTCCTGGATTTCCCTCTTGGTTTCTTTTCCGGCAGTCTTCACAAAGCCCTCTAACATCTGAATAGTTGGGTGATCCTTGATGTCAGATGTTTTTATCACAATGTCAAAAGCTTTAGAAATAAGGATATTCAGCTTAATAGCAGTGATAGAGGTCAGTCCTGCCTCGTAAATATCTGTGGTAATGCCGAATTCGGTATAGCCAAGAACCTCAGCAATACAGTCAAACAGCTTCTGCTGGGTCTCATTCTCCGGTTTCACGATCTCTTCCACTTTTCGCTCTGGCAGTGGAAGGGCTTTTTTGTTTACCTTCTGATTCTGGTTCAGCGGAATCTTGTCGATCTGCATGGTAACTGCCGGAACCATGTATGGAGGCTTGGTTTCTTTGATGAAATCATTTAACTTATTTATGTCAACCTGACCGTCAGATACTACATAAGCTGCAATATATTTTCCGCCGCCATTTGGATCGTCAAAAGCCACTACGGTTGCATCCTTTATGCCTTCGTATCTTCTTATGACCTCCTCAACCTCGGAAAGCTCAATTCTAAAGCCTCTGACCTTAACCTGGGAGTCTTTTCTTCCAATGATCTGGATGTTTCCATCCGGAAGATATCTGGCAACATCACCGGAATGATACAGGACTTCATAACCTTCTGCATCGTCATAAATATTCTTCGTATAAACTTCCGAAGTTTTCTCCGGTTTATTCAGATAGCCTCTGGAAACCTGCCATCCGGAGATCATCAGTTCACCGCAGGCACCGTATGGAAGCAGATGACCAAACTTATCGGCTATATAAAGCTTGAAATTATCAAGCGCTTTTCCGATTGGAATATTTGAATAATATTTATCCACTTCAAATACAGTTGTAAAAATTGTGCACTCTGTAGGACCATACGCATTAAAGAATTTATAATCCTTCGGCGGTTCCATAGGAACAAGCTTCTCTCCACCTATGGAAAGATATTGCAGACTCTCGCAGCTCATTTCCATCGCAAACTGTCTTCCCACCTGTGTAGTCATAAAGGAATGGGTAACGCCATTCTCTTCAAAATAACGCTGAAGTGCAATAAAATCAAGACGGATTTCTTCCGGAATAATGTGAAGCTCTGCACCGTTTGCAATTGCACCGTAAATATCCATCATGGAAGCATCAAATCCAAAGGACGCATAAGCTGCTATTTTGGAGCTGTGATCTACCTGGTAATACTTTTTGTACCAGTGGCAGAATGCAGTGATATTTCCATATTCCAGCATACAGCCTTTCGGCACGCCGGTGGAGCCGGAAGTGTACAGTAAAATAAACAGATCATGAAGCTCTGGCTTCTTAAGTTCCACATCACGCTCTTCCAGCTGTGGGATCTCATCTGTAAATAACACAGGTCCCTGATAGCCGTCTACCAGCGGCAGAAGCTCTCTGTCTGCGATCAAAAGCTTAGCAGCAGAATCCTCCAGCATGTACATCAGGCGGTCTTTCGGGTAAGTAGGGTCAAGAGGCTGGTATGCCGCACCGGCTTTGATCACGCCCATTGGTGCGATGGCCATGTATTCGCAGCGGGGGATCAGAATGGAGACTACATCCTCCCTGCCGATTCCCTGGGATGCAATATATTTTCCAAGTCTGTTGCTGAGCTCGTCCAGTTCTTTGTATGTATATTTCCGGTCTTTAAATACCACTGCGGTGTGGTCTGGAATGGTCTCTGCCAATTCAGCGAACATGTCAGAAATGGTTTTGCTTCTGTCAAATTCGTTTTCTGTATGATTGAATTCTGCGATCTTGTTTACCCCACTCTGAGAGATCACAGAGATTTCAGAAACATATTTTGTTTTCAGCATGGAGCTCATGGCAGCTTCATAGGAATCCAGGATTCCGTCAATAAAGGCCTGGCTGTACATGTCGCTGCGGTATTCTGCTGTAAGCACATAAGTGTGGTTGTACTCTCTTACCTGGATCAGCAGAGGCATTTTGGCCATATCCAGGGAAAGGTCGTGGCCTCTGGCAATGGTGTCTCCAATTGGATAATCGTCGCTTAACTCTGCCTGGTATGCAAAGGTAAGATCCGAATTCAGCCCGTATTTTGCACAAATATCGGAAAATGGGAAAATATCGTTTGCCATGGAGGACAGCATCTGCTCGGAAAGCTCTGCCATATACGCCTGTACGGTGGTCTTCGGGTCGAATTTGCAATAAACAGGAAGGGTTTTTACCAGCATGCAGACTGTGTTTTCAAGCCTGGAATCGTTTCGTCCATTATAAATAGTAGACAACAGACTGTCCTCTGCATTGGAGTATTTTGCCATAAGGATGCCGAACAGACCTGTAAATAAAATATTCGGGGTAACACCCAGCTTCTCGCAATAGGAAAGAATGGCCTCTTCTTTCAGGCCCATGGTCTTCTCCAGATAACCTTTTTCAGGAGCTTTTCCATTCAGGTCTGGCATAGGGAGGGATTCCGTTTCAATTCCTTCAAAAATACTGTCATAATATTTCTCAGCTTTTTTGTATTTGCCCTCTTTCATCTGCTGTTCTTCGTCAAGGGCCGCATCAAATCCGGTATAGGACTCTTTTTCCAGTTTTTCACCCATATAGGCCTTATTGATATCCTCGAAAATGATATCATAGGAGTTGCCGTCAGCAATAATATGGTGGAAATCAGTAAAGAGGTATTTCTTATCTTCTGTCACATAAATTGCCACACGAAGGAGACGTCCCTTTTCCAGCTTAAACGGACGTACAAGGCTTTCCTTCTGGCTGGCAAATTTCTCATTTGTGGTCTCGATCACTTCCGGCACAAATGTCTCATTTCCAGGGCGCTGTACCATCTCCCCATTATCGTCAAGATATACCTGTGTGAGCAGATAGGAATGGGCGCTTACCATTCTGGCAATTGCATCGGATAATTTCCGGGTATCCACTGTTGATCCAGTTCAAAAAGGAAGGGGATATTGTATACGGTACTCTCAGGATTTTTGCTGCATTCTGCAAAAATACCCTTCTGGGAACCGGTAAGAGGATAAACCTCTCTCTTTTTCGTAGGTTCTGAGTTTCGGCGCCAGCATGACATATTTTTCCAGCTTCTCCACGGTATTGTTCTCGTGGATATCGCTTGTTTTTACGGTAACACCAAATTCCTCTGAGATCAGAACACAGAGCTTCATTGCACTGATGGAGGAAAGGCCGGCCTTGTAAAAACTGGTGTCGATTCCGAAGAAGTCGTTTTCTACTACTTGGGCCACAATGTCAAAGATCTTCTTCTGCATTGGAGTTTCCGGCTCTTTCAGATTTCTGGGCTGCGCCACCGGCTTGGGCAATGCTTTTTTGTCAATTTTGCCATTCTGTGTTAAAGGCATTTTTTCCAGCTGGATGAAAACATCCGGAACCATGTAATGAGCCAGGGATTCTGACGCATAAGCGGTAAGCGCTTCAACATTGATCTGGCGGTCTGCCATAAAGTAGCAGCAAAGATATTTATTATCCACCGGTACTGTAATACTGGTGATGATTCCTTCGAAGCTGTTAACAACCTCCTCGATCTCACCAAGCTCGATTCTGAGACCGCGAAGCTTGATCTGATTGTCAATTCTTCCGAAAAATTCGATCTCGCCATCTGGAGTGATCTTTGCAAGATCGCCTGTTTTATAGGCTCTTTCTCCGTTGAGAGTGATGAAAACTTCTGCTGTTTTCTCCGGCAGATTGATGTAGCCACGACCTACTCCAAGACCTGCAATTACAAGCTCTCCGGTCTCTCCGTCCGGAAGGATCCTGTTCTCTTTGTCAACCACATAAACCTGAACATTGCCGTTTGGCTTTCCGATGGTAATGTTTTTGCTGTCGGTGATTACCTTCATGGTACAGCTGATGGTAGTCTCGGTTGGTCCATAGCCGTTCATAATATAAGCATCCGGGTTTACTGCGTGAATCTTGTCAAAAAGTGCAGGCGGGAATGCTTCTGCTCCTACGTCAAATACCTTGATCTGGGCAGCTGCTTCCTGAAGCTGGGGCAGATCGATCATATTGGAAAGATAGGTAGGAGTTGTGGTCATAATATCCACTTTATTTCTGACGATCAGCTCACCCAGCATAAGAGGATTCAGAATCTCCTCATCAGAGGCGATCACCGCAGTCATCCCGTTGGTAAGTGGCAGAAATTCCTCCAGAACAGACACATCAAAGGTCATGGCTGCCATGGAAAGAGATACACTTCCTCTGCTTACATAACCATAAGTTTCCGCATTTTTCGGATCCGGATTTACAAAATTGGCAAGGTTGATATGTTCGATCAGCACACCCTTGGGCTTGCCTGTGGAACCGGAAGTATAGATACAATAGCAGAGATCATGCTCCCCGATCTTTACCTGAGGATTCTCTGTATTCTCATTCTCCAGAAGTTCCTCGATCAGAAGTACTGTACAGGGAAGCTTGGCAAACAGTTCCCTTCGTTCCTCTGCGATCTCCTTTGTTGTGATAATAAAAGGAGCTCCTGAATCCTCAAAAATATACCGGATCCTGTCATCAGGATAATCCGGTGTGGCAACTGCAAATGCGCCTCCTGCCTTCAGGATACCCTGTCGCACTGCATAGAAATCACAGCATCTCTCAAGAACCACACCTACGATGGTCTCCCGTCTGACACCTTTTTCCACAAGTGCATTGGCAATCCTGTTGGCCCGTTCATTGAGCTGTGCATAGGTGAAGCTCTCTTTGCCGGAGACAACTGCACATTTCTCTGGATGAAGCTTCACCTGCTCCTCGAACAATTCTGTTACCGGCCGAAACTCAAAACAAAATTGTTCCTTTCATTAATATTTTTCATTTTCATGTACCTCCTAAAAAGATATTATGGTATTATTCATATCAATCGCACGAATATAATCCATGGATTTTGATACCTTCTTGACAAGTTCAATCCCATGTATATCAAAGTCTTCACTGTCATACTGATATTCCAGAGGGTTGAAATTTACACCGTTATCTCTGATCCTCAGTCTGCAGAGATCATCCTCCAGACAGAGGTTAATGTCGATCCAGTTGGAGGTTTTTCCCCCGAATCGTATAATATTTACAGTCATTTCCTCCGCACACACTGCGGCAAGATTTGCCTTGCTTTTAGAAACTCCCTGTTCCTGGCAGAACTCTATGATCCTCTTATGAACCGTTTGTGCTTCCTCCATGGTACTCTTAATGGAAAAATCCAGATTAATCCCCGGATTTTTGTCAGGAACAATATAAAAGCTTGTATTCTTATGCCTGATTTTTCTGAAAATGCAGGCTGCAACTGCAGTTATGATCTCAGTGGCAACAAATCCTGCTGCAATTCCGTCGATACCGATCCCGTCAATCTGTTTCCATACAAGGATTCCCACCAGGGTTGCAGGCAGAACTACCACCGCATTCTCCAGAAATGTGGCAAAGCTTGCAATGGCTGTCTCCTCAATGGACTCGTAATAGCTGATAATAAACTTATTCCACAGATAAGGTGCCACACACAAAGCAAAGATGCGCAGCGCCTGGACCATATGGCTGCCCAGCTCGCCACCGCCGCTTCCGAACATGACAGTGATTTCCTCGGTAAACAGCATAATAAGGACAAAGATCACAGCCAGCAGGATGTAACTGTATTTCAACATCTTTTTACAGAGAACCCGGATTCCCACGTAGTCCTTCTCTCCAAAAAGGATTCCTGCCACATTGGGGATCACACCGATGATTCCGCCTGTAAGCATCTCGACGATCAGCAGCACATTGTCACAGACAGTAAATACTGCCATACCTTCCTCGCCCAGCTGGTTCATGATAATGGTATTCAGTCCAAGCGCCTTTACAAAATTAGCTGCCATAAAGATCAGCATTGGCACGCCTGTGATGATTGCTTCCTTTGTGATTCCAAGTTCACCCGGCTTTAGCAGGATCAGGCGGAGGTTTCGCTTATCAGAGCGGATATAAAGCACAAAAATTCCCATTGCAAACAGGAAACCAAGAACAGTTGATAAGGATGCACCTGTAATTCCCAGTGGAGTATATCTGAGGAATATATAGTCCAGCACAAGATTGATCACATTGGCTGCGATAAGGTAGGCTGATGCCAGCTCCGGATGATTCTCCACACCAAGATAATTGACCATCATCAGTCCAATTCCGATCACCGGTGCCCCCAGCATACTTACACGTATGTAATCTCTGGTATAACCGGTCAGGACACCGTCACCTGATACCAGAAGTCTGGCAACAGGTTCTGCTGCAGGAAGGGCGCAGATTGAAAAAATGATTCCCACCACAAGTGTTACTATAAATGTGGCAGAAAACAATTTCGATGCCCCTTCTTTGTCTCGTTTGCCAAGCATGTTTCCCACTGCTATGGAACCGCCGATACCAAGGCAGTATCCTGTCAGCTGAACGATTGTCTCCACAGGCAGGCTCAGGGTAACTGCAGACATTGCCTCCACCCCGATCAGGTTACTTACAAATATCGTATCTACGATATTTCCCAGCTGAAGCGCCAGAGACATCATAATCCCCGGAACAATATACTTGTTCAGCTTCGCATTCAGCAGTCTGTTATTTCTCTCTTCCATCGCTTCCTCTCCTTTGTTTTCAGTTTTTTCAAAATATTGTGTCGTAAAACTGTAAGATATTTAAATTTTACCATTTAGTGCGATAAATGGCAAGTTAATAAAAGGTGCAAGAAGGCAAATATAGCAAATAAATATTGCTTGAAAGTATTGTTATATTTCTCCTCTTCTCAAATTAATGAGTCAGACACACAATTTTCTATTACCTCTCATATCCTGTAGGAATTGAGCTTTTTGAGGGATGGTGTTGGGGAGAAGGGATGACTTGATTTGGTTTTTTATAAATGAAGTCAACGTGTCTCGGAGGAGTGCTTGACTTGATTTGTTGTTTTATGAATTACAGTCAGCTTTTCCCCGGGGAATGCTTGACTTGTTTTGTTGTTTTATGAATTACAGTCAGCTTTTCCCCGGGGAATGCTTGACTTGTTTTGTTGTTTTATGAATTACAGTCAACTTTTCCTCGGGCAATGCTTGACTTATTTTGCGGTTATATAATTTAAAGTCAACTTTTCCTCGGGCAATGCTTGACCTGATTTACGGTTTTATAATTTTTAGTCATCTTTTCTTCAAGAAATACTTGACTTAATTTAAAATTTTACAATTTCAAGTCAATCTAACTCTGAAGATTAGAGCGTGTTTGAATAATGCTTTTCGCAAGATGCGCGTCACAATTTGTGGGAGATTTTGTCCGGATGAAAGCGTCATAACGGCGGGCTACGGCAACCGAATTCGGGCAAAATATACCGCAAAGTGGGGCGTGCAGATTGTGGGAATGATTTTTCAAACACGCTCTGACTCGGGGGTGTGCTTGATTTAATTGGGAATTTTGTGATTTGAAGTCACTTTTTTCAATTTTCTAATGATATCAGACGCAATATGTACACAACAAATATCATAGAAGGATTGAACCTCCAGTATCGGAAAGTCACGAAAAAGAAAAGCAGGAATAGGGAAGCTCTTTTAAGCCCTCATTCCTGCCCTCTGTCTATTCCTCCGGCATTTGTATTATTACCTTCAGTTATATCATTTCAAACAAATATCTGGCTGTCAGATTTTCTATTATTTTTGAATTTAAAACACATTGTTTGGTTTCAAAAGTAAGAATCAGCCGATCAGCCTGATAAATATCGTTCATTTGATAAGATTCTATTTTTTGTATTGCTTTTCTTGCATATTCCTGATCATCCATCATTCCTTCATGTTCCCAATAAATTTCCTTTCCTGTTTTTCTGGAAAGTAATGTAAAATCCGGATATACTATGCCATATCCATTCAAATAAAGCGGTTTCTCATATTTATAGAGAATATTCTTTCTATATAAATAATCTGCAATTATTTTTTCAGATTTAGATCTTACCCTTTCCCCCTTTTCGGTAAGAATTACCGGTATTCCTTCTTTAAATTCTTTTCCCTGATATTCTTCTTCATACCATTTCATAAGTAATTGATTCCATGTCGGTTCTATTGGTGTCACCAACAATTGTCTTTCTTTGTGCATTGATGTATATATTCTTTCGATTTCATCATCTGTATAATCCTGCAGTATTTTTTTTATTTGTTTAAGCCTTGTTTCTACTTTTTTCAACACAGTTCTATTATATGTACTCTGTGCCAACAGTTTAGGTAGCTCTTTATTTGACCTCGGAATATAAATTTCATTATTATTATCTATACATTGATAATATCGAGGCTTGTTTTTATCATTAGAAATTCGAAGATGTCCCTCTGGTTCTACACTCAAACCCCTCCTGGCTTTATCTGCAATTTCCTGCAAATGTTTCTGTTCCTGTAATAGCATATTTCGTAATCCTTGCATAATCTTCTCCTCTTTTCTTAGTTTTAATTGATTAATTTGTGATTGGGGGGATTTATGATTTGAAGTCGACCTAGAACGTGTTTGAAAAAATGCTTTTCGCAAGATGTACGTCACAATTTATGGGAGATTTTGTTCGGATGAAAGCGTCGTAACGGCGAGCTACGGCAACCGAATTCGGGCAAAATATACCGCAAAGTGGGGCATGCAGATTGTGGGAATGATTTTCCAAACACACTCTGGCTCAGTGCTTGACTTGATTGAGTGTTCTCTGATTTAAGGTCATCTCAACTTGGGAAAATACTTGACTTGATTAAATGTTCTCTGATTTGCAGTCATCTCAACTTAGGAAAATACTTGACTTGATTGAGTATTCTCTGATTTAAGGTCATCTCAACTTGGGAAAATGCTTGACTTGATTGAGTATTCTCTGATTTAAGGTCATCTCAACTTAGGAAAATGCTTGACCTGATTGAGTATTCTCTGATTTAAGGTCATCTCAACTTAGGAAAATACTTGACTTGATTAAGCGTTCTCTGATTTAAGGTCATATCAACTCAGGAAAATACTTGACTTGATTGAGTGTTCTCTGATTTAAGGTCATCTCAGCTCAGGAAAATGCTTGACCCGATTGAGTGTTCTTTAGATTTAAGGTCATCAGTTAACAGATGTGAATGTAAAGAAGTTTCAGAAATATACAGGTTTCCAAGAAAACCTGTTATAAGCAAGTCCCCTACCCACTTCTTATTGCTTTTTGCAATTAAAGCAAGGGACTTGCCTGATTTGGTTAAACGGTATTGCTATAGACAGCAGCAATACCGCCATACTAACATATTGTGCCAACAAATTGATTCCTGAGCAATCTTGCTTCTAAATTTCTTATTTCCGCATTGTCGTCACAATAGAACAATAGATCATTCTATATAGACTGTATTCATATTTACCGCAGCCTGATCCCCCATATTTTACAGTCTCTGGTGCCCACAACTGCATAGTTATCGTAGACAGCCGGGGAAGCCTCTATCACACCATCGCTGACAGATAATACATCCTCCTGCTTGCCTGTTTTGCCGTCAAGAAGGCGGATATCACCTGTACTGTTGCAATAAAGAACCTTTCCTGATCCGTCTTTGTTATAAACGCAGACAGGAGAAGACCAGGCATATGAGGAAGAATCCTCCCATGCTTTAGATCCATCAGATTTTCTCAGACAGGCAAGAACTCCGGATGCATTGTCAGAGGTCTTTGCCACTGTCACATATATATAATCGGCAAGGCTGTTCTTTCCACAGGCGATCGTAGACTGGACTCCACCGGAGACGCCGTCATCAGTAGTACATTCATAATCTGTATGCCATACGATCTCGCCGGTTTCTGCATCAATCTTCCAGACAGGGACAGTGGCTGTATCATAGCTTCTCCATCCAAGGCGGAAAGAAGTACTCACATACAGATACAAATGTCCTTTTTCGATTTCCAGAACAGGTGTTGAATTAGAGTCATCCAATGTATCCTGGACCCATACCAGCTGAAGAGTATTCAGATCCAGACACATAAGATTTCCCCCATTATCGGTCATAAATACATAGCCTTTATAAATCGCCGCACTGTCCTCCATTCCAAGCCAGAAAGACTCTGTACTGCTTCTTGTGCCATAGTAGCGCCATTTTACAGTTCTACCCGGATCAATGGATAAAGTCCCACTGTTCAGATCATATTTTGTATTCAGCCTGATCAAATACAGGATTCCATTCTCTCCCGGATAGATCAGAGTATCTGTCTCTGCATCCACAAGTGCTGATCCGTCAAAAAAAGCTCAGGCTTCCTCTGAGCGAAAATTCATCATTGTCTCCAAAAGTATACATAACACTACAATCCAGCAAGTTTACTATAAAATACCTTTGCAGTTCCTTCGTTGCTGTTATATCCGGCACCCACATACATAATTGGATATCCTCTTGGATCAAGAGCTCCCGCACCCTTAAATGTATATCCCAGGTACAATGGGTCACGTGTCTTTTCTCCCGTTCTCAGATCCAGAAAATACACGTACCCATCCATGCAGGCATAGATCACCTCAACCAGTTCATCGTCCGCCTTTGCTTTCTCTGTCATATTCATATGTGCTTTGACTTCTTTTGGCCATTTCATCATAAGCGGCTGTCCTGTCCAGCCACTTCCTGTCCAGACTGCACTGCCCGAAGAAAGAGAATCTGTATCTGCAGACCATAGTTTGAAATTCAGCCTGAAATCAGTCATATTGCATAACCATGGAAGGGGCATCGCGAAAACTATTTCCGCGGAATGTGACGATTCCATCCACATCTGTATAATCCTGTCCTATATTTAAAGGAAAATATCACCATCAGCCTTATAATCTCCAATATTTTCAAGTACATTTCCATCCACCTCAATATTTGT
>ENA-OPYX01001401-OPYX01001401.1-human-gut-metagenome-genome-assembly--contig:-NODE-1401-length-12905-cov-3.420645_pt1 | contig 12905 bp, 9 predicted proteins | sample MGYA00242639_ERZ504486 | MGnify/ENA primary metagenome ERZ504486 (study PRJEB26092, sample SAMD00036296) | human gut metagenome | host: Homo sapiens | study: EMG produced TPA metagenomics assembly of... | reverse complement strand
CAGGCAGCTTGTTCCGCATACGTTGGCACAAAAATAGCGGGAACTGGATTTGAACCAGCGACACCACGGGTATGAACCGTGTGCTCTAGCCAACTGAGCTATCCCGCCATAATCAGTAGCGGGAACTGGATTTGAACCAGCGACACCACGGGTATGAACCGTGTGCTCTAGCCAACTGAGCTATCCCGCCACAACCAATTTTAGAAAATGTATGGGACCAATAGGGCTCGAACCTATGACCCTCTGCTTGTAAGGCAGATGCTCTCCCAGCTGAGCTATGATCCCATATATTTTGTCGTTTCTCTCGAACCGACTTCGTTAGTATAGCATTAGTTTTTTGGAAAGTCAACTGCTTTTTTTTGATTTTTTCAAAATTTTTTCTACAATTTCTTCTATAACCGGAATAAATCAAAATCGCTGTGCGTTAATCTAATTCAAAAAAAGTCCCGCAAACACAAGGCCTGCGGGGCATTTTTATAAATCTTATACGATTCCCTGAGCTGTCATAGCATCTACGACTTTTTCAAATCCTGCAATGTTAGCTCCGGCAACATAGTTACCTTCCATTCCGTAACGTTTTGCAGCATCATCCATATTGTGGCAGATGTTTACCATGATGTTTTTCAGTTTTGCATCTACTTCATCAAATGTCCAGCTCAGTCTCTCACTATTCTGTGACATCTCAAGTGCAGATGTAGCAACACCACCAGCATTTGCAGCTTTACCAGGTGCAAAGATTACACCATTTTCCTGCAGATACTGAGTTGCTTCTAATGTAGTAGGCATGTTCGCACCTTCACATACAGCTACACATCCGTTGGCTACTAACTGTTTTGCATCTTCAAGATGAAGTTCGTTCTGTGTAGCACACGGAAGAGCCAGGTCTACTTTTACAGACCATACGCCACGTCCTTCGTGATATTCTGAATTAGGACGGTAATTCTTGTATTCTGTCAGTCTTGCACGTTTTACTTCTTTGATCTCTTTTAATGCTTCAACATCGATTCCGTCCGGATCATATACCCATCCTGTTGAATCACTTGCTGTTACAACTTTCGCTCCAAGCTGCTGAGCTTTCTGAATTGCATAGATTGCAACGTTACCTGCTCCGGAAACCGCTGCTGTCATTCCCTTGATGTCTTTTCCGTTGATCTTTAATAATTCTTCTGTTAAGTAAAGAAGTCCATATCCTGTAGCTTCTGTTCTTGCCAGAGATCCGCCGTAGCTTAATCCTTTTCCTGTCAGGACACCTTCATACAGGCCTCTGATTCTCTTGTACTGACCGAACATATAGCCAATCTCTCTTGCGCCTGTTCCGATATCTCCTGCCGGAACATCTGTGTCAGCTCCGATATATTTGCAAAGTTCTGTCATAAAGCTCTGGCAGAATGCCATTACTTCTCTGTCTGATTTTCCCTTAGGATCGAAGTCAGAACCACCTTTACCTCCGCCAATCGGAAGTCCTGTCAGTGAGTTCTTAAAGATCTGCTCAAATCCAAGGAATTTGATGATACCAAGGTTTACAGATGGGTGCAGACGTAATCCTCCTTTGTATGGTCCGATTGCGCTGTTAAACTGTACACGATATCCTGTATTAACCTGAACCTGTCCTTTGTCATCTACCCATGGAACACGGAATTTAATCTGTCTTTCAGGTTCAACAAGTCTCTCAAGAAGAGCATCTTTTCTGAATTTTTCCTCGTTTGCCTCTACAACTACTCTTAATGACTCTAATACCTCTTTTACTGCCTGGTGGAATTCTGGCTCTGCAGGATTCTTAGCTACTACTTTCTCCAGTACTTCATCAACATATGACATAGCTTTCTACCTCCTAAATAATATACGTATCCTTTTCAAAGGCATACTTTACTATAAAAAAACAGATGACTTACGCCATCTGTTTTTCCCTGACGCCTTTGTCCTTTACTATTGTAAAGCAAACAAGTGTATCTGGCAAGATATTTTTACAGTTTTTTGTTATTTTTGCAACTTTTTACAAAACCCTTGCAGATTTTGCAAGGGTTTTGTGCTTTTTCTTGTGTTTTATTCATTTTTTTGAAACAGAACGCACTCTGAATTGCATTTATCACAATACATAGAATTCTGCTCTTCTCTCTGTCTGTTTCATTATCTGAAGTATTTTACTCCGGATTCGAAGATCTTCATATCCTGTTCTCCGTAAATGTTCATTGCCACGCTTCTGTTTCTTCTTTCTGAGTGTGCCATCTTGCCAAGTACACGTCCATCCGGGCTTGTAATACCTTCGATCGCACAGTAAGAACCGTTGACATTCCATTCTTCGTCCATCGTGATATTTCCTTCCGGATCACAGTACTGTGTTGCAACCTGTCCATTTGCAAATAATCTGTCCAGCCATTCTTTATTTGCAACAAATCTTCCTTCTCCGTGAGATGCAGGGTTTGTATATACGCCGCCAAGCTCTGCCTCTCTAAGCCATGGAGATTTATTCGTTACCACTTTTGTATAGACCATCTTGGAGATATGGCGTCCAATCGTATTGTATGTAAGAGTCGGTGAATCCGGTAACTGTCCTGTGATCTTTCCACCTGGTACCAGACCAAGCTTGATCAGTGCCTGGAATCCGTTACAGATACCAAGTGCCAGTCCGTCACGCTCATTCAGTAATTTTTCTACTGCTTCTTTCATCTTCGCATTCTGGAATGCTGTTGCGAAGAATTTTGCTGATCCGTCTGGTTCATCACCAGCACTGAATCCGCCAGGGAACATGATGATCTGTGACTGTCCGATTGCTTTTTCGAATACTTCTACCGAATCAACGATATCAGATGCACTCATATTTCTGAATACCTTTGTGATCACCTTTGCTCCTGCTCTTTCAAATGCTTTCGCACTGTCATACTCACAGTTTGTTCCTGGCATTACCGGGATAAATACTGTTGGCTGTGCGATCTTGTGGCTGCAGATATAGATATCTGATGTATCATATAATCCTGTCTCCACCTTCTCGTCCTGTCCTTCCGCTCCGGAATTGGTCGGGAATACCTTTTCCAGCGTCTCTTCCCATGCAGATACTGCCTCTTCTAATGCGATCTTCACATCTTTATATTCGATTGCCGCACTATCTGTCACTTCACCGATCACGGTATAGGTAATTCCAAGTTCAGATACCTTATCCGCAGGTACTTCTGCAATGATATCTCCGAATGCCGGTGCAAATAAATCTCTTGCATCTACATTATGCTCAATCTTCACACCCATGCCGTTACCGAATGCCATCTTGCTGACTGCTGCCGCGATACCATGTCTGTCTAACGCATAAGCTGCTACGATCTTGCCGCTGTGGATATCTTCGGTAAACTTACCATACTGTTCCATAACCTTTCCGTATGCAGGAATATCGTAATTATCCGTCTCAATACGAAGCCATACAAGTTTATCTCCGGCTTTCTTAAGTTCCGGTGAAATAATGTCTTTCTCTTTTGCAATGTCTACTGCGAAAGATACCAGTGTCGGCGGTACATCAATGTCTTCAAACGTTCCTGACATACTGTCTTTTCCGCCAATAGAAGGAAGGCCGTATCCAAGCTGTGCACTGTAAGCACCAAGAAGTGCCGCAAACGGCTGACTCCATCTGTGTGGATCTTCTGTCATACGACGGAAGTATTCCTGGAATGTGAAACGGATCTTGCTGTAGTCACCACCTGCTGCTACGATCTTTGCGATAGATTCTGTCACTGCATAGATTGCTCCGTGATATGGACTCCATGTTGACAGATACGGATCGAATCCGTAACTCATCATACTTACAGTATCGCAGTCTCCTGTTAATACCGGAAGTTTTGCCACCATTGCCTGTGTCTCTGTCTTCTGATATTTTCCACCATGCGGCATGAATACAGAAGCTGCTCCGATCGATCCGTCGAACATCTCTACCAGACCTTTCTGTGAGCATACATTCAGGTCTTTTAACATACCAAGCCATTTTTCTCTTACATCTTTCACATCTTCTCTTACAAGGATACTGTCTTTTCTGTTCGGGATGTCAACTGCTACCGTTGTCTCCTGGTGTGCTCCGTTGGTGTCAAGGAATGCACGTGAAAGATTTACAATCTCTTTTCCTCTCCATGAAAGTACCAGTCTTGGATCTTCTGTTACAACTGCTACTTTTGTTGCCTCCAGGTTCTCTTCGGATGCATATTTCATGAATTCATCTACATCTTTTGGATCTACAACAACTGCCATACGTTCCTGTGATTCAGAGATTGCGATCTCTGTTCCGTCAAGACCGGCATATTTCTTAGGTACTTTATCAAGATCGATCTGAAGTCCGTCTGCAAGTTCTCCGATAGCAACGGATACTCCGCCTGCACCGAAGTCGTTACATTTCTTGATCAGCTTGCTGACTTCTTCTCTTCTGAATAATCTCTGGATCTTTCTTTCTGTCGGTGCATTACCTTTCTGCACTTCTGCCCCGCATGTTTCGATGGACTCTTCTGTATGTACTTTGGAAGATCCTGTTGCTCCGCCGCAGCCGTCACGTCCGGTACGTCCGCCAAGAAGAATGATGATATCTCCAGGATCCGATGTCTCTCTGATAACCGCACGTCTCGGTGCTGCTCCAAGCACTGCTCCGATCTCCATACGTTTTGCCACATAATTCGGATGATAGATTTCTTTTACCGCTCCGGTTGCCAGGCCGATCTGGTTACCATATGAACTATATCCATGGGCTGCTTCTCTGACCAGTTTCTTCTGTGGAAGCTTTCCTTTTAATGTATCCTTTACAGATACGGTAGGATCAGCGGCTCCTGTCACGCGCATTGCCTGATATACATAAGTACGTCCTGACAATGGGTCACGGATAGCTCCTCCAAGGCAGGTAGCAGCACCACCGAAAGGCTCGATCTCTGTCGGATGGTTATGTGTCTCGTTCTTAAAGTTTACAAGCCACTCTTCTTCCACTCCGTCTACCTCGATTGGAACAACGATACTGCATGCATTGATCTCATCAGACTCTTCCTGATCCTGTAACTTTCCTTCACGTTTTAATTTTCTCATTGCCATCAGTGCAAGATCCATCAGGCAGACAAACTTATCTTCTCTTCCTTTGAAAATCTCACTGTGGTCAGCGATATACTGTTTATAAGTTGCTTCCATCGGCTCTCTGTAATCACCATCGCCGAACGAAACATCTGTAAGTTCTGTCGAGAATGTTGTATGACGGCAGTGATCTGACCAGTAGGTATCCAGAACACGGATCTCTGTCATAGAAGGATCTCTGTCTTCTTCTGACGCAAAATAATTCTGGATATGCTGGAAATCCTTAAATGTCATGGCAAGTCCGAGAGAATCGTATAATTCTTTCAGTTTGCTTTCTTCCATATCTTTAAATCCGTCAAAGATCTTTACATCTGCCGGCTCATCGAATACAGTAACCAGTGTCTCCGGTTTTTCTTCCTGTGCTTCTCTGGAATCTACAGGGTTAATACAATGCTCTTTAATTGCTTCGAATTCTTCATCCGAAACAGTTCCGTTTCCACCATGGATCACGTAAGTAGTCGCAGTACGGATTACCGGCTGCTCGTCTTCTTTGATAAACTGAATACACTGCACAGCGGAATCTGCTCTTTGATCAAACTGTCCCGGAAGAAATTCTACGGAAAAGATCTTGCTTCCTTCTTCTGCCTGAAATTCTTCTTTATATAATGTATCTACAGGTGGTTCAGAAAAGATGCCGTTACATGCTTTCTCAAATGTCTCATCCGATACATTTTCCACATCGTAACGGATCAGTACACGGACGCTGTCTACGTCTTTGATTCCAAGATAGCTTCGGATCTCGGTCTTAAGTTCCTTTGCCTGTACATCAAATCCTGATTTTTTCTCCACGTACACTCTTTTTACATTGCTCATAAGTAATCCTCCACAAATGAATTTTTACACATTTTCTATTGTTAGTATAACACAACAATCATTATTTAATACAATTAATATATCTAAACACTTTTATAATTCACACTTATTAATCAACTTTTTTCTCTTCCTTTTTGCAATTATTTTTTCCAAAAAACAATACAATCCATATCAGAAGCAGTACTCCACCAAACACTTCACTGATGCGGATCACCATATCCGAAAAGAATCCTTCCGGCAGCATCCGTATCATATAATCCGTCTCCGGGTCGAATACCCACAGATTATTGGTAAAAAACAGCTTATGAAAAATCGTAAAACACGTTGTAAAATCTACACGGAATGCAATCCCCAGCAGTACGCCTATGACCAGCCAGGCACTCAGTGCGATCGAATATGTTCTGAAATACAGTCTCTTCCAGTCTTCTTCTCGTTTTCTCAGTACCGCCAGTATAACTGCTGCCACAGCCAGACAGATTACTCCGACTTTCATTCCTCCCAGGAACAGATTCCTGACATCACGCATATGCAGCCGGTCTCTTTCATTAAAGAAATCCTGCTCTCTTCCTTCCACTGTCGTCACAACCGACAGCTCCTCCTCTTTCCCGATCAGATAATTCATCATATGTTCTGTCACATACATGACATGGTCTATGCTCATATCCAAATCTTCCGTCACTTCATAGCGTTGATATTCTTTTTTATAAAACCTGTAATTACTGTCTCCATATACGGCCAGCCATATACTAAATATCAGTGCTGCCATCACTGCACACATCATGGCCGTAACAGATATGATCGTTGTTAGCTTCTTCAAGTCTTTTTTCCTCCTGCTTTTCATTATTATAACACTTCTATTTATAAATACGGTTGTAATTTTCTTTCATTTCACTTATAATACAGTTAAGATTCATTAGGAGGACTTATCATGGATATTAACTATGAATTATATAAAGTATTTTACTATGTAGCTTCCACCTTAAGCTTTTCGGAAGCCTCCAAGCAATTGTTCATCTCACAGTCGGCTGTCAGCCAGTCCATCAAGGCACTGGAGAAGAAGCTGGATCAGACCTTATTCATCCGGAGTACCAAGAAAGTCCGTCTTACTACCGAAGGCGAGATCCTTCTGCGCCACATCGAACCGGCGATCAGCCTGATCAAGCGCGGCGAAAGCCAGCTCCTCGATGTCGGCGCACGCGGAGGACAGCTTCATATCGGAGCCAGTGACACGATCTGCCGGTATTTTCTGGTACCTTATCTGGAACGTTTCCACCGGGAATTTCCCGGAGCGCATATCAAAGTTACCAATGCGACATCCATTCGCTGTGTAGAACTCCTTGAGACCGGACAGGTGGATCTGATCGTTGTCAATTCACCGAATGCTTATCTCGGGAATGTTCCGAATGTAAAAAAATCAAAGATTTTCAGGATGTATTTATCGCAGACAAGGCATTTGAGGAATTAAAAGGGAAGAAGCTCTCTTTCAAAGAACTTCTGAACTATCCGATCCTTATGCTGGACAGAAAAAGTACGACCAGTGAATATCTGCACAATCTGTTTCTTCAGAACCAGCTGGATCTGGTTCCGGAGATTGAACTCAGCAGTAATGATCTTCTCATTGATCTTGCCCGCATCGGACTTGGAATTGCATTTATTCCGGATTTCTGCCTTTCCCAGACCTCCGATTCGGATTCGCTTTTCATTGTCGAGACAAAAGAAGTACTTCCGGAAAGGGAGCTTGTCATCGCATATAACGAGAAAGTCCCGATATCCAAAGCCGCGCAGGAATTTTTATCTTATTTTTAATACATCTTTCGGATGCATGACGGGAAATACCATAGGAGCATATGTTCCTCATGGTATTTTTCTTTTTAATGCTGCTTATTTCATATCTGTCTGTTCTTCCGCCTTCCAGAATTTTGCAATCTTTTCTTCAATATTTTCACTGTTACAGATTTGGAAATCATTCCACTCCCTCGGGAACACCTCCTGGCACTGTCTGTCCATAAACCGGTCATCCAACAGTGTGATCACACCTCTGTCCTGATCGGTCCGGATAACTCTTCCTGCGGACTGTAACACCTTATTCATCCCCGGATACAGGTAAGCATAATCGAATCCGTTCAGATTCTTCCGGTCGAAATAATACTTTAAAAGTTCCCGTTCCAGGCACACTTGCGGAAGTCCTGTCCCGATGATCATTGCCCCGATCAGTTTATCTTCCGTCAGATCAATTCCTTCTGAAAAGACACCACCCATCACACAGAAACCGATCAGACTGTGTGCTCTTTCCTGTTCGAATTTTTTCAGGAATTCTTCCCGTTCCTGCTCCGTCATATACTGGGACTGTACTACAACTTCCATCTGTTCCTGCGGCAATTCCATGAATACTTCCCAGACTTTTTCCAGGAATCGATAAGACGGGAAAAAGGCAAGATAATTTCCTGTTCTTCCTTTTATCACATGCATCACATATTCTGCATACTTCCGGTACATCTCCGGTCCTCGCCTGGTATACTTTGTGCTGACATCATTTCCCAGAAGCAATAATCTTTTACCTGGTTCAAATGGAGATTCTGCATAGACCGCATAGTCTTCCTTCGTTGTAGATAACAGTTTTTTATAATAATTGATTGGAAGAAACGTTGCCGAAAATAATATCGTACTGTTCCCTTTTCCCATATATTCCTGCAGACATCCTGCCGGATTGACACAGAACAGATGCAGATAAAACTTTCCTTCTTCACTAAGTTCTGAATAGATTAGATAATTATCATCCTGCCGGTCATGAATATATATGAAATTACGAATACCAAAGTAAAACTCCAGCACCTCTTTCCGTATCACTTCATCTTTACACTCTTCTATAAACTCTTCCAGCTTCGTCATCAAAGACAGGAGCTTAATATACACATGTGACACACTGTTCAGTATCTGGCAGCCGTCACATTCTCTTTTTAATTCCAGAAGCTGCTTATTGCAGCTCTCCAACGCCGAGACAAGTTTCGGTTCTCCGTATTTTACCAACTTTTTAATCTTTAGAAAATCTTCTTTGCAAATACTGCTGCTGTACATTGCCCTGCCGCGTTCTACCAGATTGTGCGCCTCATCGATCAGGAACAGGTATTCTCCTTTAACGCCGTCTCCGAAAAATCGTTTCAAATGTGCATTTGGATCAAAAACATAATTATAATCACATATAACAGCGTCTACCCACTGCGATACATCCAGTGCCATTTCAAACGGACATACCTTCCATTTTCTTGCCTGTTCTTCCAACACCTCCCGGCTCATCTCGTCTGTCGATGTGAGTAATTCATAAACAGCATCATTTACACGGTCAAAATGCCCTTTTGCATATGGACACACATCCGGATTACAGATGGTTTCTTCACAGAAACAGATTTTTTCTTTTGCCGTCAATGTGATAACTTTCATCTTCAGATCCTGTTCTCTCAGAATCGCAAACGCCTGACTTGCCACCGTTCTGGTAATCGTCCTGGCCGTCAGATAAAAAATCTTTTCTCCAGTTCTTCCCCGACTGCTTTCACCGCCGGAAATACGGCAGCCATCGTCTTGCCGACTCCGGTCGGTGCCTGGATGAATAGTTTCTTTTTTCTTAAAATGGTCCGATATACCGACTCTAACCAGCCTCTTCTGTCCATCTCTGTATTCAAATGGAAATTCCACGGTTTTAATTGAAGCATTTCTCCTGGCTCTCCATTTCATCTGGTATCTTGCCCATTTTTCATATTCTGACACCAGATCTTCGAACCATTTCTTAAGTTCTGCCCGGGTATATATCTCCTGGAATCTCCGGATCTCTTCGGTATCCAGATTACAATACGTCATCTGTACTCCGATCTCTTCCAGATTATTTTGTTCTGCATAAATATATGCATAGCATTTTGCCTGTGCCAGATGTAAAAGCTGCGGCTCTTCCAGACGTTTCAGATCTTTAAATACACCTTTGATCTCGTCGATCACCACACGCTTCGGAAGTTCTATGATTCCGTCCGCTCTTCCTTCCACACTCAGGATAAATCCATCGCATGGTATCTGATATCTTAACGGAATTTCTGCACGGTACTCCGCCCCCTGCTGTCTCTGGATTTTCCGATGTATGCGGCTGCCCTGCTGCATGGCATCCTTATCTGCCCCTCCGGTCCGGTTGTCAATGTCTCCATGTCTTAATATAAATTCCACCAGATTCCGCACCGAAATGCGGATACACGGCTGTTCCAGATTCATGATCTGCTTTCCCCCAATCGTTCTTCATACATCGATCGAATCGCTCCCGTCATCCCTGCGATCACATCGATCACCGTCATGATATCTCCGCTCCGATTCTTCTGGTAAGCGTGGTAGCTTCCCTGGATACAATAGCTGAGCATCACATTCATTGCTGTATCTTCTTTCAATTCCGGGTATTTTTCAAAGATCATCTGCTTGATGCTCCACTCGATACTATCCGCAAAATGATTCGCCTGACTGCCGGAAAATAAAATCGCCGTCAGGGAATTCTGCGATACATAAGCCATCAGAAGTTCCCGTGCAAACTCTGCCGGATGCTCCAGCAGATATTCCGGATGCTGGATACTGTTCGCAATCGACTGTACTACTTCTTCTTCCATCGCATCTGACAAATCGTAGATATCTTTATAATGCGCATAAAAGGTGGACTTATTAATCCTTGCGCTTTCACATAGTTCTTTTACTGTTATCTTTTCCAAAGGTTTCCTGGAACGCAGTTCGATAAATGCGTTCTTGATTCCCCGCTCTGTTTTCTCAATTCTAAGATCCATCTTACCTCCCATTTCCCAACACTTTCTCATATTCGTCGGTTATCCATCCTTTCGTCGGTTTTGTTGGTGGATACCTCCTCGCATTTTTCTTATAATATAATTATAAATCAAAAAAGCAACTACTGTCCATTATCTTTTCGACAGTTGATCTTTTACGTTGTATTTTCACGGAGGTTAATATGGATTTTTACGGATTTTACACAGGAAAAATATTCGACGCTTATGAATTTCTCGGCGCACACCCGGACAAAGACGGAACCACATTCCGTACCTTTGCACCTGCTGCATCACGCATTACAGTCATTGGGGAATTTAACGACTGGCAGGAATGGGAACTGAACAAAACTTATGACGGCAATTTTTGGGAATGCTATGCCAGGGGAGCAAAACCAGGTATGATGTACAAATACCGCATTTACAGACAGGACGGAAGCTGCGTGGAGCACTGCGATCCTTATGGCTTCGGCATGGAACTACGCCCGGCCTTTGCTTCCATCATCCGCGATCTGTCCCACTATAAATTCAAAGACAGCAAATGGATGCAGAAGCGTTCGGTATGCAAGGACAAGCCGCTGAACATCTATGAACTGCATTTCGGATCATTTAAAAAGCCTTCTGAAAAAGCAGACGACTGGTATACTTATGTGGAAATAATCGATATCCTGATTCCTTATCTGAAAGAAAATGATTACAATTATATTGAGATTATGCCGCTTAGCGAACATCCATGTGATGAATCCTGGGGATATCAGAACACCGGATTCTTCAGTCCGACCGCCCGCTACGGAACTGCCGAAGAACTGATGAAATTCATCGATGCCTGCCATAAGAATGACATCGGTGTCATCATGGATTTTGTGCCGGTACATTTTGCCGTTGATCACTATGCACTGGCCGATTATGACGGAACTTCACTTTATGAATATCCACACCAGGATGTCGGTGTCAGCGAATGGGGCAGCTGTAACTTCATGCATTCCAGAGGCGAGGTTAGAAGCTTCCTGCAGTCTGCTGCGAACTACTGGTTAAGCGTATATCATGTGGACGGAATCCGTATGGATGCAATCAGCCGTATCATTTACTGGCAGGGTGAACCGGCAAGAGGTGTCAACAATAATGCAGTAGACTTTATTCGTGAAATGAACCGCGGATTAAAAACACTGCACCCGACAGTTATGCTCTCTGCCGAGGATTCTACTTCTTTCGAAGGCGTAACAAAACCTGCTGATCAGGGCGGACTTGGATTCGATTACAAATGGGATATGGGCTGGATGAACGATACACTTGACTACTTCCGCACCGCACCGGAATACAGAAGCCGCGATTATCACAAGCTTACGTTCTCCATGATGTACTATTATAACGATGATTTCCTTCTTCCGCTTTCACATGACGAGGTGGTCCACGGAAAGGCAACCATCGCCCAGAAAATGCATGGAGAATACGAAGAGAAATTCCCACAGGCACGTGCCTTCTATATGTACATGTATGCACATCCTGGAAAGAAATTAAACTTCATGGGGAATGAGATCGGACAGCTCCGTGAATGGGATGAAAAACGTGAACAGGACTGGGATATCCTGAAGTATCCGATACACGATACCTTCCACCACTTCATGCGGGAACTGAATCATCTGTATATGACGACTCCTGCTCTTTCTGCCAAAGATTATGAGAATGCAGGATTCCAGTGGTTGGACTGCCATCAGGAAGAGCGCTGTATCTATGCGTTCGAAAGAACAGATGGAAAAGATCGTATCGTTGCTGTCTTTAATTTCTCGGATGAGGATCAGAAAGGATATGAGCTTCCAATAACGGATGCAAAGGAACTGGAAGTGATTCTGGCTAGTGATGATGTTAACATTTGGAGGAAGTAAGAAGTATACGAAGAAGAAAGTGAAGGTTACGGATGGGAAAGCTGTGCTGGATTCTTTGCTGGTCTTAGTTCTGGCGGTGTTGATTTTGGATTTAATTCAGGAAGGCTGTGGATACCCGAACCGGAATAAAGCTTGGAAAGGTGTTCCTGTTCAGGTTCCATCGGCGGGTCAAATTCTAAAGGGGCAAAATTCTGCTAAAAACAGGCTTTCAAAATTTGAAACTCGGCATACGCCTCAGACAGTCAAATTTTGAAAACCCAACGCAGAATTTTGCCCCTTAAGAATTACCAACGCCTCTTTCACATTCACTGGAACGCCTTTCCAAGTT
>ENA-OPYX01001400-OPYX01001400.1-human-gut-metagenome-genome-assembly--contig:-NODE-1400-length-12907-cov-10.287715_pt1 | contig 12907 bp, 20 predicted proteins | sample MGYA00242639_ERZ504486 | MGnify/ENA primary metagenome ERZ504486 (study PRJEB26092, sample SAMD00036296) | human gut metagenome | host: Homo sapiens | study: EMG produced TPA metagenomics assembly of... | reverse complement strand
TCTGGAGGACGGTTGGAGGAGCAGTACTAATTGCGACGGGTGTAGCATGCATAGTGCTGACAGGAGGTGCTGCAATACCAATAGTAGCTGACGTTGCAGTAGCAGTAGGAAGCGGAACAGCAGTATTCGGAGCTGCAGATGCCATAGAGGGCACTCAGGATATTTATTATGGAAGCACAGGTGACATTGATAGCACGGCAGTAAACGGCATAAAGGATGGCCTGTTTCAGGGAAACGAGGACGCATATTATCTGACAGAAAATGCCTTTGCATTTGCGGCATCCGCAATGATTCCAATCGGGCATGCATCTACAGCGGGAAATCTGACATTCAAAAGCACAGCAACAATAGTTGCCAAAGAAGGCATCTCAATGGGAGCCGGAGCCGGTGCGCAGAAGATAACCACAGATGTGACAGGAAATGATACAGCAGGAATGGTTGCCGGTATGGTTGCGAGTGGAGTGACAGCAAAGGGGCTGAATGGAATTGAAGCAGAGGCGAACAAGCTGGCGAAAGCCCCAAAAGGGCTTGATGGAGTAACCGAGGGAACTGGAAATGTAGCGGAAGATGTTGGGAAAGCCGGAAAAGGGCTCGAGGGAGCAGCCAAGGGAGCCGAGAGTGCAGCGGAAGATGCTGGGAAGGTTGTTGAGAGTGGTACAGATTCTTGGAATATGGTTGAAGGTGGGGGAACTATTAATGGAAGAGAATATTCTCAACATGCAATGGAAAGAATGGCACCTGACACTCCACAAGTTAGGGCTGAGTTAAGTAGAAGAGCAGAAAAATCAGCAACACAAAGAGGTCTTAAGGTGGGAACTCAAGAATACTACGAATATTGCAAAAAATATGTTGACCCAAGAAATATTCCCCCAAGTGTTATTGAAGATGCTATTTCATCTACTAAAGGAATTCCTGGAAATAGACCTGATACATTTATTCATGAAACAGCAGATGTTAAAATTGTTATTAACTCTGCAGGCAAAGTTATTACAGTCATACCAAAATGATAGGAGAATTAGAAAATGTATATAAAATATGATGAATCTGAGCTTTTTGAATTTTTTGAATGTGAGCCAGTACCTGTTGGAGATGATGATGCGGGAGACTTGATTTTTACGTATAGTGATAATGAATTTAAATTGATTTTATTTTTATCAACATATGAAATGTATGTGAATATATCTATTACGTACAAAGACAATATAGTCTATAGTCAAAAGTATAGTAATGTATTGGAGATTAATCAGATAGAGCGGCAAAATATTAAAATTGTACTGAAGGATGGAAATACCCTTATACTAAAGAAGAATCCTCAAATTGGGGTAATCGCTGAATAAAGAACGATTTTAAGAGCATATTCAGTAAACTATAATTGCTATTGTATCTAAGGTGTCTAATATTATTGATGATTTAAGAAGCATCTAAAAAGACTAATTAAATGATTAACCCCAAAATAAATTTACAATATTTTGGGGTTATGATTTAGTATTAAAAGCGGTAATTTCGATTTAAATATTGCTTCAGAAGGCGGTAAATCACATACAGATTTTGCCATAAAGGCGGTATCGGATTCTTTTGATTTACATAAAGAGAAAGATAAGTAAAGGACAGACACCTAAGGATAGATTAGAATGGAAGCAGGCGAGTGAATATTGGACTAAAGAATCACCTGTTGCAAGAGGAAATAATTTCAATAAAACAGTGCGAGAAGCAGATATTTATGATTATCATGAAATATTTCTAGAAAATGGAAAAAGATTAGATTCATATGACCCAGATGCTGGAGAGATAATTTCTAGAAAAGCAACAGATTTGGATAAGATTAGTGAAGAAACATATAGGAGATATTTGTCAGAGTTTTCATCAAAATATTCCGAAGGAACAAAAATAAGATCTAATGCATATCTAGAACTTGATGGACAAGAACTGAGAGGACAGTATATATTAGAGATACCAGCAAGTAATGCTAATTTAAGTAATATTGATTATTATGAAAAAATTGCATCTGAATATGATGTGATTTTAAGGTTTACGGAGGAAGTACAATGATAGAATTAAATTCTAAAATCAAAGAAGCGTTAATTGAAATAGATTTTATTAAGAGATATGAAGAGGTGTCAAATAAATTTAATGCCGAAAGAACACCTTCAAAAAGTCGATTAGTATATATTGATGGTGAAGAAGTTATGGAGATAATTCAAGATTTGGGATATTCTCCGCTATTTGATAGTAAAGAAAAATTTTATAAGATTAGGGAAGAGCAAGTTGAAAGGTTTACATTGGGAGTTCATATTATTCTACAAGGTGGAATGGTTGATTTAGTTTGGGTAGTCAGAGAGAATGGTGAACTGCTTCTTGGGGCACCTTGGGGTACCTATTCAAGAAGACTGATTGATAGCAGTTACAGAATAAAAAAACCGATTTTTGGAACATATGAGGATTTGGAACAAATTTTAAAAATTACTTTTAAAATGTATGAAGACTTTAAAAACGTATTATCTGGTTACCTGAATCAGTGAACCTTGTTTCAAAATGAAAAGGCACACAGGAAATGTTTGCCATATTTGTTATCGTACACTAAATTTTGAAAATGCTGCATAATTTTGCGTTCAAAAAACAGACTGCATCATTTGTGTGCAGCTGCCATTGCCATATTCAGCTACCTGTTGTCAGGTGATGAATGCAAAGCTGTCATAAAGACGCTTTAAAGTAAATCTCCAGCGATTCCTGCCCTATGATTCGAAGGATATTATATGCGATCATTGTCAGCTCCAGCACCAGTTTGTTGCTCTCAAACTTTCCCAACGGGAGTCTTTCAACATCCCCACAGATGTGACAGGAAATGATACAGCAGGAATGGTTGCCGGTATGGTTGCAAGTGGAGTAACTGCAAAGGGGCTGAATGGAATTGAAGCAGAGGCGAACAAGCTGGCGAAAGCCCCAAAAGGGATTGATGGAGTCTCCAAGGGAGCCGAGAGTGCAGCAGAAGATGCGGGGAAGATTGTTGAGACCAGCTATGGGAAGTCAAGTCTAATAGAATTAAAAAATACTGATAACTTTATGGACTCAACTATAGAACATATTTTTGAAGGAAATGTTAGAAGAGGGAAAGCAGGAGGTTATCATTATGAGTGTATTAAAGATACTGCAGGAAATATTGTTAATGGAACAGAAGTATTAATAAATGATTTAGGGGTATATAAGGCACAAGTTGAGGTTAATGGTATTCCAAAATCTGGAAATGGGGGTTATTCAACGTTTTTCCCTAAAGAAAAGAGCCCTCAAGATGTGATTGATTCAATTAATGAGGCTTATAATAACAAAGTGTTTGTAGTTGGATCTAAAAATTCATATATTGGTATATCAAATAATGGATTAGAAATTGAAATGTATATAAATAATAATGGAAAAATAATTTCAGCTTTTCCAAAGGAGTAATAATGATTGAAAGAAAATATGTGGAATATGAACTTGCAAAAGGAAAAAAAGATATTTGTATAGTATGTAATTGTAAAAATGCAGAAACGCTTAATACATTTTTGTGCTCTGATGTTAGACCATTTGAAGAATGGATTAAATCAGATTTTGATAAGGTATTGTCAGGAGAAATCATTTCAAAAGAGATAAGTGGAAATGTTTGTTGTGCGGAGATAAATTTTAAAAACACAAAAATATATAATATGTTAATAGAGGATGATGATGAATACTATGAAACTTGTTGTGAGGTGGATACAAAAGAACTTCGTCAATTAATTGATGAGTGGTGTGATAAAGTCCGAGAATTTAAAATGAGTATCACAACTAAGCCTCCCCACAGGCAGGCTTAAATCATAGTCTTACTACCAGACATTAACAGAACTTCTTAGGTTCATAAGGTTTACTATCCCGTAACACGGCATAAATTATGGTGGTAAGCTTTCTTGCCACGGCTCCTGTGGCAGTTAAGTGATGTTTGCCTTGGTCACGTTTCTTTTTGTAATATGCATTCAACGGGCTATTGTGAAAAGAGCAGGTGGTAGCCGCAAGAAAAATGGCATGTCTTAAGTAAGGTGAACCACGTTTTGACATATGGTTATGTGTGCTGTTAAATTCACCCGACTGACGTACAGTTGGATCAATGCCAGCAAAGGCAACTAATGCAGAGGAATTTTTAAATCTGCTTATATCACCGATTTCAGCAAGAATAGTAGCAGCACCAATTATGCCTATTCCCGGGATTGTATGTAAGTAACAATCAAACTGCTCATAGTATTTCATGATTTCAATATCAAGAGCTTCAATCTGCTTATCAAGAAAATTCATTCTGTCAATGAGCTGTTTTAACTGGAAAGAGAAAGCATCCTGTGCTATCTTAATACCAAAGGTATCAGCTGCAGCTTCTTTGATGGAAATGGCTTTAGCTCTGGTAAGTCGGTTGTGGCTCTTATCTTTTATGATTTCAAAGAGCTCATCTATTGGTGTATTCTCAATATTCTCAGGGGTGAGATACTTTTCCAGAATGCCCATGGATGTGCTCACCCAAAGAGAAGAAAACTGTTTTTCGTACTCTGGGAAGATTTGTTCCATAATTGTGCCGATTCGGAGCTTAATTTCAGTTCTGGAAGAAATGACAGAATCACGATAACGACATAACTGACGCATGGCAAGGATGTTTTCATCAGCCATGGAAGTAGTCCCAAACTGACCGAAACGTATCACTTCTGCAATTAAAAAAGAGTCAATTGAATCGTTTTTGGTTTGTCGTATATACATTTTTCTCAAAGAATCAGACTGGATAGGATTGATTACATAGATGGTATATCCTTTTGCTTTTAGAAATGAATAAATGGGATACCAGTAATGACCTGTAGCTTCCATGCCAAATACACAAGGGGAATTACCGATGTTTTTGAAGATAAAGCTCATAAGAGAATCTGCACCTTTGTGTGTAGTTGCAAAGCGAAGAGAACGGCCGATTTGTTTGCCTTTAGGTGAAACAATGGATGCTTCATGATGATTTTTGCCAATATCAATGCCTACGATGTACATAATTGAAATCCTTTCTAATGTGAATTGTAAGTAGATAGAATCCTCACTTCAATGCGGGTTACAATCTGGTTAGATATACGAAGTACAGCACAAATGCTGCCAACATCCAGCTAATACGCAAAATCCTGCAAAGCAGAGGGAGCAGTCTCAATGAACGAAGTCACAAGTGCTTCAAGAGTGGTGACGCACACCTCTATCTATTACAGGATAATTGTGAAATAGGAATAAAAGAAAAGCAATAGATAGAAAAAGACTGCTTTGATTCCTATGTGTTTAGCATACCAGAGTGGTAAAAAGACTGGTACTGTATGGGATAATATTACTAGTACAGCTGATAATATGCCTGCTACTAAAATACCTGCCACATTTAAAATTGATTTGGATGGAAACATTAATTATGTGAATCCTGAAACAGGAACGAACACATTATGGACAAATTCAAATGCAACTAAACATATGGGTGAGTATGTAAGTAGATTTGGAGATGAAAGTTGGAGCATTGGTACTCGAAGTCAAGCGATGTTAGAAAGTTATTCTGCATCACTTAATAAAGCAATGGAAACAATAGGCACAGAGACACCTGGAAGATATTTTGGAACATATGGCAATTGGGAACTTGGCATTAATACTGAGACTGGTGTAGTATATCATGCAAGGATGATTAATTAGGAAGGTGAAAAAATGAAGTTTGAAAAAGTATTTAATAATAAAAAATATGTTCGAAAAATAGAAAGTATGGGGGAGGGGCTTGTTTTGTTTGAAATATCAGTTGTTGATAAAAGAGTAGGACAAAATTACCATTTATTTTTTGAGGATAAGCGAAAGCCTCCGTTGGATATAGCAATTAATCCAGACGATGGAATGATAGAGTATATTAGTTATTTTGCTCAAGATGAAATGATTAATAATATTAGTGATATTCCCGAAATTATAAATGAGGATATGGGAATTAGTATATGTAATAAAGATTTCAATGAGGATAATATGAATGTTACCGTAGATGGGAGATTCAAATTTTGGAAATTAGAAAATACAATTTTGATATTGAAAAATGATATTGAGGAACTTGTGCTAAATGCATATAGGATTAATGATTTAAATAATTTATTGTTTCTAGGAGATGATTTTGTTGGAATAGAATTTAAAAATTTGAATCAAGAGGAAATACTAGAAATTCATAATTCGAAATGTTTGCTATAATTAATTATGGTTATATTTTCGGACATCCACAACCTACAACTTTTGCAAGTCTATTAATTAACCATCATGGCTGTTGCGAAGCAATTAAGAATCCATGATGTTAATTAATAGACACTAGTGAAATTTTGCCGAGTTGGGTATACGAACGAACATTGAAAAATGACATGCTGATGTAACGCACTCTTAGTAACAAAATGTTGCGAAAGGGTGCGTTTTTCTGTGAAGGTATTTTTATAAATGGTAAGGGTATTTTATAAAAGTCAGTATTACAAGCGGTATTTCAGACATAAAAAATGGTCTCTAAAAAGCGGTAATCCATTTACAGATTTTCTTCGTTATACTGATAATTTTAAGAGATGCATTTCTGTATAATGATGAAATCGTTGTACTCAGACCAAAGTGTCGGACAAAGTTTTTAGCCTTTTCTGGAAAACTATACAGTATCTGCATTTCTGCTAATGGAGAATTATAGCTGCTCCACAGAACTGATGTTTTTATAGGTGCTAGAAAACCTAATAGTATCTGATTTTATGTAAGAAGCATCCGACCCTGCATTTATTATTTCAGTACGAGGTTTTATATTAAATTTCTTCATATTGTGGTGGTATGAGGTGAAAAGATATGAATGAAAAATCTGACATTCAAAAGCACAGCAACAATAGTCGCAAAAGAAGGCAGCTCAATGGGAGCCGATGCGCAGAAGATAACCACAGATGTGACAGGAAATGATACAGCAGGAATGTCTGTTGATGAACATTCTAATACACTAAAGACGTTGGATGAGGTATTTGAAGGAAATAGGTTAGATTATGACAATACTGCATTTAAAATAAGAAGTGGAGTTGATGGAGTCTCAAAATCTGTAGGTAATGCTGATATAGTATATGGCAAAATAACATATATATTAGATGACGTAGATGGAGATATTTTGGGAATATATGATGCTAAAACAGGAGTACTAACCCAGCAATTTGTATATGATTCAGATTTGGGTTGGTTATTAAAATGAATTGAGGAGAATTGAGGATGGCGATATGTATTGTGTGTATAACGGCAAAAAATACAAAATAAAAAAGAAAAATGATAAATACATAATTACATCAAGAGTAAGAAAGGAAGATTTTATTAATTATATTGATGTATTAGGAAATGAACATTCAGAGTTATTTATGAAAATTGTTAATGCAAATGAGGTAGATATAATATACAATGAAGATATATTAATAAAATATAAAGATAAGTACTTTCATTTATTTGCAGATAAAGTATCTAGAAATGCAGTGCTTGCTGATTCATATATGATATGGACCAATTCAGAGCAATTGGCACAGGAATATATTTTTGAAAAGAAAGAGCAATTCGTATTTATTAAGTATATAACAAGAAAAGAAATTGGAGCTGTAAAAATAGTGAAAACTCCAGTATTGGATTTTAAAGATATTGAGCAATCGGAAGAGATAATAGAGGGAGATGCTTTAGATAGTTGGCTTTCTGAATTAATTTAAATTTATGTATCCGCATAATTAGTCAGTGTATCAGCGGGATTCCAAGATCTAAAAAGGTTTTGAAATCCTATTGTGTCTTACCGGAAATCAGCCTAAAAGTTCATCCAAAAGTTAATAGAGTTAGGAATTGACGAAGATGTTGCAGAAGACTTGCTCAAGGATTATTTGAATTGGAAAGAAAGACCGGAAATTATAGGAGAAAACAATATTTCAGATGGTGTTGAAATTGCGGGAAATAATGTAACATCTAAATATGGATATTATGGAAAGGCTGCGGCATGGGATGTTGGTGATGTTCATATGAAAGGTGGAGCAGGGCAGATGAATACAATTTATAGTTGGGGAACTTTAAAAGAAGCTGGAATAATTTTTGATATGGATACTGTTGTGATTAAGTAAGTGTAGAAATAAGAAAGTGGTGAATAATATGTTAAATGAAAAAGCAGAAAAAAGTAAAAAATGTGTTATTTGAAAAAAGCAGAGCAGAATCTGGAAAAGTATAGAGATTTTCATTTTGGTGAGTTTATCGAAAAGCCAAATCAGTGTGGATATTTTGAAAGAAATGGAAATTGGTATACATACGTAATAGATGAAAGAAATTTTTGTACATTTACAGGACCATTTAATGGGAGCGCAATAATATATGCGTGTTCCAAGGTATTACATATTTCAAAACTGTTCAAAGAATATAAATTTACAGAACAGGAACTAGAAATTTATATAAATAACAGTTTTCATTCTTTTGGTGAAATAGATAAAAAGTCAGAGAGACATTTCGATTGTAAGTAAAGACACAGGGAATCTGGAGGACGGTTGGAGGAGCAGTACTAATTGCGACGGGGGCAGCATGCATAGTGCTGACAGGAGGTGCCGCAACACCAGTAGTAGCTGACGTTGCAGTAGCAGTAGGAAGCGGAACAGCAGTATTCGGAGCTGCAGATGCCATAGAGGGCACTCAGGATATTTATTATGGAAGCACAGGTGACATTGACAGCACGGTAGTAAACGGCATAAAGGATGACAGAAAATGCCTTTGCATTTGCAGCATCCGCAATGATTCCAATCGGGCATCCACATCGGGAAATCTGACATTCAAAAGCACAGCAACAATAGTCGCCAAAGAAGGCATCTCAATGGGAGCCGGAGCCGGTGCGCAGAAGATAACCACAGATGTGACAGGAAATGATACAGCAGGAATGGTTGCCGGTATGGTTGCAAGTGGAGTGACAGCAAAGGGGCTGAATGGAATTGATACTAAGTTTAATGTTTCGGGTAATAAATGGTATGCAGAGTCCGCGTATAATGAATATAAAAAATTAAGCGATGATAGTAAAGTATTGACTTTCAATAGTTTAAATAGTGAAGAAATATATAATATTGTAAAAAATAGTCCAGAATCATGGGCAGTTGAAGGATATGATTTAATTACATCACATAATGCGAAGTATTTCATTAAGTTAACAACTAATTCCATTGGAGAAAAAACGTTTAATCTTGATTGGCCATATTATGGAGGGTATGAACCAGATACAATTGCAAGTATTGGTGAATTGAGCTGTAAAATACCTGTAAGCCGTGATGGTGGTGATGGAGGTTTTACTATGGGATATGGAAAAAATGCAGATGGGACATATGCTAATAATTCTGAAAGATCAATTCCAAAAAGTTCTGCCAAGGTTAATACAGGAACATTTGATGTTGATGTATATAAGGATACTGTAGATATAGTTATCAGTGGAAAATCTGATTTTTGTAAACTTCAAAAATTGGTAAAAATGGGGTTTTCGAATAAAAACGCTGCTAAAATGATTAGTGATTATGAAAGTTGGAGAACAAGAATAGAAATTATAGGAGAAAACAATATTTCAGATGGTGTTGAAATTGCGGGAAATAATGTAACATCTAAATATGGATATTATGGAAAGGCTGCGGCATGGGATGTTGGTGATGTTCATATGAAAGGTGGAGCAGGGCAGATGAATACAATTTATAGTTGGGGAACTTTGAAAGATACAGGAATAATTTCGGATTTAGGTACAGCAGTAATTAATTAGTGGAAAGGAAAATAATGAGTAATATATTAAATGAAGAGATTAAAAAAAATTTATATGGAATTGTTCAAGAAAATATAGACGATTATGAATATTTCCATTTTGGAGAATTTGTCGAAAAGCCAAATCAGTGTGGGTGCTTTGAACGGAATGGAAATTGGTACACATACGTAATAGACGAAAAGAATTTTTGCACATTTGGAGGACCATACAGTAGAAACGGAATAATATGTGCTTGTACAATGATATTACCAATTACAATGGTAAAAGAACAGTACAATTTTACTGAAGAGGAATTTAATATTTATTTGCATAATCATTTTCATTCATTAGAAGAAATAGATAAAAATGTAAATTCCAACAAGGCATGATAAAAAGTCAGAGAGACATTTCGAGTGAGGGAGATTTTTGGTATGCGTTTTTAGATAAATATTTACAAACACGCGGTTGGTTATAATTTTAATTATGTCTTCACATAAGAACACCTGCCACCTAAACAATTAATCACGTAATCACGATCTTTAAATTAATCGGAATGGCTCTCACTGAAGGTGATGAAATACATGGAGATTAGTTAAAAGAACATATGGCGAAATTTGCATCTTGGTGAAGTATATATAACAATCCTGTCAGCCATCCACAGCGCGAAATCTGACATTCAAAAGCACAGCAACAATAGTCGCCAAAGAAGGCATCTCAATGGGAGCCGGAGCCGGTGCGCAGAAGATAACCACAGATGTGACAGGAAATGATACAGCAGGAATGGTTGCCGGTATGGTTGCAAGTGGAGTAACTGCAAAGGGGCTGAATGGAATTGAAGCAGAGGCGAACAAGCTGGCGAAAGCCCCAAAAGGGATTGATGGAGTAACCGAGGGAACTGGAAATGTAGCGGAAGATGTTGGGAAGGTTGTTGAGTGGTAAGGCTATAGGTACTGATGAATTAGTTGTAAGAGATACTAAATTTTTAGATGCAGATGAAAATATTGATTGGGAAAAGTGGGCACCAAATGGTGGGCGAGTACCAGGAACAATCAAGGAAAAATCAAACTATTCCTGCAGGAACTATTATTGACAGATATGGAAGTCAATGGGGAAAATATACATCACCAGCAGGAGTACCATATGAACAAAGGGCACTTCCATATATTGAGAACCCAAATGCATATCATAAATATGAAGTATTAAAACCAATTGATAACGTTACAATATCTGAGATTGCACCTGCATTTGAACAAGTTGGGGGTGGAATACAGTATGAATTACCCAATAATATTAAAAAATTAAAAGAATTAGACTATATAAAGGAGATTAAATAAATGACTAGAGAGGATATTAGAAAAAAAAGTTAAAAATAGACTGGAATTCCAGATTATATTTATAATCTGACAGGACAAGGAAAAATGATGAATGTTTATGCTTGGAAAAAATTCAGGATAAGTGGTCGGTTTATTATTTAGAAAGAGGTATTAAGACAACAAATGAAATTTTTGACTCTGAAAATGATGCGTGTCAATTTTTGTATGACCAATTAATGAATTAAAAAACATATTATTAGGGTTATACTCTGGAACTCCCAACAACCTATAGCCTCTGCATGTCTATTAATTAACCATCATAGCTGTTGCGAAGCAATTAAGAATCCATGATGTTAATTAATAGACACTAGCGAAATTTTGCCGAGCTGGGTATACGAACAAATATTGCAAAATGAATATGCTGATGTAACGCACTCCTAGCAACAGAATATTGCGAAAGCTTTGAAGCAAAAGAAAAAAACAATCCTCAGGGCACAAACAGCTCTGAGGGATTTTTTTCGCAAAAAATGAAAAAAGTAGAGAAATTTTTCCGGTGTGACTGCTGTGTGACCACCATAGTGTATACTGTAATGTAGAAAGAAATAACAAAGAAAACGATATTAAATCGGGAATAAAATGTGAGGTGAAGAGTGATTAATGAGAAAACTGAATTTTTACCACTGGGAAGTATCGTGGTTGTAAAGGGATATTAATTCCTGTTGACAATATTAAATTAAATAAATAGGGAAATTAATGTGTATGAATAATATTACAAAAAATAGATTGATTCAGGTTGGAAAGAACAACGAAAAATTAATACTGATTTGATCCGAAAGAAATATGATGAAATTGGATTAGAATATCCAGAAGTTGTAGATAAATTCTTAAAAGAATATGGCATGTTAAATATAAATCCTAGAGATAAGTGCTATTTTGATGTTTCGTTTAATGCAATCAAAGCAATTGGATGTAATCTTGATGGTTCATATTTTAAAGAGTGTTTAGCTGAATATGATATAAATGAAACAGTATATCCAATTGGAGAAGCTTGTAGAAAGAATTTATTAGTACTAATGACATTAACAGAATCGTTTTATTGTTTTACAGATGGGCTATTATTATTTTTGGGTGGTTCAGTTGATGAAATGCTTGATTGTATAGTAGGAGAATGTAGAAAGCCAATAGAAATTGAATAGGTGATAATTGATGAAGACAAGATTCCAAAAGATATGTCAAAGCGGATGTGTATGCAGTTTGAAGTATCTAGAATTGATATTTGGTAATATCAAATGCAATTTGATAATGAAATTATTGAGGCTGCAGAACATGAGGAAAAGTATAGAGATTTCCATTTTGGAGAATTTATCGAAAAGCCAAATCAGTGTGGATATTTTGAACAAAAATGGAAATTGGTATACATACGTAAATAGATGAAAGAAATTTTTTGTAATTTACAGGACCTATTTAATGGGGAGCGCAATAATAATATGCGTTTTCTATAGAAGCTGGAAATGGAAGATTATGGGAAAGCGAAAAATATAAGTTTTTGATAAAAATACAGGAGAATACAAGGATGATGATTACAAAATAAAATTGATGAATAAGTAATGCCTGCTGATTAAGAAGATATCTGTAATTTCTAAATTTTATGTTTGCATCGCTTATACCATAATCAGAACAAATGCACAGTGGTATATTATTTTTGCTAACTTGAAAAAGTAAATTCCAGTGCAGAAGTAAATTCCACACTCATTTAAAAGTTCTTGATTTTCTAAGAGTTTTATAAGCTCAAAACGCTTATTTCTGTTATAATAGGAGTAACTTCTTG
>ENA-OPYX01001398-OPYX01001398.1-human-gut-metagenome-genome-assembly--contig:-NODE-1398-length-12928-cov-3.601672_pt1 | contig 12928 bp, 13 predicted proteins | sample MGYA00242639_ERZ504486 | MGnify/ENA primary metagenome ERZ504486 (study PRJEB26092, sample SAMD00036296) | human gut metagenome | host: Homo sapiens | study: EMG produced TPA metagenomics assembly of... | reverse complement strand
GCTGAAGTGTAAGAGATGTAGAAAGATTCTTGTATGTTGTTTTGAAGGTATATCCTTTACAATTTAATAAAGGGGCATAGTTTCAATGGTAAAACATCGGTCTCCAAAACCGCAGTTGGGAGTTCGAGTCTCTCTGCCCCTGTTACGAAAACAGATTGAATTTTATTTTATGCTGTTTTTTTCTTTTTATAGGAAAAGAAAGCGTATGTCAGATTTTACCCTTTGAATTTTAGCAAGATTACTTTGTGAAATGTTACAAAAATATTACGAAATACTACAAAACCACTTTACAAAAAGAAGAATAATGTGTTAAATTTAATAAATGTAACAGAAATGTAACAAAATATCAAAGAGTAGAATTGAGGCAGAATTATGATAAAGACAATAAAGAAAGTAGCTGTTATAATAATGACAGTCGTAATAATGATATCGACAGTTAGGATAGCTGATCAAGCATCGTCGACAACCGTTCAGGCAGCATCAGGGTACAGTGGAAAGATTTATAAACACTGGTGCAAATTAAGAACAGCAAAGTCTAAACGTTCTAAAACGATCAAGAAACTAAGTGTAGGAACAAAAGTTACAGTATTATCAACAAGTGGAAGCTGGAGAAAAATTAAAGTTGGTAACAAAACTGGATATGCATTAAAAAAGTATGTTTATATCAGTACAAATGCACCAAAACTTACGGGAAGTACTTATAACAAAGGACAAACCGTTGCAAGTTTTGCACAACGATTTGTTGGGAATCCATATGTATGGGGAGGAACAAACTTGAATATGGGAGCGGATTGTTCAGGATTCGTAAAAAGCGTCTATAAGTCATTTGGATATAATCTTCCAAGAAGTTCATCCTCACAAAGAAGTGCAGGACGTAAGGTTTCTTACAGTAATAAACAGCCAGGAGATCTGATCTGTTATAGTGGGCATATTGCTATTTATATAGGCAATGGAAAGATTGTTCATGCAAGTTCAAGAAAAACAGGAATTAAGATTTCACCAAAGGCTAATTATCGAAAAGTACTTTCTGTAAGAAGAATTGTAAAATAATTAAGAAAGCAGGATAAGATATGAGATATGAAGGAATGATCTATCGGCCGCCAAGTGAAGCATACAGTCTGATCGTACAGGTAACGATCGGATGTAGTCAGAATCGTTGTATTTTTTGCAGCATGTTTAAAGAAAAACGATTTAGGATCAGAAAAGTAGAAGAAGTCTTAGAAGATTTACAAGATGCAAGAAATAAGTATCGATATGTAGAGAAGATTTTTTTGGCAGATGGAGATGCATTGATTTGTAAGATGACAGATCTTGAAGCAATCCTTCATTTTATCAAAGATCAATTCCCAGAATGTAAACAAGTAACTTTATACGGATCGCCAAGAAGCATTTTGATGAAACAACAAGAAGATTTGGACAAATTAAGAGAACTTGGAATATCTATGATCTATATGGGATTGGAATCAGGAAATGATGAAGTCCTTACATATATGAAAAAACGGTGTAACATCACAAGAGATGATAGAAGGCAGCACAGAAAGTAAAACAGGCAAAAGATCCGTTTATCTGTGACAGCTATATCAGGGTTAGTGGAAAGACGGCTATGGAAGGAACATGCAAAAGATACAGGACTTGTTTTATCCCAGATGAAGCCAGATTATATAGGATTGCTTACATTAATGATAGAAGAAGATCTTCCGTTAGCAGATAAGATCAGAAGCGGAGAATTGAACTGTTAAATCCATATGATATTTTGATCGAGACAAAAGAAATGTTAAAAATATATGGATTGCCCAGATTGTATTTCAGATCGAATCATGCATCTAATTATGTGAATTTAAGAGGAACATTAAATCAGGATAAGGGAGCAATGATCAATTTGTTAGACGAAGCAATCAAAGGAAATGTTCATTTGAAATCAGAGTGGATGAGGGGATTCTAATATAGCTAGAATCAAGGAACGAGACAATAGGAATATTATGAGCCTATTGTCTCGTTCCTTTTTATGCAGAGTAAACTCATAACTTAATGAATTCAGGTTTCTTATCTCGAAAGACGGTATAATAACGAATTCCAAGATTAGACAGAAAATCAGGTAATTTATAAAAAATCATAAGCCATATGTTTTGGACAATGCCCATCAGATCCGATCGTAATAATTTCACCACCAAGTTCTATATATCTTTTTATGATCTCAGATGAGGATTTGGATCACTCATTCCGTATTTAAGTCCAGCAGTATTCACTTCAATACCTTTGCCATTTTCAATGATCATCCTTAAAATGGCATCTAAAAGATCAGAATAATCTCTATAATGGAATTCAAAAGAAGGATCCTTGATATAACGTGCAGCATAATCAAGATGTCCATAGACACAATAATGATTAAAAGAAGAAATATTTTTTAAGATATCTTCAAAATAATGAGCAAGTCCCAGACGGGCAGGATATGTTTCAAAATAAATCGCATCATATGGATCCATAAAATCAACAATATGAGTAGAACCAATGATAAAATCAAAAGGCTCATCCTTGACGAATGCAGCACATTGATCTAGGGTTGTTGGCATTAATCCAAGTTCCACTCCATAATTGATTTCAATCTGATCCTGATAGTGTTCTTTCATTTTAAATATTTCTTCTTTATAGGAAGGAAGATCTAGAAGGAAATCAAATCCATCAGGATTAACAGGATAATCAATATCATGATGCTCTGTAAAACAAATAGTTTTAAGACCAAGTGAAACAGCATGTCGGATCATTTCTTCCATAGGAGATTCAGAATCGGAAGAAAAACTGGTATGTAAATGATAATCTGCAAGAATCATAAAAAACTCCTTTGTAAATAGTTAATATAATACTTTTATTATATACATTATGACAGAAAGGTAAAGAAAAAATAAAATCTATGTAAAAAGTTCTTTAAATATAAGAGTAGGTTTGTTAAAATTATTTATGTCGGAATAACGACAAATGAAATATATGTGGAAGATCCAATAAGAGGGTCTGTAAAAACACAGGAGGAATCGTAAAAAATGAATACACTAACACATGTCGGTAATCTGTTTGCGTTTATCGGCGGACTTGGAATGTTCCTGTATGGAATGGATATCATGGCATCAGGACTTCAAAAGACAGCAGGAAATAAGATGAAAGACCTGCTTGGCTATTTAACAAATAATCGTATTTTAGGTGTACTTGTAGGAGCACTGGTTACAGCAATTATTCAGAGTTCATCAGCAACCACTGTTATGGTTGTAGGTTTTGTAAATGCAGGAATCATGAATCTTACACAGGCAGCCGGTGTTATCATGGGAGCCAATGTAGGTACAACGATCACGGCATGGCTGGTATCAGCTAATGAGTGGGCGGGAGCGTTAAAACCAGATTTTTTTGCACCATTTATTTTAGGAATCGGAGCTTTCATCATCACATTCTCTAATAAGCAGAAGATGACACAGAAAGCGGAGATTGCCGTCGGATTTGGTATTTTATTTATTGGATTATCATCTATGTCATCATCCATTGGAGTATATCAGGATAGTCCGGTATTCTACAAAGCATTTCAGGTATTAGGAGGAAATCCGATCCTTGGTATTTTAGTCGGCGCTGTTGTTACAGCGATCATTCAGAGTTCATCTGCATCTGTCGGTATTTTACAGACATTAGCGATGAGAGGAATCGTAAACTGGAGATCAGCAATCTTTATTACGTTAGGGCAGAATATTGGTACTTGTATCACAGCAATCTTATCTAGTGCGGGTGCAATAAACAGCAAAAAGAGCAGCTGTGATCCATTTAAGTTTTAATGTATTAGGTGCAGCTATTTATGGGGTGATCATGACGATTTTCTTTGGAATCTTCCCAGATCTTGCAATGCAGCATATATCCAGTACACAGATTTCCATTTTCCACTCGATCTTTAACATATCTGTGACGATACTGTTATTCCCATTCGCGAATGCATTGGTAAAATTATCTGGACTTATCATTCGTGAAGAGCCAGTAGAAGACGAAGAAGAAGAACCAGAAGAGAAAGCATTACGTCACTTAGATCCACGTATTCTTGAAACACCTGCATTTGCAGTTGAGAATGCAGTGAAAGAAGTGGTACGTATGGGTGAGATCGTATTAAAGAATTTAAATCGTGTAACAAAAGAAGCAATGAGTGGAGAACCAAGACAGAGTAAGATCGATAAAGTTCATAATGATGAACAGGTGATCAACCATTTAGAACCAATGATCACAGAATATCTTGTAAAGATCAGTCATTTGGCGATCACAGAAAAAGAGATGAAAGTTGTCAACAATCTGTTTGATTCGATCACAGATATTGAGCGTTCAGGAGATCATGTAGAGAATATGGCAGGATATCTGCAGCATATCAAGGATATGAATGAAAATATTTCAGAAGATGCGATTGAAGAGCTTAGAAATATGAATAATATTGTAAGAGCTGCATTTGAGTCAGCAATCCGTGCGATTGAATTTGACGATACCAAAGAAGCAAAAGAAGCATTATCTTATGCAGAAGATGTATATTGTACAAGAAAGATCATCAGAAAGAGACATATTCAGAGAATGAAAGATGGAGATTGTTCTCCAGATATTGGTGTATATTTCCTTGATATCATTTCCAGTATGGAAAGAATTGCAGGATATGCATTTACAATTGCAAGATACATTTTAAGTCAGAATGATGAAGAAGAATAAGGAAAAGTTTTTTATTCATTGTGCCGAAGAAACGGGATAAAATTTGGTAGAATTGTACAAAATCGTTTTATTGTATACATGATAAAAATACTAAATTTCACTTGAATTTTTTGTCAGTATTGTTTAAAATAAAAAGGAAGTTTGTCAATAGATTAACAGATTGGCAAATCCATCAAAATTTAATTAATCAAGACTTAGGAGGAATTTGAGATGGCAGTTAAAGTAGCAATTAATGGATTTGGACGTATTGGACGTCTTGCATTCAGACAGATGTTCGGAGCAGAAGGATATGAAGTTGTAGCAATCAACGATTTAACATCTCCAAAGATGCTTGCACACTTATTAAAATACGATTCTTCACAGGGAACATATGCATTAGCTGACAAAGTAGAAGCTGGTGAAAACTCTATCACAGTTGATGGAAAAGAAATCACAATCTACGCTGAAGCTGATGCTAAAAACCTTCCATGGGGAGAACTTGGAGTAGACGTAGTACTTGAGTGTACAGGATTCTACACATCTAAAGAAAAAGCATCTGCTCATATCGAAGCAGGAGCAAGAAAGGTTGTTATTTCTGCACCAGCAGGAAACGATCTTCCAACAATCGTTTACAATGTAAACCATGAAGAATTAAAAGCAGAGGATACAGTTATTTCTGCTGCATCTTGTACAACAAACTGCTTAGCACCTATGGCTAAAGCTCTTAATGATCTTGCAGCAATCAAATCTGGAATCATGTGCACAATCCATGCTTACACAGGAGATCAGATGACTCTTGACGGACCTCAGAGAAAAGGTGACTTAAGAAGATCTCGTGCAGCAGCAGTTAACATCGTACCTAACTCTACAGGTGCTGCTAAAGCAATCGGACTTGTTATTCCAGAATTAAACGGAAAATTAATCGGATCTGCTCAGCGTGTTCCAACTCCTACAGGATCTACAACAATCTTAACAGCAGTTGTTGAAGGAAATGTAACAGTTGATGAAGTAAACGCAGCTATGAAAGCAGCTCAGACAGAATCTTTCGGATATAACACAGACGAAATCGTATCTAGCGATATCGTAGGAATGAGATATGGTTCTTTATTCGATGCTACACAGACAATGGTTCTTCCATTAGATAATGGAACAACAGAGGTTCAGGTTGTATCTTGGTATGACAACGAAAACTCTTACACAAGCCAGATGGTAAGAACAATCAAATACTTTGCTGAATTAGCTTAATTTGATATTGGAATGAGGACAGGCCTGTAATTATACAGTGTAATAAGACTCAGATAAGGGGTCCGGTCTTTTTGGACCGGGCCCCTATTTTTAATCAAGGATTGAGAAACCCTGATCAATTAAGATATGCCTTATGGCATACAATCTTAGGAGGAAAAACGAAACATGTTAAACAAAAAATCTGTAGATGACATTAATGTAGCAGGAAAGAAAGTCTTAGTACGTTGCGATTTCAACGTGCCTTTAAAAGACGGACAGATTACAGATGAAAATCGTCTGGTAGCAGCACTTCCAACAATCAAGAAACTGATTTCTGACGGTGGAAAAGTAATCCTTTGTTCTCACTTAGGAAAACCTAAAGGAGAACCAAAACCAGAATTATCTTTAGCACCAGTAGCAGTACGCTTAAGCGAACTGTTAGGACAGGAAGTTAAATTTGCAGCAGATGACAATGTTGTCGGAGATAATGCAAAAGCAGCAGTAGCTGCTATGAAAGATGGAGAAGTAGTACTTCTTCAGAATACTCGTTACAGAGCAGAAGAAACTAAAAATGGTGAAGCATTCAGCAAAGATCTTGCAAGCCTTTGTGATGTATTTGTAAACGATGCGTTTGGTACAGCTCATAGAGCACACTGCTCAAACGTTGGTGTAACAGAATATGTTGACACAGCCGTTGTAGGATATTTAATGCAGAAAGAGATTGATTTCTTAGGAAATGCGGTTAATAATCCAGAAAGACCTATGGTAGCCATCTTAGGTGGAGCGAAAGTTGCTGACAAATTAAAAGTAATTGATAACTTACTTGAAAAATGTGATACACTGATCATCGGTGGAGGAATGGCTTATACATTCTTAAAAGCACAGGGATTAGAAGTTGGTAAATCTTTAGTAGACGATGAAAAAATCGACTATTGTAAAGAAATGATGGCAAAAGCAGAGAAATTAGGAAAGAATTTATATCTTCCAATCGATACAACAGTAGCAGACGGATTCCCAAATCCTATCGATGCTGAGATCGAAGTATCTGTTGTAGCAGCTAATGCAATTCCAGCTGATAAAGAAGGACTTGATATTGGACCAGCTACATGTGAGAAATTCGCAGAAGCAGTAAAAACTGCTAAAACAGTTGTATGGAATGGACCTATGGGTGTATTTGAAAACCCTATCCTTGCCAAAGGAACAATTGCCGTTGCTCAGGCTTTAGCTGATACAGATGCAACAACAATTATCGGTGGAGGAGACTCTGCAGCAGCTGTTAACCAGTTAGGATTTGCAGACAAGATGACACACATCTCTACAGGTGGTGGAGCTTCTCTTGAATTCTTAGAAGGAAAAGATCTTCCAGGTGTAGTAGCAGCCAACGACAAATAATCATTGCATTTAAATATTTAATATTTAATACACTTTATAAACAAAATGTCAAGAAAGAAGGATATTAGTCTTATGCGTAAAACAATCGTAGCAGGAAACTGGAAAATGAACAAAACTCCTAGCGAGGCAAAAGCATTAATCGAAGAATTAAAACCATTAGTAGCAAGTGAAACTTCTGATGTAGTATTCTGTGTACCAGCAATCGACATTCCAGCAGCAATTGAAGCAGCAGCAGGAAGCAACATTGCAATCGGTGCTGAGAATATGTACTTTGAAGAAAGTGGAGCTTACACAGGAGAAATCGCTCCTAATATGTTAACAGATCTTGGAGTAAAATATGTTATTCTTGGACATTCTGAAAGAAGAGAATACTTTGCTGAAACAGACGAGACTGTTAACAAGAAAGTATTAAAAGCTTTTGAACATGGAATTACACCAATCGTTTGCTGTGGAGAAACTCTTGCTCAGAGGGAACAGGGAGTTACAATTGACTTCGTTCGCCAGCAGATCAAGATTGCATTCCAGGGAGTAAGTGCTGACCAGGCTAAGACTGCAGTTATCGCTTATGAGCCAATCTGGGCTATTGGAACAGGTAAAGTTGCAACTACAGAACAGGCTCAGGAAGTTTGCGCAGCAATCCGTGCATGTATCGCAGAAGTATATGATGAAGCTACAGCAGAAGCAATCCGCATTCAGTATGGTGGATCTGTATCTGCAGCTAGTGCACCAGAATTATTTGCACAGCCAGATATCGACGGTGGATTAGTTGGTGGAGCATCATTAAAACCAGATTTTGGTAAAATCGTAAACTATAAATAAATTTGATTAATTAAATGATGGGTCCCTCGGATATTGAATATCCGGGGGATTTTTTCTTTTTTATGTAATGGTAGAATACGTTAAAAGAATAAAAGACTAGAAGCAAAGAATAAATCGGTTTATAATAAACAGTAAGATCAAGCACAAAAAGATTCCAAGAGTAGATGAAATGGGGGCATGTGATATGGAGAAATACAAAAGAATTTTTGTCATTGTCTTAGATTCCTTGGGAATCGGAGAAATGCCAGATGCAGCCAGATTTGGAGATCATGATGTAGACACCTTTGGGCATATCTGTGATATCGTGGGAACATTAAATATTCCAAATCTAAAAAAGCTTGGATTGTTAAATTTGCATCCAACAAAAGAAATGGAAGAAGAAAAACATCCAATTGCCTACTATACCAGATTAAAAGAAACTAGTAACGGAAAAGACACTATGACAGGTCACTGGGAGATGATGGGACTTAAGATCGAGAAACCATTTCTTACCTTTACAGACACAGGTTTTCCACCAGAATTGATCCATGAATTAGAAGAAAGATGTGGAAAGAAAGTTATTGGCAATAAATGTGCCAGTGGAACGCAGATTTTGGATGAATTAGGTGAAGAAGAGATTAAAAATGGTTCAATGATCGTATATACATCTGCCGATTCTGTGATGCAGATCTGTGGAAATGAAGAAACTTTTGATCTTAAGAATCTTTATCGCTGTTGTGAGATCGCAAGAGGGCTTACGATGAAAAATGAATGGAAAGTCGGAAGAATCATTGCAAGACCATATGTGGGAAAGAAAAAAGGCGAATTTGTAAGAACAAGCAATCGAAGGGATTATGCTTTAAAACCATTTTCAAGAACTGCTTTAAATGCATTAAAAGATGAAGAATTTGACGTAATTTCAGTAGGAAAGATCAATGATATTTTCTGTGGAGAAGGAATCACAAAAGCATATCATTCTGAAAGCTCTGTGCATGGAATGCAGCAGACTGTGGATGTATGCAAAGAAGATTTTCATGGACTTTGTTTTACCAATCTGGTAGACTTTGATACACTCTGGGGACATCGAAGAAATCCAGTCGGCTATGCAAAAGAGATCGAGAAATTTGATGTTGGTTTAGGAAATCTGTTAGAAGTTTTAAAAGAAGATGATTTATTGATCATCACCGCAGATCATGGAAATGATCCAACTTATACAGGAACAGACCATACAAGAGAATACACACCATTTATCGCATATTCAAAGTCTATGAAAGAAAATGGAAGGCTAGAAGATCAAGATACATTTGCAGTGATCGGAGCTACAATCGCAGATAATTTTGGTGTCACGATGCCAGAAGGAACGATTGGAATATCTTTATTAAGTCAATTAAAATAGTACAACTGGAATAAAAACACCACAGAAGGAAATAAAGATCTCCTGTGGTGTTTTGTTTACAATTTGGTATGTATATTATTCATCTAAAATCGAATCCATAAAAGAAATAATACCAGCTTCCACCTCATCTTTGATTTCATCATAATTATGAATCTCATGGCGGTAACCAGAATAAACACGAGTTTTTACTGTATGTCCAGTATCTACAAGCCAGTTGGTAACTTCATAAATACCTTTTCCATATTCACCAACAGGATCCTGATCTCCACCGATATTATAAATCGGAAGATCAGAAGGAATCTTGCCAGCCCATTCGGTACCAGTGATCGCTTTCATCATCTGAACAAAATAAAGCAGAGATTGATTTGTAGTTGGCCGGGTAAATGCATCAAATGGATCTTCTGCATGATCTCGCTGAACATAAGGATCAGAACAGATCCATTCATTGCCTATGGAAATATTACCACAACGTTCACACATCCATCCCATTAGATCAGCAGTAAAGGAAGGGTCAGATTCTTTCCCTTTTCCTTCAGCTACAGCAGCCAATAAGGCAGATTCAGCTTCTGTAGCACCACGGAAATGACCAGCTGTACCACAGATTGTGATTCCTGCAAGTTCTTCTCCATATTTTGCAGCAAAATCTCTCGTAATAAAAGATCCCATGCTGTGTCCAAACATAAAATAAGGAAGATCAGGATACATTTTGCTGACGATTTCTTTTAATTTATGTTCATCTTCCATCATCGTATGGAAACCAGCATCACCCCAGTCACCCCAGGTATCATTATACATTGCAGTTTTTCCATGTCCAACATGGTCATCTGCAGCAACGATATACCCTGCATCCATAAATTTTACGATCATATGGAAATAACGACGGGAATGTTCACCAAAGCCATGGATCACCTGTACAATTCCTTTTGGTTTGCAGGCAGGTACATAAACCCAACCTTGCACCTCATCACGGCCATTAAAGGAATGAAAACTAACTTCATGAAGCATACTAAGCACCTCCAAATCTGTAAAAACTAATATGCAAGCAAAGAAAAGACGAATCAACATATTAGTTATATAAAATTGTATCTGAATATATTATACTCCAGATTAAAATGTACGTCCATAAATACAATCATATAATAGTTGAATTTCAAGAAGAAAATCGTTATAATATTAACGGACATAAAATAAGATTAATTTTTGGGAAATGAAGGAGAAAATAATGAGTAAAAAACCAACAGTCCTGATGATTTTAGATGGATATGGATTAAATGAAAACAAAGAAGCCAATGCAGTAGCAGAAGCAAAGACTCCTGTAATGGATAAATTAATGAAAGAATACCCATTCGTAAAAGGAAATGCATCTGGAATGGCAGTAGGACTTCCAGAAGGTCAGATGGGTAACTCTGAAGTAGGGCATATGAATATGGGTGCAGGACGCATCGTATATCAGGAATTAACAAGAATCACAAAAGAGATCCAGGATGGAGATTTCTTTAAGAACGAAGCAATGTTAGAAGCAATTGAAAACTGCAAGAAGAATGGTTCTGCATTACATTGTTTTGGATTATTATCAGATGGTGGAGTACACAGCCACAATACGCATTTATATGGCGTTCTTGAAATGGCTAAGAGAAATGGTCTAGAGAACGTATATGTTCATTTATTCTTAGATGGACGTGACACAGCTCCAACATCAGGAAAAGGATTCATCGAAGAATTATTAGCGAAGATGGATGAGATCGGAGTAGGTAAAGTGGCATCTATCTCTGGACGTTACTATGCAATGGATCGTGACAATCGTTGGGATCGTGTACAGAAAGCATACAATGCGATCGTTATGGGACAGGGAAATACAGCTGACAGTGCGATCGATGCAATTGATGCTTCTTACAAAGAAGATGTTACAGACGAATTCGTGGTACCAACAGTTATTGTTGAAAATGGTAAACCAGTTGCAACATTAAAAGAAAACGATTCCGTTATTTTCTATAACTTCAGACCAGACCGTGCAAGAGAGATCACACGTTCTATTTGTGATGATAAATTCGACAGTTTTGATCGTCCAAACGGATACTTCAAGACAACATTTGTATGCTTCACAGAATATGATGTGACAATCCCTAACAAATTAGTGGCATTCCACAAAGTAGAGATCAAGAATACATTTGGAGAATTCCTTGCACAGCACGGATTAAAACAGTTACGTTTAGCAGAAACAGAGAAATACGCTCATGTAACATTCTTCTTTAACGGTGGAGTCGAAGAACCAAACGAAGGAGAAGACAGAATCTTAGTAAAATCTCCAGCAGTAGCAACGTATGATCTTCAGCCAGAGATGAGTGCTCCAGAAGTTGGTGCAAAACTTGTAGAAGCGATCAAATCTGATAAATATGACGTGATCATCATGAACTTTGCAAATAGCGACATGGTAGGTCATACAGGAATCGAAGAAGCAGCGATCAAAGCGGTAGAAGCAGTTGATAAATGCGTTGGAGATGCAGTAGAAGCGATCAAAGAAGTGAATGGACAGATGTTCATCTGTGCTGACCATGGAAATGCTGAGCAGTTAAAAGATTACGAAACAGGAGCTCCATTTACAGCACATACAACAAATCCAGTACCATTTATCCTTGTAAATGCTGAAGAAGGATTAAAATTAAGAGAAGGTGGATGCTTAGCTGATATCGTACCTACATTAATCGAGTTAATGGGAATGGAACAGCCAGCAGAAATGACAGGAAAATCCCTGATCGTAAAATAAGATCTTAAAAAGACATCTTGAAAGAATCAAGAAAACAAGATATAATAAGAATAACAGCAAAGGCGCTTATGCAGTATAGCATAAGTGCCTTTTTTCTTAAGGAGGTGTCCGATATGGATGTATACGAAAAATTAGAAGAATTACAGGAAAAAGCGCTGCATGATGACACAATACGAAAGACATTATTAAAAACAAGGGAAGAAAAAGAACCGATTCTTGCCTTTTGCAAGCAATGTCAGGAACTAGGATATGAGATTTATCCGATGGAACTGATCAATGCTGGAGAAGAATTTTACGCAACAATGAGAAGAAGTACGAATGGTGGAGGAGAGAACTCACCAAAATTAAGTGGTGAAGATGATATGTACGAATTGTTTATGACAGCGATCAAATAAGTGCATTGATAAGAATGCTTTGACATTCATGCAAGTAATATTTTCTTAAGAGAGATTCCGCAGGTAAGGATCAATGAACTATGCGAAGATACGTTGCTTCCTTATGCGAAACGATTAAATATTGACTATGTGTGGGTACATGGAGCTGCTACTGTGTTAGAAGCAACTTTTGCATATTCATTAAATATGATCGGAACTCCAGTGCTTGTCGTGGAGATTGGGGCGTTGGAATTGCAGCGTGACAAAAGAGTACTGCAAACAATTAGT
>ENA-OPYX01001394-OPYX01001394.1-human-gut-metagenome-genome-assembly--contig:-NODE-1394-length-12935-cov-1.978763_pt1 | contig 12935 bp, 16 predicted proteins | sample MGYA00242639_ERZ504486 | MGnify/ENA primary metagenome ERZ504486 (study PRJEB26092, sample SAMD00036296) | human gut metagenome | host: Homo sapiens | study: EMG produced TPA metagenomics assembly of... | reverse complement strand
AGACCTTCTATAGAAAGACAGTTATAGGACAAAAGCTTATACTGCCTTTCTTATCTGGAGCGTATTTGAAAAAAATTCCGCAGTCTGCACGCCCACTTTGCGGTATATTCACCGGATTCGGGAAAAATCTCCACAAATTGTGATGTGCATCTTGCAGAAGCCTTTTTCAGACACGCTCTGAGAAGAAATGAGGGATGGAGAAAAAAGAGTCAGTAATCTTCAGAAAATAATATTTCTGCTGATAATAAAAACAAGAGGGAGAACTGCTATGAAAATCAAGAAAGTAATCAGTTTATTATGTACAGCGGCCATGCTGCTGGCTGTACCAGCCGGGAATGTTTATGCGGGTGCGGAGGATCAGTCTGTGGTAGTTACAATGCCAACCACATCAGAACCGGAATCCGGTTTTGATCCGGCTTACGGATGGGGAGCCGGAGAGCATGTTCATGAGCCATTGATCCAGAGTACCCTGGTTCGTACCACCAAGGACCTTGGAATTGAAAATGACCTTGCCACAGAGTATTCCTGTAGTGACGATGGTCTTACCTGGACTGTAAAAATCCGTGATGATGTGAAGTTTACAGATGGAGAGCCATTGACCGCCTCTGATGTTGCTTTTACCTTTAATACCTGTCGTGATGAAAGCTCTGTAAACGATTTTACCATGTTGAAGGAAGCGGTTGCAGTGGACGATACGACGGTAGAGTTTCATATGAATGAGCCATATTCCATTTGGCCATACACCATGGCAATTGTAGGAATCGTACCAGAGCATGCCTATGATGAAAATTATGGACAGAATCCAATTGGTTCCGGACGTTATATTATGAAGCAGTGGGACAAAGGACAGCAGGTTATTTTTGAAGCAAACCCGGATTACTACGGAGAAGAACCAAAGATCAAAAAACTGACGGTGCTGTTTATGGAAGAAGATGCAGCCATGGCAGCGGCAATGTCCGGACAGGCAGATGTAGCTCACACAGCAGCATCTTACAGTGACCAGGAAATTGACGGGTATGAACTCCTGAGTGTGGCAACTGTGGATAACCGTGGTTTTAATCTTCCATGTACAGAACCAGAAGAAAAAGACGGTATCACATATGGAAACAGTCTGACTTCCGATGTGAAGGTACGACGTGCAATTAATCTTGCTATTGACCGCGAGGAGATGATTGAAAATGTACTCAATGGTTATGGAACAGTAGCCTATAGCGTTTGTGATAAAATGCCATGGTACAACGAGGAGGCTGTTACAGAGTATGACCTTGATGCAGCGAAGGCTCTGATGGAAGAAGCAGGCTGGATTGAAGGAGATGACGGAATAAGAGAAAAAGATGGAGAAAAAGCAGAGCTTACCATTATGTTTTCAAATGGAGATTCAGTGCGTCAGGCACTTGCAGAAGACTCTGCCAATCAGTTGCGTGAGCTTGGAATTGATGTAACTACTTCTGGTGTTGGCTGGGATACCGCCTACGATCAGGCACAGTCAGAACCGCTTATATGGGGATGGGGAGCACATAGCCCTATGGAGCTTTACAATATTTATCACACCATCAAAAGGTACCGGAAGTGCGGAATATTCTCCATATGCAAATGAGACAGTTGACAAATACATGGACGAAGCACTTGCAAGCAGCAATCTGGAAAGAATCCTACGATCTCTGGAAAAAAAGCCCAGTGGGACGGGAAACACAGGAATTACACAGGAAGGGGATATTCCGTGGATCTGGCTGTGCAATATTGACCATCTTTATTTTGTACGTGACGGTCTGAAAGTGGCAGATCAGAAATTACATCCTCATGGCCATGGCTGGTCTATTGTAAACAATGTTGACCAGTGGGAGTGGGAATAAAGAAAGCAATAAGGAATGCTTTTTGTACATGTATCAGGTATGAAGAGTAGGAAAAAACGAAACGGATAAATTAAGATGAAACGTATAGGTATTTACGCAGGAAAGAACCTGCTACGAATCATATTACTGCTTTTTGCAGTAAGCATTCTTACCTTTGCCCTTGTATCAGCTTCCCCCATTGACCCGTTACAGGCCAATGTGGGGCAGGCTGCCCTGGGCAGTATGAGTGAAGAACAAAAAGAAAAGCTGCGCTCCTACTGGGGCGTGGATGAACCGCCAGTGCAGAGATATCTGAACTGGCTGAATGCATTTATAAAGGGAGATGGAGGAATTTCTCTGTTATACCGGCAGCCGGTGACAAAGGTCATTGCAGTGAAGCTGGGAAATTCTCTTTTTCTTATGGGACTGGCGTGGGTGGTTTCCGGATTTGTGGGCTTCCTTCTGGGAGTACTTGCAGGGGTGTTTCAGGGCAGGCTGCCGGATAAGATCATAAAAGGCTATTCGCTGGTGATTGCCAGCACTCCTTCTTTTTGGCTGGCACTTTTGCTGTTGATCATTTTTGGAGTCTGGATGAAAATCCTTCCCATTGGACTTAGTGTTCCTATTGGAGTAGAAGTCAGCGGTGTTACCTTTTGGACAGAGTGCGTCATGCCATTCTTCCGGCAGTCACTTTAAGCATAACCGGAATTTCGAATATCACATTACATACCAGGGAAAAAAATGATTGATATAATGGAAAGCGATTACATCCTTTTTGCAAAGGCGCGGGGAGAGAAAACCGGAAGCATCATTTTTCACCATGGCATTCGTAATGTGCTGCTTCCGGCCATGACCCTGCAGTTTGCATCTGTCAGTGAGATCATAGGAGGTTCCGTTCTTGTGGAGCAGGTATTTTCCTATCCGGGACTGGGACAGGCGGCTGTAGCGGCGGGAACTGGCAGTGATGTGCCTCTCCTTATGGGGATTACATTAATAACAGCAGCCATTGTTTTTCTGGGAAATTTCCTGGCAAATGTACTGTATGGAGTTGTTGATCCCAGAATCCGGAAGGGAGGGCTGGGACTATGAGCGAAGGTGTAATGAGAAACAGTTGTTCAAAGGGCAGCTCGGGAGTCGTGGAAAAGCAGAGGAAAAGGCTGAATCAGCGGCAGAAAGCAAGGATTTTTGCTGGTTTTTTTCTGTAGCTTTTCTGGCGGTGATAGCCATACTTGGAGTGGTGCTTCATGATGCCGCTATGGTGACTGATTTTTCCAGAAAAAATATTGCTCCCTGTCTGAAATATCCTTTTGGTACGGACTGGCTGGGCAGAAATATGTTTTACCGTACTCTTACCGGTTTATCTATGAGTATTCTTATTGGCGTGCTGGCAGCAGGTGTAAGCGCAGTTATGGCACTGATTCTTGGAATTTGTGCAGCAACTCTTGGGAAAAAGGTGGACTCTGCCATCTCTTTTGCAATTGACACTGTTATGGGAATTCCGCATATTCTGCTGTTGATCCTGATTTCCTATGCTATGGGAAAAGGGGTGAAGGGAGTGATCGCAGGTGTGGCGCTGACGCACTGGACATCTCTGGCAAGGCTGATCCGAGGCGAGGTTATGCAGCTTCGGGAAAGTGAATATATTCAGATCGCAGGAAAGCTTGGGCTGGGCAAATGGGAGATTGCGAAAAAACACATAGTTCCCCATGTTCTGCCCCAGTTTATTGTTGGGCTGGTATTGCTTTTCCCACACGCAATTCTTCATGAGTCCAGTATTACATTTCTGGGCTTTGGGCTTTCCACGGAGCAGCCGGCGATTGGAGTTATTTTATCAGAAAGTATGCGCTATCTGATCATGGGCAAATGGTGGCTGGCTGTATTTCCTGGAATGATGCTGGTTCTTACGGTTGTGCTGTTTGAAAAAGGCGGTACAGCTCTTCGTCAGCTTCTGGATCCGGGAAGTGTTCACAAATAGAGAATAGCAGGAGGGACTGTCCGGTAAGAGACAGCAGCGTATGAAAAAATATGAGTTGTACAAATAAGAAAAAAATACTGGAAATAGAAGAGCTTTCCGTTTCCTTTCTCCAATATAAAGGGAAAACCAGCAGACAGAGCTGGCTTCCCGTGATTTCAGGTCTATCTGTTGCAGTGAGGGAAGGGGAACTGGTGGCTGTAGTCGGTTCCAGCGGTTCCGGAAAAAGTCTTCTGGCACATGCGATTTTGGGAATTCTGCCTTATAATGCAAAAGTATCCGGAATTATGAAGTTCCAGGGTGAATTGATGGACGAAAAGAAGATCAGTGAACTTCGTGGAAAGGAAATTGCTTTCGTACCTCAGAGCACCTTATATCTGGATCCGCTTATGAAAGTGGGGAAACAGGTCCGGGGAAAAAGAGGGAGAAAAGGGGCAGAAAAGCAATCGGAATTGTTCCGCAGGTATGGTCTGCCTGAGGAAACGGAAACGAAATATCCTTTCGAGTGTTCTGGAGGAATGACCAGAAGAATTTTGCTGTCTACTGCATTAATGGAAAATCCAAAGCTTATTATTGCGGATGAACCTACGCCTGGCATGGACCTGACACTTGCAAAAAAGTCTATGGAGGATTTCAGAAAATTTGCAGATGAAGGAAATGGAGTTCTTTTGATTACTCATGATATTGAGCTGGCACTGGAAGTTGCTGACAGGATCGTTGTTTTTTATGCAGGAAAAACAGTGGAAGAGGCCCCGGTTTCGGATTTTCGTTCAGAAGAGACCTTGCGCCATCCTTATACGAAAGCATTGTGGCGGGCACTTCCGCAGAATGGCTTTACCCCTCTTGACGGAACCCAGCCTTATGTGAAAGACATGCCGCAGGGATGTCCTTTTGGACCAAGGTGGCAGCTGGTATCGGGAAGAATGCACAGGGGAGATACCTATGGTGGAGGATGGATGCGGAAGTGTCAGGTGTATCCGGTATTGTATGTAAAACGGAAATACCACCTATCGGCGACATTACTATATAGGAAAGTCAGCTGTTGTGTGCCTGTGGCACTCCCACAGCTGCCGACAGCATTCGTAATCCGGGACTTTCATAGTAAAGTCAGATAGGGGATAACTTTAATGCATATTGCCTACTGAATAGTTATAACAGGAGATGTAAAATGATTCTGGAAGCACGAGATATTTCATTTTCTTATGAGAGAAAAGGCGCAGAACTTTTTTCAAATATAAAATTTAAAGTGGAAAACAACGAAAGAGTGTGGGTGCCAGGACCAAGTGGCTATGGAAAAACCACATTGTGTAAAATTCTGGCTGGCTATCTGGAACCTTGCAAAGGACAGATTTTGCTGGATGGAAAGCCTTTGCCGAAGAAAGGGTATTGTCCGGTGCAGATGATCTGGCAGCATCCGGAAAGGGCTGTGAATCCCAGACTGAAAATGGAAAATATTTTGTCTGATGGAGGGCAGGTTGAAAATCGGATCATAGAGGAGCTGGGGATAGAAGAAGATTGGTTGAACCGGTATCCTCAGGAATTATCCGGTGGGGAATTGCAGCGTTTCTGTATTGCAAGAGCACTGGGAAAAGAGACAAGGTTTCTGATTGCAGACGAGATCAGTACCATGCTGGATCTCATCACGCAGAGCCAGATATGGAATTTCCTGCTGGATGAAGTAAAAAGGCGGGAAATCGGGTTGATCGTGGTATCTCATAGTGAGGCATTATTGAAGCAGGTTGCAGAGCGAAAACTGCCTTTTACGGCAGAGAAGACAACTGCCTGAAAATTTTGAGTGATTCATTTATTTTATACTTCCATTTTCCAAGAAAAACAAGAGCAGATTTTAACAAAAAAATCCCTTAAAAAAAGTTATGTTTGGTTAATCATAATTGAAACAAGTGACTATAATAAGGGACGTAAAAAGAAAAAAGAAGTACTTAACAAAACCTCTTTGTTGAAGGCTGCTAAGCGTTTCAGAATTTTGGAGGAAAAGATAAATGAATACTTTAAAAGCTGAAAAAAGAAGCATGGACGTCAAAGCAAAGAAATTAAGAAGAGAAGGATTTGTAACAGGTAACCTGTTCGGCAGAGAAATTGAAGGTTCCATTCCCCTTAAGTTTACTAAGAAAGAAATTGAAGTTCTGTTGAAGAACAACAATAAAGGAAGCCAGGTAATGCTGGAACTGGATGGTAAAACCTATGATGCGCTGATCAAGGAAGTTGATTATAATCCACTTGCACATACAGTAGAGGAAGTTGATTTCCAGGCACTGGTAAGCAATGAGATGGTTCATTCCACTGCTGAGATCATTCTGGAAAATGAAGAGAAGGTTATGTCCGGTGTTCTGCAGGATGAGTTGAAAGAGGTTGCATACAAAGCACTTCCGGCAGATCTGGTTGACAAGATCAAGGTTGATGTCGCTGGTATGAAGATTGGTGATACGCTTCGTGTGAAAGACCTTGAAATCGCCAAGAATAAGAATATCCACATCACAACTGATCCGGAAGCAGTTGTCGCAACTGTAACACCAGTTCACAACGTAGTTCCGGAGACTGAGACAGAGGCTGAAGAGACTGCTGAGGAGAAATAAGCTGGCGGCAGTTGCTGAAATTGAATTTTGAATATGTGTGAATGAAATGGGAAGCTGTTCACTGGGAAATTGGTGGGCAGCTTCCTTTTGTCTGGTATTTCTAAAAGCGGTTATTAGAGTGTGTTTGAAAAATCTCCCATAAATTGTGACGCACATCGTGCAGAAAGCCTTTTTTAAACACGCTCTAATAAAAATTTGTTACGAATTTTAAAAACTGCTTCACATGTGGCTTCAGAATCCGGTTCTTACTGTACACAATGTAGAAGGTTCGCATGGCGGATTCGTGATTCAGGGGAAACATGAGAATCTGGTGGGTGTCGGCCAGATCTTTGGCAGAGCAGGCAGAGAGGATGGAGATTTCCAAGGCCGCCGGCTACAGACTTGCGGATGGCCTCCAGATCGTTCATGCGGGCTACAATGTGCAGGGAAGAAGCCGGGATATTTCGTTTTTTCCAGATAGCGGTCAATTTCCTTTTTTGGTTCCAGAACCAGTTTCGCGCATAATAAAGGGTTCTCTTTAGAAAATCAGAGAAACCAAGGGTACCGGAATCCATTTTTTGCTGATATTGCAGGTAATGCTGGTTGACCGGGGTGGCAATTACAAGTTTATCTTTGCAAAAAGGGATAAAACAGCAGTCTGGTTCGTCAAAGGTATTTCCCACCAGAGCCAGATCCACGCTGCCATCTAGAACTCTTGCCACAGCGCCGAGACTGTCGGATTGCCAGGAGTGAAAAATATACGTCTGGAATCTGGCAGGTGAAGGCACTGAGAATACCTGGCAGAAGGTAGGAGGAAGGAATGGTGGAAACAGCCAGGTCAATGATCTTTTTATTTTGTCCGGTGAACTCTTCTATAATGTTGCTGCGCATGTTCAGCATATTGGAGGCGCAGTCATAGAGCAGAAGACCGCGCTGGGTGATGTTCAGCTTCTTGGTGGTGCGGATCAGCAGCCGCGAGTTCAATTCCTGTTCCAGAGAATTGATGTGGGCACTGATGGTGGGTTGAGTCAGGTTCAGCTGACGGGCGGCTTCGGAGAAGCTTTTATTTTCGACTACGGCTACGAAGGCCTCTAATTGTTTAAATTCCATAGGGTAAAAATACTGGTTCCTTTCTCAAAGACTAATTAAGTGTTACTAATGCTGAATTTATAAGTCTAAAATTTTCTTTAATCCCTGGATGGCAAAATCCAGCTCATTCTTTGTATTTTCCGGTCCAAAGGAGAACCGGATAGTTCCGGCAGGATAAGTACCAAGCGTCTTGTGGGCGTTTGGAGCGCAGTGGAGTCCGACTCTGGTCATAACACCATACTCATTGTCCAGCTGCCACGCCACCTGTGACATGTCGATTTCTGGTGTCTGGATCGAAACAACTGCATTTCGGTCAGTGAGATCTTTTTTTCCAATAATACGGATATGTCTGCCAGTATCGTCCAGTGCCTGCAGCTGTTCCAGAAAATAACCAGTGAGAGACAATTCTTTTTCATTTATCGCCTGCAAAGAATGCGTTTTCAAGTACAAAAGTGCTTCATGCAGTCCATAAATTCCAGGCAGATTAGGTGTCCCGGATTCAAAGCGATCCGGCATAAAATCCGGAATTTCTTCCGTATGAGATACACTTCCGGTACCGCCGGAAATCAGTGGTTCCATTTGTTCTGCCAATTCCTGGGAAACCAGGAAACCACCTGTCCCTTGTGGTCCCCGAAGTCCTTTATGTCCGGTAAAAGCTAACGCGTCAATATGCATTTTGTCCATATTAATTGGTACGATCCCAGCCGTCTGTGCAGAATCCACAACAAAATAAAGCTGGTGCCTCTGACAGATTTCCCCCAAGGGCATCAAGGGGCATCCTGGTTCCGCATACATTGGAAGCATGTAAAGTGACAATAGCTTTCGTCTCAGGGCGGATCAGTTCTTCTACTTTTTCCAGAATCATAGAGCCGTCCGTTCTGCAAGGAATCCGGTCAAAGGAAATCCCTAAGGAAGCCAGCTGTACTACAGGTCTCATAAACTGCATTGTGCTCCATGGCGGATACCAGAATATGGTCTCCTGGTTTTAAGAATCCTTTTAAAATAAAAATTGAGACTGGTGGTGACATCGGTGAAAAAATTAACTTTTTACATTTGGAAAAGTGGAAAAAGTTCTGCCAAGCAGCTGGCGTGTCTCATAAAATAACTTCTTCTGCTGAGTAAGCACTGGAGTAGCAGCCGCGGTTCACGTTAACTCCGTTCATAGTCAGGTAATCCATCATAGCTTGTGCCACACCTGGAGCCTTTGGAAAAGAGGTGCTGGCCTGGTCGAGGTAAATTCGGTTCATGATTATATCCTTTCGCTTGGAAAATGGTTATTTAATATATCTATAATACCACGATTTATCGACAATATCTATAAATACTTAAAATAATCCCACATAATCAATTAGAGTTTTCTGACAAAAATGCTAAAATAGAGGAAAGATTTGACAGTTATCTAAGGAGGAAAGAGTATGAAAGAAACATTGTCAAAGAAAGAAACACCCATAATCATCGGAGCCGGTGTCATCATCGGAATCATTGCAGTGGCTCTGGTATATTTCGGAAACCCTGCAAATATGGGCTTCTGCATTGCCTGCTTCCTGCGTGATACTTCAGGAGCACTGGGATTCCACAGTGCAGCTGCGGTTCAGTACATCCGCCCGGAAATTGTAGGACTGGTACTTGGCTCCTGCATTCTTGCTCTTGCAACCAAAGAATTTAAGCCAAGAGGCGGCTCCGCACCTGTTACCCGTTTTGTGATCGGAATGTTCGTTATGATCGGCTGCCTGATGTTCCTTGGCTGCCCATTCCGCATGATCCTTCGTCTGGCTGGCGGCGATTTCAACGCCATCTTTGGTTTGATCGGATTTATTGCTGGAATCCTTGCCGGAGTATTTTTTCCTGAAAAAAGGCTATACTCTGAAACGTTCCTATAAAATGCAGCCGGTTGAAGGCGGCATTTTCCCAGTAGTGGAAATCGGAATTCTTCTGCTTCTCATTGCAGCACCTGCATTCATCCACTTCACAGAAGCTGACGGTGGTCCTGGAGCAAAGCATGCTGCAATTGCAATCTCCCTGATCGCAGGGCTTCTGGTAGGTGCACTTGCACAGAGAACCCGCCTGTGTATGGTTGGAGGAATCCGTGACGTGGTACTGTTTGGAGAGTGGAAGCTGCTTCTTGGATTTATTGCAATTCTGGTAAGTGCGTTGATCGGAAACATGATCCTGGGATATTTTAATCCAGGATTTGCAGGACAACCTGTCGCACATACAGATGGTCTTTGGAATGCACTTGGAATGGCGCTTGCAGGATTTGGCTGTGTCCTTCTTGGAGGCTGCCCGCTTCGTCAGCTGGTTCTGGCTGGTGAAGGAAACACAGACTCCGCCATCACAGTATTTGGTCTGATGGCTGGTGCAGCTGTAGCACATAATTTCGGACTGGCATCTTCTGGAGAAGGCCCGACTGCAAATGGCAAGATCGCTGTTGTGATCGGTTTTGTGGTTCTGATCGTGATTGCGACAGTAAATTCCATGCGTAAGAATGAAGCGTGAAGTTGATTAAGGACGCTCATTTATAGTATATCTGTGTAAACAGACAATTCCGTTTAGTTGAAATAATGAAAAATCTAAGGAGATTAAGTGTATGAAAACAATAGATGCAAGAGGGATTTCCTGCCCGGAACCTGTGATCCGTACCAAGAATGCGCTGGCATCCGGTGAGAAGGCATATACGGTAATGGTAGATAACGTAACAGCCAAAGAAAACGTATCCCGTTTCGCCCTGCATCAGGGATATAAGGTGTCTGTAAAAGAAGATGGGGAAGACTTTGTCCTCACTCTTGAGAAATAATGGGAGATTACATAGCCACATTTTTTCCCATTTTGGAGCTATGTCTTTCAAGAAAAAATGTGAGAAAGAGGGATATCCGGCTACGATCATGCCGGTGCCAAGGAATTTAAGCTCTTCCTGCGGAACCTGCGTGAAATTCACAGGGGAAGCACAGACTGCGCAAAACTGGAACTCCGATGAAGTGGAGCAGCTGGTAAAAATACTTGAAACAGGAAGCTTTCAAGTTATATGGCATAGCTAAAGGTAAATAGCGAATAAGAGGAGAATGTGTTATGCTAGAAAACAGGCAGTCTAATTATGACCAGGTAATCGAGAACTGGAGATTGAAATTCCTGGAAATGGATCAGGAGGAACTGATTCGCAAATTTCAGCTGGAAGCTGATGAGGAGTTTCTTTATATCATCTACTTTTCAAAAAGATTTCGAATTGACCGAAAAACTGGATTCATTACAGAAGATGGGAAAAGCCCTGGATTTGATACGGTAATGAATATTTATAATACGTTTTACTATTCAGCAGCTCATCCTGTGGCATCGGGCAATCTGGTGGCTTTTCGCCAGGTGAAGAGAGTGTATCCTTTTGAGGCTGCTTACAGAAGGACGATTATTTCCAGGCTGCAGGAGCTTTTCTCCGGGAAGACAGAAGAATTAAGAAAAGCCTGTGAGGCTCTTGGGGGAACTTTGCTTCCTCAGGGAGATGTGGGGTATGTGCTTCCGGTATTTCCTTTTTTGAATATTGCAGTTTTGTTCTGGGATAAGGATGAGGAATTTGAAGCACAGGCAAACATGCTTTTTGATTCGGAAATCACAGAGTTCATGCATGAGGAAAACGTAGTGTGTGTGGCGGCGGACGCGGTGTATTATCTTACATTGGCTGCCGGAATGACGCCAGAGAAGATATATGCCCAATAGGGGATTATAATATAAAAAAGGTCGTATATGTCAGCGGCCTTTTTATATTGCAAAAAATACTGACCAAATCTTCTATATCATAAAGAGTTTTGCCAGATGAAATTTTTTTCTTGCAAACTTTTATGTGACAACCTTACAACATTGTAAGATTCTGCCTGCATTTGTAATCTGATTCGATGGCAGCAAGTGACTTTTTTAAGTATACTGTTTTTTGCAAGGAAGCGTATGAAAAAAGCTCATTGATAAAAGGAGAATGGAGTAAAAAAATGTCATTACTTGAAGTTACAAATCTGAAAAAAATATATACCACCCGTTTTGGCGGAAATAAGGTGCAGGCATTGACCAATGTGAATTTTTCTGTGGAAAAAGGTGAATTTGTTGCAATTATGGAAGAAAGCGGTTCCGGAAAAACTACACTTCTGAATATTCTTGCAACACTGGTAAACCTACTTCCGGAGACGTACTTCTGGATGGAAAAAGCCTGGGACACCTTTCTGACAAGGAGATTTTCTACATTTCGAAGAAAAAATCTGGGCTTTGTGTTCCAGGATTTTAATCTTCTTGATACCTTCAGCCTGAGGGATAATATTTATCTGCCGCTGGTGCTGGCTGGTGAAGATTACCGGGAAATGGGGCAGAAAATCCGCCCTATTGCACAGGCTCTTCATATTTATGAACTGCTGGAAAAATATCCTTATGAGGTCTCTGGAGGACAGAAACAAAGATGTGCAGTTGCCAGGGCTCTGATTACACAGCCGCGCCTGGTCCTTGCGGATGAACCCACAGGGGCTCTCGATTCCAAGGCTGCAAATGCTCTTCTGGACGTTTTCGGAGAGATAAACAGACAGGGACAGACCATTCTCATGGTTACTCACAGCGCCCAGGCAGCTAGCCGGGCATCCAGGGTTCTGTTCATAAAAGATGGTGAAGTTTTCCACCAGATCTATCGCGGCGAGAAAAACAAAAGAGGAGATGTATCAGATGATTTCCGATACCTTAACCATTTTGATGACGGGCGGTGAGTATCATGCGTAAGGGATTTTTTGCCAGGCTGGCAGTTGTAAACATCCGAAAAAACAAACAGATCTATGTGCCCTATATTCTGGCGTGTCTGTTCAATGTGGCAATGCTGTATATGATGCTTTTTATCAATCATAATGCAGGAATGAAAACGATCCGTCACAGTGGTGACGTGTTGATGATCACGACTATGGGAGTTGGCGTTATTGTTATTTTCTCCTTTATTTTCCTGTTGTACAGCAACAGTTTCCTCATGAAAAGAAGACAAAAGGAACTGGGACTTTACAACATTCTAGGTTTGGAAAAGAAGCATATCAGCAGGGTTATGATGCTGGAGAATCTCGTTTAGTGCCTTGATCAGTTTTGTTGGCGGAATCCTTGTGGGAATTCTGGGAAGCAAGCTGGCGCTTCTGCTGCTCTTGAAACTGATCAAGGTTCCGGCGTCCTTTGGGTTCGAAGTCAGCGTTCCGGCAATCAGAATATGCCTGGAAGTGTTTGGAGCTATTTTTGTTTTGATCCTTCTGGTAAATATCAGGAAGGTTTACAAAACAAACCCGATTCAGCTTCTTCAGGCACAAAATGCAGGGGAAAAGGAACCAAAAGCAAAATGGCTGATGGCGGTTGCTGGTTTTATCTGTCTGTTTATCGGATATTATATTGCCATTACCACAGAGTCACCTCTTTCGGCGCTGGCGCTGTTCTTTGTGGCAGTGGTTCTGGTAATGGCAGGAACGTATCTTCTTT
>ENA-OPYX01001392-OPYX01001392.1-human-gut-metagenome-genome-assembly--contig:-NODE-1392-length-12943-cov-3.259753_pt1 | contig 12943 bp, 20 predicted proteins | sample MGYA00242639_ERZ504486 | MGnify/ENA primary metagenome ERZ504486 (study PRJEB26092, sample SAMD00036296) | human gut metagenome | host: Homo sapiens | study: EMG produced TPA metagenomics assembly of... | reverse complement strand
ATACTTCAACTGCGCACCTCTGTAATCCTGCCGGAGGCTATATCAGATGGGGGATTGGCTCCCACCACTGATACTAGCTTGTTTCTCACCACCTATAGAGGTGGGAGTCATCTCCCATCTGATATAAATTGTTTCGTTACGGTCCCGTTATAATAGAAAAACTGTAATAGTTATAACGTAACAGTACAACAAATCATAACAATAAAAATCGGACAGATATCGGGGATTCTAATAAATCTCTTTATCTGTCCATTTTTTATATCTTCTTATCAGTACCTCTCAGTAATTACAATGCTTTACACAAACCTATTTTTCTCTTTCACATCTTCACCCACTGCATCTACCAGTAATCACACCACTTTACACAAACTTATACTCTGCCCACTCCATTCACCAATAATCACACCAATTTACACTGGCTTATATTCCGCACTTTCGCATTTTCAACCGCTGCATCTACGCAATAATCGCACTGATTTACACCAGTTTATATTCCTTCAACCGCTTCCTTTGCACCTTATAATCTGGGCAATATTTTTCTACTTCCGCCCAAAAATCTGCGGAATGATTCATATGTCTTCTGTGCGCCAACTCATGAATCACCACATAATCCAACAGTTCTTCCGGCAAATAATATAACTGATAGTTAAAATTCAAATTGCCCTTGGAACTACAACTTCCCCAACGGGTTTTCTGGTTTCGGATTGTAATTCGTCCAACCGTCACGCCCATGATTTTGCTATAATATGCTACCTGTGAACCAATTTTTTCCTTAATCTGATCCAGATCTCTGCTTGAGAGTTGCTCCACTGGGATTGCACCTGTTGTTTCCCGCTGTTTTATACGTGACTGCATCTGTTCTGTTTTTTGCCAAATCCACGTCTGCTCCCGTGTCAGAAAATCCTGCAGCGTACGTGCGGATAAACGATTCGGGATTCGAAGAAGTACCGTCCCATCTTCCCGCATCTGTAAGCCAATGCTTTTTCTCGCTGACCGGATCACATAAAGCGTCAGTGTACGACCATCTTTTTGTAATTCTATGCTTGTCTGATTGCTCATAGTATCCTTGTATATCCTCGTTTCTTTATATCTTTCAAATTATTTTTACATGTTGTCTCTGTTATAAATAATTCTATACATATCACAGTTTTCGTAATTTTACTTTTTGATAGATGCTGATTCCGCCCGCCTGTTCTCTTATTATTTTTTCAACACCACGTATTACATCATTATTTATACTGTCGAATCAACCGTTCAATTTCCTGTTTCATTTCATCCACTACATCATCCGGCGAAATAATTTTTACCCCTTCTCCAAGAGAAAATACCCATCCAAGGAACTGCCTGCTGACATGCACGTTCACACTAACTGTAAAATAATTTTCATCCTCCCACAACAAGCCCCACGGACTGATGTGATACCACGCACCATTGTGCCGCAATTCTGTCTCCTTTTTCACATTCCATTGATAATATTGAAATCGGATTTTTTTACTTTCCAACGGGCTCGCCTTCTACTTCAATCCCCAGTTTTTCCAGATCACGTAGATCGTTATAAATGCTTTTTCTGTCAGCTGTAACCTCATACGTTGCTAATGCTTTCATGATTTCAGGCATGGTGATGTAATGTTCATCATCTGTTTTTTCTAACATGATCTGAGCTAGCCGTTCAAGAATGCTCCGGCATTCTTGTTGCGAGGTGCGCGTCATGCAATTGCATGACATACTTCAACTGCGCACCTCTGTAATCCTGCCGGAGGCTATATCAGATGGGGGATTGGCTCCCACCACTGATACTAGCTTGTTTCTCACCACCTATAGAGGTGGGAGTCATCTCCCATCTGATATAACTTAAATTTCTGATTCGTTCCTTTTGGCATTTCTGTACGTCCCCTTTATATTTTCTACCGTTCGTCAATTCAAGTTGATAATTCTAGTATAACACAATACAGAAAAAGGCAGAAACTATTCCTGCCTTTTCACCTTCTAGATATGATGTTGATGCAAATATTTTTCTCTGGTCGCCATTCCCCCACGAATGTGCCGTTCTAATTTGTTGACATCCAGCACAACTCTCGTCTTTACTGCCAGTGCCGGACTGATCTGTTTTAGTCTCTCTGTAATGTCCTTGTGAACTGTCGACTTACTGATACCATACTTCTTTGCTGCCTGACGAACCGTTGCCTTGTTGTCTATGATATAACGCGCAATTTCCATTGCCCGTTCCTCGATATAACCTTTCACTCAAATCCCCGCATAGTTTGCTTTTTTTACAATCTATGCGGGGAGATTTTGATGTATGTCTACATTGAAAATTTTCTTACATCATACATCTTCAATACTTTCCATCCAGACACACAACACTAAGTTTTACCTGCGTCCGCTCGTTTCTTTTTTGCTCCTGTGATCACATACCACAGCGCCTTTTCAGCTGTTGTGATCCAACCATGTTTCGGTACAATCTCAAAGTGCCACGTATCATTTGGCACACTGCACTCTACGTCCAGCGCATCCGTGAAATCATTTCTTCACCCTGCATAATCGTAACTTTTTCCTCATTCTGATCATATTTCCAGATCCTGAAATGATAGGATTCCGCCTCAAGACTCTCGACATTCAGCTCTTCCACAAAATTTTTCCAGTTCTAATGTTTTTGAAAAATTTTGAGTTTTCCAGATAGCGGCTCAGTTGTGACTCGATCCGTCGGATCATGGATTCTGCCGTATAGGAAGCTTTCAATTTTTCTCTGTTTTCCTGCGAACGCTGAATCAAATGTGCGCAACCGATGGCGATCACAAATACAGCAACGAAAAATATTCCTGTTCTTATCTTTAGTTTCTTTAATTTCTGTTGTTCTGACATCATACTTTCCCTTGCAGTTCAAAAATCGCAATCCGCTCCCGTGGATCATTTCCCGGGAACAGATCTCTGCAGTCAATTTCATCCACAAACATCAGCTCATTCACTGTCATCATATAAGAAATGTATTCGTCCGTCGGATAATAGAAAAACAACTGTATGTTACGCGGTTTTGCATAATAGGAATCCAGAATACGTCCCATTACCCGTTTTAAAAGTTCCAACGAAAACGGATTAAAAAAGTAACACCGATCAACGTTTTCCGGTACTTCAAATGTTTCTGCATTCGCCTGCACAAAATCCACACGACCGGAAGCTGCCGAATCCGCTTTATTTTCCAGTGCACGTTCAAACACTCTCTCATCGTATTCTACACCGATGGAATGGCATCTGGTCTGATACGACAAAAAGAAATCCACGCGACCTTTGCCGCATCCATAATCGATCACCGTATTTCCTTTGCGGATGTAACCGGCATTTGCCAGACGTTCCAACACACAATATGGTGTCGGTTCATAAGGAAATCTATGCTGGTCGGAATGGGAATCATCCCGCCCCATGGTTCGAATATGCAAAAGTTTATCCCATCTTGTTTCGTTTTTATCTTCTCTCATTATCCATCCTCAATTAATTTATTGCATTTGCCGTTTTATTTTACCTCTTTTTTTCTACATTTTTAAGATCCTTTTCATAAAAAATTTGTTCATAATGTTCAAAAATGAAAAATTTTGTCATTTTTTACATTCAATCACTTTTCTTTCCCATTCAAACGTTGTTTTTCCGGACATAAAATACCTCTAAAGCAACAGATTTTATATTTAATCTGTTTACGTTAGAGGTATTCATATCAGTATTTTGAAATGCATTTTTGCTTGCTAATATTTTATTATTCTACTAAGACCATTCATCTTTACAATTATTCACTAATATACTCTTCGTGGCATTACTACCATTGCGATAATATATGCAAGAATTCCACTACCACCACAAAGTGTAACTACAACCCAGATCAAACGAATGATTGTCGGATCAATATTCAGGCATTCACCAATTCCACCACAAATACCACAAAGCATTCGGTTGGAATCGCTTTTGTACAATGTCTTGTTTTTTCCTTTTAATAATGCAATCACCGCAACAATCACTACGATCCAAACAATTAATCCTGTAACTCCAAATATACTTGCTAACATAATTTTTTCCCTCTTTCTTTATCTCTGTTCATTTACCAATACTGTTTATTACTAACTGCGCATTAACGACACGCCCTTTATTCGTTTACTTCCACATCTATGGCTTGTAACTGATCCATTACCCGTTCCACCTGACGAATTGCTTCCTGTTTTTCTTTTTCTAAATCATATGCCATAATCGGTACTCCCTTCGTTATCTGACCTGTTTGTAAAAAATTGAATCTCGCTGCTAATATAATTTTGTTACTCATCACCTATACCGCTGAGCTTCCTCTCACGTCTGATATACTTTATATTTTCCTATCTTCTTGTTACTAATGAAATCAGTCCCAATACGATTAAAATCGGGAATGCAATGTAAAGCAATCCACCTGCTACTAATGCTATTAAAATAATTGGTAAAAATACAATGGTGAGCACAATTTTTGAAATTCCCCATGCTGCTCTGATTCCGAAAACAAGCAGTTTTCCAAATAAAACTAACATACAGATTCCAAATAATAACGTTAACATAATTCCTCTTTCTATCAGGTTCATGCCTGATGCATAAAATTGTATTTCAAGCTTTTCCTTGTCATAAGCTTGCTGCCTCTTGATATTTCAAGTATAATATTCTTTGATATATTCGTACATACCGATTTCGGGGAAATAACTACTTCTATTTCTCCATTTTAGGGAATTACTCTTAAGTTAAAACTGCTATTTGCGAAATATTTTCTTAAGAATCTCTTCCAGATATTCCATATCCAATCTTATTACCAGGAATTATTGATCAGATAGCATAAAATCATATTTTACAGAAGGACAAAAACATTATTATGGGAAAACAATCAAAACGTGAACATAAAACAATTTATCAGTTATGCCGCGAAGAATGCGGACTTACCAGAGACGGTGCCAGTGAATTGATGGACGGTGTTTCTGCCGCCCGCATTGAAAAATTTGAATATGAACTTCAGGAGCCAACACCGTATGACATTCTGCAGATGGCAGACTGCTACAAGCGCCCAGATCTGTGTAACTACTACTGTTCACACAAATGCGCTATCGGCGACCGCTATGTTCCGGAAGTTGAGCCATCGGAATTATCCAGCATTATTCTGGAAACCATCGCATCTCTGAATGACATTCAGCCGCTTACCGACCGCCTGATTCAGATTACACGGGATGGCAAGATCACCGATGATGAGATCAAAGATTTTGCATTGATCAGTAAAAAATTAAATGATATTTCTCTGGCAGTAGATGCCTTAAATCTCTGGGTAGACAAAACCACCAGCGAAAATAATATCAATATCAAACTGCTCAATGAGGAAATGCAAAAGTTAAATCAGTGATCTGCCGGAATCCACTTACGGTAAGTATCCGGTGTCATCCCTTGATGTTTACGAAACACGCTTCCAAAATAGCTGGGACTTTCAAAACCACATTTTTTTGAAATCTCAGCTATTGTTTTGTCCGGAAAACGATTCAACAATACGCAGACATTCATAATCCGAATATCACACAGCACCTGCATGATGGTCTTGTTCATCCGCTTTTTAAAGTAGGAACACATATACTCTTTGCTCAGACCTGTCAGTTCACTTAATGATACATTAAAAAAACTCCTCTGATTATCATTATTGACGAATCATTCATCATGTCATAAATATACTCAAAGGAGTTTTTTTATATCTGATTAACTATTACAACTCAACATCATATCTTCTACCCTTACTACATTCAAGAAAGTCTTCATGCAAAACATGATTTAACTGCATATGGTAAAGATACTGCAACGCTTAGATATCTTCTCTACCGAATTTCTTCCTTAATGCAAGTAATACTACGATCATAATTACCACACAAACCGGAAGCGCGATCCATGAAATCGCAAGTAATCCAACAGCATTTAACACACCGATCAATGCGTAACCGATACAGCACACAACCGCTACCGCCAGAGCATATGGAATCTGTGTCGTAACATGGTTTACATGGTGACAATGTCCACCTGCGGAAGCCATGATCGTTGTATCAGAAATCGGAGAACAATGGTCGCCGCAGACAGCTCCTGCAAGACATGCCGCAATGGAAATAACCATCATTGTTCCGGACGGGAATACCCCGATAACGATCGGAATCAGGATTCCAAACGTTCCCCAGGAAGTTCCTGTGGCAAATGCCAGTCCTGCTGCCACTGCAAAAATAATGATCGGCAAAAATCCCTGCAGAAACTGCGCGGAACCTGCTACCAGATCTGCAACGAAAATATTTGCGCCAAGCAGGTTTGTCATACCAGACAATGTCCATGCCATAGCAAGGATCAAGATTGGTGCAATCATTGCCTTAAATCCTTCCGGTACACATTCTGCAAACTCATGAAATGTAATAACATCACGAAGCATGTAATACACAAAGGTGAATAACAGTGCGATAAATCCACCAATCACAAGTCCAACAGAAGCATCGGAACCGGAAAATGCGGAAATAAAGCTTTCACCCTCAAAAAATCCACCGGTGTAAACCATACCAATAATGCAGGCTGCGATGAGCACTACAAACCGGAAGAATCAGGTCAAGGACAATACCTTTGCTGCTCTCTGTTGCCTCATCAGCTTTCATCATATGGTCGCTCCGGTGTTGTAAACAGATCACCTTTAATCGCGTTTAATTCATGAGTACGCATCGGTCCGAAATCTACCCGGAATACGACCATTCCAACGATCATAACCAGTGTCAAGATTGCATACAGGTTGTACGGAATTGTCTGTAAAAATACAGCAAACCCGTTGATTCCGGAATCTTCTGGAACAGAAGATGTAACCGCTGCCGCCCAGGAACTAATTGGTGCGATAATACAAACCGGTGCCGCTGTCGCATCAATAATATAGGACAGTTTTGCTCTGGATACTTTGTGGGTATCTGTAACCGGACGCATAACGCTTCCGACGGTCAGGCAGTTAAAATAATCATCGACAAAAAATCAGGATTCCAAGTACCATTGTGGCAAGCTGCGCCCCGATTCTTGTTTTAATTCGTTTGGATGCCCATTTACCAAATGCTGCGGAACCGCCGGCTTTGTTCATCAGCGCAACTAACATACCAAGCATAACAAGGAAGATCAGAATACCGATATTCCAGCTGTTGGCAAGTTTAAATACCATACCGCCGCTCTCATTGAAAAACATGGTATTCATCATCAGTTCCAGATTGCCGTTGCTGTACAGCAGTGCTCCGACAATAATTCCGGTAAACAGTGATGAATATACTTCTTTTGTGATTAACGCCAGCGCAATAGCCACAACCGGTGGCAGTAACGCAAACACGGTCGCATAAGCAGCACAGGCATAGTTATCCGGATCTGCAACTTTTCCCGGTGTCACTACGGATACTCCGATCAGCACCGCAACGATCACAAGAAAACAGATCATAACAATAAGTTTCTTCTTTCGCATGTTACTCTCCCTTCATAACATCATCTTGTTACCACCCATATACAAAGGTGGAAATTATCTCTCATCTGGTATTCCTTGTAAAGCAGACATTCGCAATCCACTTTTTCTACTTGCTCATACACACAGTCATTTTTCTACCTGTATTCAAATACCATAGAGTGTTTCTTCTATACTACAAACTAGTATGAGTATTCCCCATACCAGTTTATAAGATTATCATTTTTTACTCTGTTCTGTCAATGAAAACAGCTTTATTTCTGCTTCCTGCTTCGCTGTCACAACCATATAGCACTCCGATTGAAAGGCGATCTGTTTTTGCCAGACACTTTCCTCTCCGGTCAATGTGCCATCCGGCTTCACCACCGAATAATAATCCATACCCTTTACAAGCCCAATCCCTGTATATTTCACATAGCTTTCCTTGTATGCCCACAACCGGCAAAAATTCTCATATCCATGCTGTTCCAGCCACTCTACTTCCATCGGATGAAAAAATCGTTTTGCCAGACGTTCTGCCTTGCAGTCATGTTCTTCCTGAATATCCAGACCAACTTCCTGCGGTGCAATTGCACAGCTCCACCATTCTCCACTGTGGGAAATAGAAAAGCAGATATCTGATACATGTTCCAGAAACGGCTTTTTGTTTTTTTCCTGATGAATCTGCAACGTTTCCGGCAATTTTATCTGATGCGCCTTGGCATAAATGCGAATCACATGTTCTAATAACTCATGGGAAGCTTTGCTTTTTTCATCCCATTTCTGATAATAAATCTGAATCTCCATCACTTCTTAATTACAATACCTGCTCAGCCTGATATTTGTCATACAATCTCTGGAAAGCCGGTATGCTGCGTTTTGCAACTTCTGCCGGAACACAGTAGGATACACGCACCCAACCCGGACCGTAGAATGCAGTTCCCGGTGCCATCAGGATTTTTTCTTCTTTCGCACGTTCACAGAATTTTGTATCATCCTCTTCCAGTGCTTTTACAAACAGATAAAAAGCTCCGTCCGGATGGATACATGTGTAACCGATCTCTGTCAGGGCGTTGTACAGAATGTCTCTGGTCTCCTGATAAATGCTGATATCAACAGAAGCATCCACACATTTCAGCAGCATTTTCTGCTGAAGAGACGGTGCATTTACATAGCCCAGGTAACGCATGGAAGCAGTCATACCTGCAATCAGGTCTTCGTAATCCTGTACACAAGGCTCCATAGCAATGTATCCGATACGCTCGCCCGGAATGGATAATGCTTTACTGTAAGAATATACAACAATTGTATTTTCATAATAATGAGTCAGATACGGTACTTCGATATCGTAAGCCAGTTTACGGTATGGCTCATCGGATACCAGATAAATTGGATGACCGTATTCTTCCTGTTTTTTCTTTAAAATATCAGTAACCATGCGAATAGACTCTTCTGTATATACCGCACCAGTCGGGTTGTTCGGTGTGTTGATCAGAACGAATCTTGTTTTTGGTGACAGTGCTGCCTCAAAAGTCTCCGGATCTGGTTGTAATGTCTCCATATTGCAAAGAGCTGGAACCAGTTTTCCGTACATTGTCTCCACATAGCTCTTATACTCCCAGAAATACGGTGCAAATGTTACGACCTCGTCACCGTCATCCAGCAATGTATTTGCAATAACTACGATAGCTGCTGCCGCACCACTTGTCATAATAATACCCTGCTCTGTATAGTTGCAGTCATATTTTCCGTTCAGATAATTTGCAATGTGATTGCGGACTTCCGGATGTCCCACGTTTGCAGGATAGCCGTGCAGTGCCAGCGGTTTTTCTGTGTCGATAATCTCTTTTAATGCCTCATTAACTGCTGCCGGTGGCTCCACACTCGGATTTCCAATGGTAAAGTTAAAAATATTTTCTGCGCCGTAAATTGCTGCCAGTTTTTTACCTTCCTCAAAAATGTCACGGATACAAATGGATGAATCCAGTGATTCTCTTAAACGTTTTGAAATCATTATATATTTCCTCCAAATCCTCTATATCTTTTTCACGTCACTACTTTAAATCGTCACATTCTTCTGATATACTATCACATTTCAGAAAAAATGAAAAGATAAACTTGCGGTTCTCCAAAACTTTACATTGTTTCTCATTTTTGCTATACTTTTCCCAGCAAGAACAGACACACACCGCAAGTATTCCATGGAATACCTATTTTATACAGGAGAACAAACATGATAAATCAGGAAAACAGCAAGTATGATTCTCTGAATCAGCCAGTGGAAAACAAGCAGCAACTTGCATACCAGCAGATCAAACAGGATATCCTGAATAATACTTATCCGGCAGGAACTGTCATGGTAGAACGAAAGCTTTGTGAAATCTACAATGTCAGCCGTTCACCCATCCGGAATGCCCTGCAACAGCTGACCCACGAAGGTCTGCTCTCTTTTGTTCCGGGGAAGGGAACTGTCGTGGCATCCTTTTCCACAGATGATATTCTGGAGGTTTACGATCTCATCGAACTTCTTCAGGATTATGCCATCAAGGCATGTATCAATAAACAGAATGCTCTGGTGGTAAATGCACTGGAAATGGCTCTCAACAATATGAAAACAGCGCTGGAAAAAGATGATATTTTCCACTTTACCCGCTGGGATCAGAAATTCCATCAATTACTGGTCAGCTATTCTGGAAACAAACGTCTGGAAACGGTATATGATCAGTTAGACTGTCAGCAGATGCTGTTTATTTCCACTATATTGGATGATCGTGATCTGGCAGCACGCTCCTTACAGGAACACACCCAGATTCTGGACGCGATCCGCAATCAGGATTCCGATCTGGCACACCAGACACTGCACCAGCATTATCAGCATATCAAGCAGTATTATATAAACAAACTGCTGAGCCGTATTCATATTTAAGTAAATCTGGGATTTTTCCTGTTTTAATTGTGAATATCCGCTTGACGAAGCATTGTTTTGCTAAAAATGAGCAGACGCTTTTGTCTGCCTGAAAATACAGGAGGTACTACATTATGGAAATGCAGACATTACAAAAAGACATGATTGCCGCTATGAAGGCAAAAGACAAAGTACGTAAGGATGCCATCTCATCCTTAGTATCCGCAGTCAAAAAAGTAGCCATCGATGAGGGATGCCGTGATGACATCAAACCGGAGCTGGTTGCCCGCGTGATTTTAAAAGAGTTAAAAAGTGTAAAAGAACAGGTGGATACCTGCCCGGCAGACCGTACTGATCTGAAAGAAGAATATCAGGCACGTTATGACATTATCAGTGAATATGCTCCGAAGCTGCTTTCCGCAGAGGAAGTAAAAGCAATCCTTACTGAGCGTTTTGCCGACGTACTGGCAACCAAGAACAAAGGTCAGATCATGAAAGCTGTTATGGCAGAGCTGAAAGGCAAAGCTGACGGAAAAGTCATTAACCAGGTTGTTGCTGAACTTTGCAAATAATACAATATCTAATCTATTCCCGATCACATGATTTACTGTTGATCGGGAATTTTTTTACCCAAAATAAAAGTTATCTCCTGTCTAAGATACGAACACTTTTTCTGGCGAACAACATGATCAACTGTGCCTCTTTTTTGCACAAAAAAATCCTCTGAGCATAATGCCCAGAGGATTTTAATATCTGTTCTTTGATTAGAAAATTCTACGAACTGCAATAATGGATTTTCCGTAGTTTACAGGTCCGATCTTGATACCTGTGGATGGTGAACTTGCATGAACGATCTGACCACCGCCAATGTAAATTGCAACGTGACCACTGTAGCATACGATATCACCTGGCTGCATATCGGATGTGGATACTGCACGACCTACACCTGTCAATGCACCGGAGCTGTGTGGAAGTGATACACCAAAGTGTCCATATACACTCTTAACAAATCCGGAACAATCTGCTCCGTTTGTTAAACTCTCGCCGCCCCATACATATGGATTACCAACGAACTGGCAGCCATAGCTTGCTACTGCAGATCCTGAACCTGATCCTGAGCTGGAACTGCTGCTATCGGAAGAAGAACTTTCGGAATTAGAGTTTCCGGAATCAGAATCGGATGATTTCTTAGATTCTGATTTGGAACCTGAGCTGCTGTTATTGTTTGCTACATTGGAAACACCTGCAGTAGATGTTTTTACAGTCTGTGCTTCTGCAAGTTTCTGTGCGATGATCGCATTCTGCTCTGCAACAGTCTGTTTGTACTGTGCTGCAAGGCTCTGTGCCTGTGCAAGCTGATTTTCAAAATCAGACATCTGGCTGCTCTTCTGAGCTTTCATCTCTTCCAGATTCTTCTGCTGTTCCTGATATGTAGCCTGGTTTTCTTCCAGATCTTTCTTCTCTTCTTCAACCTGAGTTACAAGGTTTGCAACTTCTGTCTTTGTATTCTGATATTCTACCAGAAGGTTACGATCATAATCATATACCTTGGAGAAATTCTCTACTTTGTTCAATACATCTGCAAAGCTCTGTGCACCAACGAATGCATCCAGGAAAGAGCTGTCACCGTTCTCATACATGTAACGGATTCTGTTCTTCATAGCATCATACTGCTCAGCTTCTTTCTCTTTTGCTGCTGCCAGATCTGATTCTGCCTGTGCAAGCTCTACTTTTTTCTGATCAATCTGATCAGAGATCAGGTCCAGACTTACCAGTACATCTACTAAATCTGAATCTACTTTATCAATCTCTGACTGCAGACTGGACTGCTGGCTCTCAATATCTGCGATCTGACTGTTTACAGAATCAAGTTTGTTCTGCGCCTGATTCTTCTGGCTTCTTGCCTGAGAGAGGGATGTTGCTCCTGCGATCTGAGTTCCGGAAATGACCATAACCGCTGCCAGAACTGTTGCTAATAATCTCTTTTTCATATATATAAATACTCCTTTGTAAATCCTTTTTCAGCTACCTTTAGGATTATAACATCTTCATTGCAGGATTTCAACCAAAATAGACGCTTTTTAGAAATATTTCACACTTTTCTGTAATATCTTTGTAACAATTCTATGATTCTGTGCAAACCTCCGAATTTCTTTTTATTTTTACTATCTATTTTATCGTTTATCTCTATATTTTACTTTTATATATAGAAGTAATCGTCATCTCGCAGTTGATATACGTTCGGGCTCATCCGATATCCAGAACTTGTTTGACTACCAAAATTTTTCTTCCATTTAATTCGGTTTCCTCCTCCAGTTCATTCGTCTTGCGGATGGCAGACACCGTCGTATGATATTTCTTGGCAATCTCCCACAGGTCTGAGGAGCCGGTCAGGATCAGTCCCACAATCCCCGGCAGTTTTTCGTCTGCCTGTGCATCTGCCGCTTCTTCTTCGATCGCACTGATCAGTTCTTCCTTCTTTTAATTTTGTAACCAATGCACTGACATTGATAATTGCCTGCACTTCGATCTCGATGCATTTTTCATCAGGAAGGATAAATGTTCCAATG
>ENA-OPYX01001391-OPYX01001391.1-human-gut-metagenome-genome-assembly--contig:-NODE-1391-length-12944-cov-2.683311_pt1 | contig 12944 bp, 18 predicted proteins | sample MGYA00242639_ERZ504486 | MGnify/ENA primary metagenome ERZ504486 (study PRJEB26092, sample SAMD00036296) | human gut metagenome | host: Homo sapiens | study: EMG produced TPA metagenomics assembly of... | reverse complement strand
GACTTAAAACTAAAGAACTTAAAAGAAATTTCTGGAATAACACCAGTATATTCTTTAAAAGAAGGACTCACTCAAAAAAGTTTTCAGGGTTATGTCAATAAAGCACTTAATTTTTATAAAGGACATATTGCTAATACTATTCCTTTATATTTATGTCAAAAATATCATTTGATAGATAAAGAAGATGCTTTGTTTAAAATACATCAACCGCAAACACGCAGTGATGTTATTAGTGCACTTAGATACTTAAAATATGAAGAATTTTTTTAAATTTCAAATGACAATGCAATATATAAAACAAAATCGCACACAAAATATAGGTATCTCAAAATTAATAGATAAAGAAAAAGTGACTCACTTTATTGAAAAGCTCCCTTTTCAATTAACAGATGACCAAAAAAAAGTCATTGATGATATATTAATAGATTTAACAAGTCAAAAATTAATGTATCGCTTTGTTCAAGGTGATGTTGGTAGTGGAAAGACAGTTGTTGCAGCAATTAGTTTATATGCTAATTATTTAGCAGGTTATCAAGGAGCTATGATGGCACCAACAGAAATACTAGCGCTTCAGCATTATCAGTCTTTAAAAAAAATGTTTAAAAAATATAAAATAAATATCGCATTACTTACAGGTCATCTTTCACAAAAAGAAAAAAATGATATCTATCAGCAATTAGAAAATGGACAAATTGATATTATTATTGGAACACATGCTTTATTTCAAGAAAAAGTACAATATAATCAATTAGGTCTGGTTATTACTGATGAACAGCATCGCTTTGGTGTTGAACAAAGAAAAGCGTTAAAAGACAAAGGAAATAAAGTTGACTTTTTAGTAATGACAGCAACACCGATTCCTAGAACACTTGCTATTTCTTTATATGGAGATATGGATGTTTCAACGATTAAAACACTTCCTAACGGGAGAAAAAAAGTTATTACAAAGTTTATTAAAGGAACATCGATGAAGCCTATATTAAAAGATTTGAAAGATTATCTTTTAAAGGGAGGACAATGCTATGTTGTCTGCCCTCTTGTAAATGAAAGTGAAGCAATCACTGGAAGAAATGCAAGTGATATTTCAAAAGCAATGGCACAATATTTCAAAGGACAATACGAAGTTGGATTAGTTCATGGACAAATGAGTGATGAAGAAAAAAATAAAATCATGAATGCATTTAAAGAAAATAAAATACAGATTCTTGTTTCAACAACAGTAATCGAAGTGGGAGTTGATGTAAGTAATGCAAATATGATGGTTATTTATAATGCAGAAAGATTCGGTTTATCTCAACTTCATCAATTGAGAGGAAGAGTAGGAAGATCAAAGGAACAAGGATATTGTTATCTTTTATCAGAGGCAACACATTCTGAACAAAAGGAAAGATTAGAATTTTTAGAAAATCATCATGATGGATTTGAGGTCTCTGAATATGATTTAAAAATAAGAGGACCTGGAGATTTGTTGGGTCAAAAGCAAAGTGGTTTACCAACTTTTATGATAGGAGATATTTTTAAAGATTATCATATTTTAGAAATTACAAGAAAAGATGCTTTTGAAGCGATGAATCAACATCAAGATGATGAAAAAATTATAAAATTGTTATCAGAAATAAAAAACAATTTAATAAAGAATAATGAATATATTGATTAATGTGTTATAATGCTAAAAGAGGTGAGAACATGAAATTAGCGATAGACGCCATGAGTGGTGATTTAGGTAGCTCTATTGTTGTAGAAGCCTGCCAATCATTTTTAAATAAAAATAAAACAGATGAGCTTTATGTTGTAGGAAAAATTGAAGAATTAGAAGCATTGAAAGATCATCCTCAAGTAACTTTAATAGATGCTAGAGAAATCTTTGAAATGACAGAAAATATTTTAGCAATCCGTAGAAAAAAAGAATCGAGCTTAGTAAAAGCTATGATGTTAGCAAGAAATAACGAAGTTGATGCTGTATTATCTTGTGGAAATACAGGAGCCTATTATGCATGTGCAATGTTGTTTTTAAAACGTATTAAAGGAATTGAAAAATCATGTTTAATGGCAACAATTCCCACTTTAAATGATAAAGGTGTTTGCATGTTAGATGTAGGGGCAAATGCTGAAAATACAGTAGCTCAACTCGTTCAGTTTGCAATTATGGGAAATGTTTATGCTAAAAATGTTAGACATATTCAAAAACCTAAAGTTGCCCTGTTAAATATTGGAAGTGAAGAACATAAAGGTGATGAGATCCATAAAGAAACATATCAATCTTTGAGTACACTTGAACAAATTGATTTTGTTGGAAACATTGAAGGAAAAGAAATCTTAAGAGGTGATGTGGATGTCATTGTAACGGATGGATTTACAGGAAATGTCACATTAAAAACAATTGAAGGTGTTGCATTATCTATGATGTCTGCATTAAAAGATGGTTTTATGGCATCAACACGTAATAAATTAGGGGCAGTTATTTCTAAACCAGTTTTAAAAGGATTAAAAACAAAATTTGATCCTGCAGGTGTAGGTGGTGCCCTGATGATGGGATTTGTAAAACCAGTTGTTAAAGCACATGGTGCAAGTGACGCGAAAGCTTTTGAAAGTGCAATGAATTTAGCTTTTGAAATGGTTGAAGTAAATGTAGTAGAAAAAATGAAAGTAGGTCTAGATGAAAGTGGAATTAGGTAAGTTTTTAGAAGTAATGGGCATTCCTTATAAAGATATTCATTTATTTAAAGAAGCTTTTACACATCCTTCTTATACAAATGAAAACAAAGGAAAAAATTACGAACGATTAGAATTTTAGGTGATTCAGTTTTACAATATTATGTATCAAAGTTTATTTATGAAAAATATCCTGAAAAGCCAGAAGGAGAATTGACACTTTTACGTTCTAAACTAGTAAGAGAAGAATCACTTGCTCGTTTTTCTCGTGAATTAGGATTAGGTGCGCAAATTTTCTTAGGTGCAGGTGAAGAACATAATGGTGGTAGAGATCGTAATAGTGTTTTAGCTGATATTTTTGAAGCCTTTATTGGGGCAATAAGCGAAGATTGTGGTATCGAATATGTTTTAAAAATATTAGATATGACAATCTATAAACATGTTGAAGATGTCAACTATGATGATATCACAGATTTTAAAACAAAATTACAAGAATTGATTCAAGCGGATCAAAGAAAGACAGTCACATATTCATTACTTTCAACAACAGGTCCAGCGAATGCACCTGAATTTGAAGTGGCAGTCATGATGGATGATATGACCCTAGGAACTGGAAAAGGTTCTAGTAAAAAAAGAGCAGAACAAAAGGCATGCAAAGGATGCGTTGAAAAAATTAGCCAGATAGATAGCAAATGCTATCTATTTTTTGCCTAAACATTTTTATTTAAAACATATTTTAAATGAAGGAGGCAAAATATGTTTGATGAAGAATATGAAAGAGTCATTCATCCCCGTAGAGTAGGTGATATCTATCTCTATACAGTAAGACCGGGAGATAATGTTTATCGGATAGCAAGAAATTTTATACTAAAATAGAATGGATCGCTTGTATGAATAAACTTGATCAACAAATGATGATTTACCCAGATCAACAATTATATATTCCTTTTATTCCTCAAGGACCAATGCCAATGGTACAATCAAGAGATTCTTATGAATTATATTTTAATGGACTAGATTTTTCTTAAAAAAAAGCTTATTATATTCGTAAAAATAACAATGAAGGAGAATTTTATGAATAGACATGCAGGAAGTGAAAGAAATCTAACTCTTGTAATGGATTTATATGAGTTGACAATGGCATATAATTATTTTAAACAAGGAAATAAAGATCAACTTGTTTATTTTGATATGTTTTATAGAAAAAAACCCAGATAATGGAGGGTTCGCGGTTTTTGCAGGATTACAACAATTAATTGAATGTATAAAGAATTTACATTTTAGTGAAGGAGATATTGAATATCTCCGTTCACTTCAAAAATTTGATGAAGATTTTTTAGATTATTTATCAGATTTTAAATTTACAGGTTCTATTTATGCAATGAAAGAAGGTACACCAGTCTTTCCTAATGAACCATTGATTACTGTAAAAGCTAAATTTATCGAAGCACAAATTATCGAAACGATGTTATTAGTAACAGTTAATCATCAATCTTTAATTGCTACTAAAGCACATCGTGTTGTTCAAGAAGCCAAAGGAAGACCTGTTATGGAATTTGGAGCAAGACGTGCTCAAGGATATGATAGTGCAACTTATGGAGCTCGTGCAGCTTATATTGGAGGGGTAGCAGGAACAGCTACAGTTTCAGCAGGTGAGATGTTTGATATTCCTGTAGTAGGAACAATGGCACATTCTTTTGTGCAATCATTTGATAGTGAATATGAAGCTTTTAAAGCTTATGCACTTACATATCCAGATGATTGTGTTTTATTGGTTGATACGTATGATACTTTAAAAAGTGGAGTACCTCATGCCATTGAAATAGCCAAAGAAGTTTTAGAACCAATGGGTAAAAAATTAAAAGGAATTCGTTTGGATAGTGGAGATATTTCATATTTATCAAAACGTGCAAGAGCAATGCTTGATGTTGCGGGTCTTACATATGTAAGTATTTCGGCTTCAAACTCCTTAGATGAATATTTGATTCGCTCTTTATTAAATCAAGGTGCGCAACTTGATTCATTTGGAGTTGGAGAAAATTTAATTGTATCAAAATCATCTCCAGTATTTGGAGGAGTTTATAAATTAGTAGCTATTGAAAAAAATGGACAAATTATTCCTAAAATTAAAATTTCAGAAAATACTGAAAAGATTACCAATCCAGGTTATAAACGTGTATATCGTTTGTTTGAAAATGAAACTGGAAAAGCAATGGCGGATTTAATTGCTTTTTATGATGAAGAAATTGATTGTACAAAAGATTTAACGATTTATCATCAATCTGATATTTGGAAATTTAAAACAATTGAAGCTAATACGTATACAGTAGAAGAATTACAAGTTCCTATATTTGAAGATGGAAAATTTGTTTATCAAGAATTGTCTGTAAAAGAAATTAGAGATTATTCAATGAAAGAAAAAGCACGCTTATGGGATGAAATATTTAGATTAGAGTTCCCACATAACTATTATGTAGATCTTACTAAGAGTTTATTAGATTTTAAAATTAAAATGTTAGAAGAAAAGAGAAAATAAAAGTGGCAAGATTTGATAGAAAAGTAGAAAGAACAAAGAAAAGTTTTGAATTTACACAAAAAGAGAAAATTGTTGAAACAAACAAAGATGTCTTTAAAAAGAATTTTACATTTAAATGGGTCCAATTAAATATTAAAACAGTATGTGTTTTTCTTGTTGATTTTTTACTTGTAACATTATTGATTATTCCATTTATGATGCAATATTTAAATGCAACTTTAGCGTTTGTTTTAGGGCATGGAATTATTACAAGTTTAGTGATTGTTTTTACAGGATTTTTAATTAATAAAGAAAAAATAAAAGCAGTCCCATTTATTTCTAGATTCTTATTTATGTTTATTCTATTAGGTGCATCTTCTGCACTTTCGATGGCAATTACATCATGGCTGAATTAGTTTGTTTAACTGCTTTAGGGGTTGTTTCATTATTTACAGGAATTGTATCATTAGGAAACAGTGATGCTTTTATGGGAATGTTTACCTTTATGATCTTACTTGTAAGTTATGCATTGATTATCCTTACTTTTAGAAAAGAAGATGCTTTTTAAAGCAAAAGAAGTTATTTATACAGGATATGAAATTTATTTGTATATATTATCATATGTTGTTTTAATGACTTCTTGTTTATTGATATATCTTCATGTTGTTCAAGTTGTTTCAATGACATCACCATTAATTATGGTGACATGGCTTGTACCACTTGTTGCTTATTTAACGTATGAATCGGTATTGATTTTTGAAAAAGATGAATTAAATATAAATGGGAAGAAAGTATTATATAGAAGTATCAAAAAAGTTCAAATTATAGAAAATAAAAATAAGTATCATTTAATAATTAGAGCGAAAGGAAATGAATATCTATACAAGACAAATCAAAAAAATAGTCAACATGTTTTAGAATGTTTAAAAAATATTGTCCGCGTATAGTAAAAATAGGGATTAATATGATTATAACAGTTGTTGGTCTTTGGTGTTGTTGGGGGAAGCTTTGTAAAAGCTTTAAAAGGTCAAGGACACGAAGTTTATGGTGTTGATGTAGATGAAGAAACACTTGCAAGAGCGAAAGCAGATGGATGTATAAAAGAAGGGTTTGTAGATGGTCGAGAAATTATCAAAAAATCGGATATGACGATTATCTGTTTATATCCATCATTAGTTTTAGATTATATAAAAAACATGAATTTAAAAAGGGGAGTATCATTACGGATGCTGTAGGTGTTAAAACTCATTTTTTAAATGAAGCAATGGATCTTTTGAAAGGTAAAGATGTTGAATTTGTTTCAGGGCATCTCATGGCAGGAAGAGAAAATAAAGGCTATCTTTATGCAAGTAAAGAAGTTTTTCAAGGCGCTAATTATATTTTAATTCAACATGAAGAAAATAGTAAAAGTGCCATTGCTATGATGGAACAATTTGTTTCTAATTTAGGATTTCATTCCGTAAAAATCATGTCACCACAGGCTCATGATGAGATTATTTCATTTACCTCTCAATTGCCACATGTCATTGCTGTTTCATTGATTGATAGTGATAATCAAAAATATGATACAGGTAAATATATTGGAGATTCTTATCGTGATTTAACACGTATTGCTAATATTAATGAGGATTTATGGACTGAATTATTCTTTACTAATAAAAATAATCTTTTGAAAAGTATCCAAGGTTTTGAAGATCAATTGGATATTTTGAAAAAAGCTATTAAAGAAGAAGATGCAGATACTTTGAAAGCAATGTTTATTGAATCTTCTAAAAGAAGAAAAAATCTTGAGAAATAGCGTTAGGCTATTTCTTTTTTTGTATCGTGTTTAAAATATTAAACTTTTTGTTTAAAAAGGTATTGAACTTAACATAATTATTAGTATAATAGTCTTGTTTAATAAATAAAACAAAAAGTTTTTTTAAATAAACAGGAGGTTTTATGGATATTGGTGCAAAAATTAAAAGAATACGTTTATCAAATCAATTGACGTTAGAAGAACTTGCTAATCGTAGTGAATTGACAAAGGGTTTTTTATCACAGTTAGAAAGAGATTTAACGTCACCAAGTGTTGCCACATTAGAAAATATTTTAGAAGCATTAGGGACAAATTTAAAAGATTTTTTTTCAGAAGATGAAGATGAACAAATTGTTTTTAGTAAAGATGATTTTTTTGAAAATATACAAGATGATTATAAAATTTCTTATATTATTCCAAATGCTCAAAAAAATGAAATGGAACCTTTTTAATTGAACTTAAAAAAGGAAAGAAGTCATGGAAATTGATCCACATGATGGTGAAGAATTTGGATATGTTATTCATGGAAAAATTACATTAATGAATGGTGATGAAGAATATGAGGTAAAAAAGGGAGAAACATTTTATTTAAAAGGAAATTTACCACATTACATAGTCAATAAACATGATACTCTAGCGAAAGTGATTTGGGTATCAACACCACCAATATTTTAAAAGGGGAGAAAAACGATGGAAGAAAAGGTACTCATTAAATTTAGAAACATTGTTAAAGAATTTGATGGAACAATTGTTTTAAAAGGAATTAACTTAGATATTTATGAAAATGAATTTGTTACACTGCTTGGACCAAGTGGCTGTGGAAAAACAACGTTACTTCGTATTTTAGGTGGCTTTTTAGAAGCAGATGAAGGGGTTGTTATCTTTGATGATGAAGATATAAAGGAATTACCACCCTATAAAAGAGAATTAAATACAGTCTTTCAAAAGTATGCGTTATTTCCACATATGAATGTTTACGATAACATTGCTTTTGGCTTAAAAATAAAAAAGATGTCAAAAGATGTTATTGATCAAAAAGTCATGAGAATGTTAAAACTTATTGGTTTAGAAGGTTTTGAAAATAAAAATGTAACAACATTGTCAGGTGGGCAACAACAACGTATTGCCATTGCTAGAGCTTTAGTAAATGAACCAAAAGTTTTATTATTAGATGAACCATTAGGTGCTTTAGATTTAAAACTTAGAAAAGAAATGCAATATGAATTAAAAAGAATTCAACAAGAAGTAGGAATTACTTTTATTTATGTAACACACGATCAAGAAGAAGCGTTAACAATGTCAGATAAGATTGTTATTATGAAAGGTGGAGAAATTCAACAAGTAGGGACTCCTCAAGAAATATACAATGAACCTGTTAATAAATATGTTGCAAATTTCATTGGTGAAAGTAATGTTATTTCAGGTGTAATGATTGAAGATTATAAAGTTAAATTTGATGATCAAATCTTTGATTGTGTTGATTTTGGTTTTAAACCAAATGAAAAAGTTGATGTTGTTTTAAGACCAGAAGATATTGATATAGTGCCTTTAGAACAAGGAAAAATTACAGGAGAAGTTTTAAGTGTTTTATTTAAAGGCGTTTGGAATGAAGCAATGGTAGAAACTGTTCCTGGGACAACTGTTAAAGTTAATATGAATGTCATTAAAAATCATGATGTAGAAAGTGAATATAGTGATGAGAGAATTTCAGCAAATGATTTTTATGTAGATATTGAAGAAGTTGCTTCTTTAGATGATAATGATTTGATTGCTAGAGCAGATGCACAAGCATGGAAAGAAAGTGATGATTCTTATATTTCAATTAGTAAAATTGAACATAATTTAAAAGAAGAATTAGGTGAGTACACTGTTACTTTCCAAACATCATCAGGATTATCTGTTTCTAGAAAAATTATTGTTGTTGATCAAAAATATGTAAAAAATGAAAAAGCAAATGAAGCAGTAAGTGCCTTTAACTTCTTTAAAACAGTTGATGAAATTAAAGAATCAGTGGCTTTAGATACAGATTTAAAAACATGGGCTAATGCTATTGGATGGAAATTATCAAATGAAGATGAAGCAGTGGATATTTATGTAGATTATGATTTTGATCCTGAAAACATAAAAGAAGGAATTTATCAAGTAACATTTTCAACAGAAGGTAGAGAACTAAAAGTACATACAACAGATTATGTAGAAGAAGGTCAAGAAGTCGGATTGACTTTTGAAGTAGAAGATATTCATGTTATGGAAAAGATGGGATTCTAGATGAAAAAATTTTCTCAACTAGCTTTACCTTATATTATTTGGAGTATTATTATTCTACTTTTGCCAGTATTACTTATTGCTTTTTATGCAGTAACTGATAGTGGAAATACTGTTGTTAATTTTAGTTTTACTTTACAAAATTTTGCTAAGTTTTTTACCGATCATGATTTCTTACTTATTTTATGGAGATCTCTTTCAATTGCATTTAAAACAACAATTATTTGTATTTTGTTAGGATATCCAATTGCTTATTTTATTTCTCAATGTAAAGATCGTACAAGAAATATTCTTGTATTATTAATTACACTTCCAATGTGGATCAATATGCTTGTAAGAACATACGCTTGGATTGGTATTTTATCTGATGGAGGTATTTTACAATCATTATTGAATTTATTAGGATTTAAATCAACACAACTTCTTTATACAGAAGGAGCTGTATTATTAGGGATGGTTTATAACTTTATTCCATTTATGATTTTACAAATTAATACATCACTTTCTAAAATGGATAAATCTTTATTAGAAGCAAGCTCTGATTTAGGAGCAAACCGTTTTCAAACTTTTTGGAAAGTTACATTTCCACTTTCTATTCCAGGAGTCATTAGTGGTATCGCACTTGTCTTTTTACCTGCGGTAAGTTCATTCTTTATTCCTAAATTATTAGGTGGGGGACAATATTTCTTAATAGGTAATGTAATAGAAAATCAATTTATTACTGTAGGAGAATGGAATTTTGGTTCTGCTATTTCAGTCATTATGGCATTTGTAATGATGGCTATTATGTATTTAGTAAGATATGTTGAAAAACGTAATTCAGGTAATAGAAAGGAGAAAAAAGCATGAAAAAAGAAAAACGTTCATTTTTAAAGATATTAATGGGATTAATGCTTTTATTTTTCTATTTACCAATTGGCTTTATGATTGTGTTTTCATTTAATTCTAGTAAATCATTAACGCATTTTACAGGATTTTCAATGCAATGGTATACAAAAATGTTATCTGATGCATCAATGATGGAATCATTGTATATAACGATTTTAGTAGCTGTTATTGCAACAGTTATATCAACTGTGGTAGGAACGATTAGTGCGATAGGTTTATCAAAATCTAAAAAAGTCGTTCATGATTTGATTATGCAAATCAACGATTTTCCTTTGATGAATCCAGAAATCGTTACAGCGATTGGCTTAATGTTATTCTTTATTACCTTTAATATTGAAAAAGGTTTTGCAACATTATTATTGGCACATATCGCATTTTGCATTCCTTATGTTATATTATCTGTTATGCCTAAAATTCGCTCTCTAGATCCAAATTTAGCGGATGCTGCAATGGATTTAGGGTGTACACCTTGGATGGCTTTAATTAAAGTTATCGTACCACAAATCATGCCTGGTATTGTTTCAGGGGCTTTGATTGCTTTTACAATGTCTTTTGATGATTTTATTATTTCTTATTTTGTTACAGGAAAAGGAATTAAAAACTTGAGTATTATGGTTTATACAATGTCAAAACGTGTAAATCCTAGTATTAATGCTATTTCAACTTTAATTGTAATTTTTATTACGATTGTTTTAATTCTTGTCAATGTTGTTCCGGTGATAGAGAAAAAAGAAAAGTTCAAACGACAGAACTTAAAGAAAAAAATAAAGCACCAAGAATTATTGCTGGAAATTGTTGCAGCATGCGTATGTATGGGACTAGTTTTTGTTCAAAAAACAACTTCTTCGACTAAAAAATATGCAGGACAAACTTTACATGTCTATAATGCCGGGGAGTATACGGGTGAAAATTTGCTTTCTAATTTTGAAAAACAAACGGGATTAGCAAAGTAGTTATGGATTTATTCGATTCGAATGAACAAATGTATATTAAAGTAGCTAATGGTGAAGCTTATGATGTTTTAATTCCAAGTGATTATATGATTGAAAGATTAAAACAAGAAAAGCTTATTCAACCATTAGATCAAGATAAAATCACTTGCTTAGAAGATATTAATGATTCTGTTAAAAATTTATCTTATGATCCGAATAATGAATATTCTGTTCCTTATTTTTGGGGAAGTGTAGGAATCGTTTATGATAAAACAAAAGTAAGTGAAAAAGATTTAAAAGAACAAGGTTTTAATATTTTCTTGAATCAAAAATATAAAGGAGACATTTATTTATACGATTCGGAACGAGATTCATTTATGATGGCTTTAAAAGCACTTGGCTATTCTATGAATACTGATAATGAAAAAGAGCTTGCAGAAGCTTATAATTGGCTTTTAGAGTGTGTTAATACGATGTCACCAGAAATTGTAACGGATGAAATTATTGATAATATGGCTCAAGCTAGAAAAGCTTTAGGATTAATATATTCAGGGGATGCGACATATGTCATGTCAGAAAATGAAAATATTGGTTATTACATGCCAAATAAAGGGACAAATATATGGTGTGATGCTATGGTTATTCCACAAAGTTCAAAACATGTAGATTTAGCACATGAATTCATTAATTATGTTTCAAGTTATGAAGCAGCTTATGGTAATTCATCTTATGTAGGGTATACTTCACCAAACACGGAAGTTATGAACGATTTAGCGCAAAATGACTTTAAAGGAATTAATGCTTATAATCCAATTAGAACAAATAAATATGATGAAGTCTTTAACTATAATGCTGAAACAAGAAAGATAATGGCTAATTATTGGGCTAAAGTAAAAAATCGCAGCCTCTAAATGCTAAAAGTGAATAATAAAAGTTCTATGAGAGTTTTTCTCATTAGAATTTTTTTAAAAAATAAAATCAAAAAAACGATGAAATATACGTATAAAATTTTAAATCCATAAAAAATAGATTGTAAAAAATTATAAAAAACTATTGCAAAAAAATTTTTTATAGCATATAATAATGGGCAGCGTGATAAGAGACGCGAAGCAAACAAAGAAGTGGTTCCTTGGCCAAGTTGGTAAGGCAACAGACTGCAACTCTGTCATCATCGGTTCGAGTCCGGTAGGAACCTCCATTAATGAATGCCCAGGTGGCGAAATTGGTAGACGCACAGGACTTAAAATCCTGCGGACCTTAAAATCCGTGCCGGTTCGACTCCGGCCCTGGGCACCATTGATATGCGCTAGTAGCTCAACTGGATAGAGTGCTTGACTACGGATCAAGAGGTTGTGGGTTCGATTCCTGCCTAGCGCGCCATTTTTTTCGGGAAGTAGCACAGCTTGGTAGTGCACCTGGTTTGGGACCAGGGGGTCGCAGGTTCAAATCCTGTCTTCCCGACCATTTATAAAAATTGGGGCCATAGCTCAGCTGGGAGAGCACCTGCCTTGCACGCAGGGGGTCAGCGGTTCGATCCCGCTTGGCTCCACCAATTAATTTAATAAAAAATATTATGGCGGGATAGCTCAGTTGGCTAGAGCATTCGGTTCATACCCGGAGTGTCGAGGGTTCGAATCCCCCTCCCGCTACCATTTTTATTTAAGGTGCCTATAGGGCATATACTGCGGACCCTTAGCTCAGTTGGTTAGAGCAATCGGCTCATAACCGATCGGTCGTAGGTTCGAGTCCTACAGGGTCCACCATTACTATTGCGGAGATTTACCCAAGTCTGGCTGAAGGGACTGGTCTTGAAAACCAGCAGAGGATTAACGTCCTGCGGGGGTTCGAATCCCTCAATCTCCGCCATTTATTAAAAAAACTTAATATCGCGGGA
>ENA-OPYX01001390-OPYX01001390.1-human-gut-metagenome-genome-assembly--contig:-NODE-1390-length-12952-cov-3.237349_pt1 | contig 12952 bp, 16 predicted proteins | sample MGYA00242639_ERZ504486 | MGnify/ENA primary metagenome ERZ504486 (study PRJEB26092, sample SAMD00036296) | human gut metagenome | host: Homo sapiens | study: EMG produced TPA metagenomics assembly of... | reverse complement strand
CCTCCCTTTAGTCATGTTATTAGTTTGATTTAATATTGTGCCTTGCATTAAGCTTTTGGCACAATGTATGAATGCAGGGAACAAAAATGCGTCAGCAGCAATCCATGCGATTGGTGAGGCGAGGCATGCCCCCATGAATCCAATACTTGGAATGAGTATGATGGCTGCAAATGCACGGCCAATCATCTCTAAGATACCTGCTGATATTGCAAATACTGAGAAACCCATACCCTGTATGCAGAAGCGGACCACGTTAACACCTGTAAGCGGAATGTAGAAGCATGCAGATGCAAGGATGAACTGTCTTGTAAGAGCAATAATTGTTGTCTCAGATGCATTAACGAATAATAATGCAATATAATCTGTAGTGAAATACAGTGCAATAAGAGAAAGAACACTGTAAACTGAACCGATTATCATAGCGGAGCGTACACCCTGACCAAGTCTTTTAATCTTGGCAGCTCCAACATTCTGTCCGGCATAGGTTGCCATGGTTGAGCCGAGTGCATCAAATGGACAACAGGTAAAGTTGAACATCTTAGAACCGGCAGTCATTGCGGCTACATATGTTGAACCAAGTGTATTGACAGCAGCCTGAAGGATTGTACTCCCGATGGCTGTTATTGAATACTGGAGTCCCATAGGAACACCGTTCATACACAGGTTGGTGATGAATCTTCTATCAAGTACCCTTTCTGATTTGTCACCTTTTAAGATGTCATATTTCTTATACATATATATAAGGCAGGTAAGTCCCGAAATTAACTGTGATGTTACAGTTGCCCAGCCAGCTCCGGCAACACCCATCTTACATACAAGAATAAGAAAGAAATCAAGTACTACATTTATTATTGAAGAAAGCACAAGGAAAACTACAGGTGTCTTACTATCGCCAAGCGAACGGATAACACCGGACACCATGTTGTACAGGAATACAGTTGGGATTCCTATGAATATAACTACTATGTAATTGTAGGCATGGTCAATAATATCTGCCGGTGTATTCATGATAATAAGTATCCTGCGGCAGAATATTACGGATGCAAGCGTAAGCACTATGGCAAACACAATACTGCAGATATATCCGTTAAATACATATTTTCTAAGGTCAGCAGGCTTCTTTGCACCAAAGCATTGGGCAACCGGAATCACGAATCCGTTACAGACTCCCATACAGAAACCGATTATCATAAAGTTTGATAGAACCTGTTGCTCCAACTCCGGCAAGAGCTTCAACACCGAGAGTTTTACCAACGATTATTGTGTCAACAAGGTTGTAGAACTGCTGAAACAGCATTCCGAACAGCATTGGAACTGCGAATCCAAGAATATGCTTGGAAGGCGAACCGTTTGTCATGTCTTTTACCATAGGATTTCCTCACTTTCGTATATTTATAAAGCCAAATGATTATACTATATTTTTACAAACTGTCAAACTGATTTTGCACGAATTTGAATTAATTTAACGAATTATTGTCTTAATATGAAATGTCTGTTAAAATGCATAGGTAATATTTATGCGGAGGCAGATATGAAGAAACTTTTGATGTTAAGAGACTTACAACACTGGCATTGCTTACAACAATAGCGCTGACAATATTTGTTGTGGAATCAGCAATACCTACGCTTGTTCCAATACCGGGAGTTAAATTAGGACTTGCCAATATAGTCACACTTTTTGTGTTAAAAAGATATAAATTCAGTGATGCAGCGATTGTGTTAGCTATGAGAATTATACTTGCTACAATATTTACAGGGCAGGCAGTATCATTTATATATAGTGTAAGTGGTGGATTCTTATGTCTTATTGTGATGGCAGCTGTTAATAAATTGCTTAGGGGACAGTATATATTCCTTACAGGTATACTTGGCGCGGTGTCGCACAATGCAGGTCAGATTCTTGCTGCATTTTTCATACTCAGATTGTCAGGTATATTTGCGTACATGCCGTTCCTTGTGATAAGCGGTGTTATAACAGGTCTGTTTACGGGCCTTGTGTGCTTCTTTGCAGACAAATATATTCCTAAAAAATATACTATGTAGCAGATGGAGGAGATTGTGAAAAAAAGAGTTATTGCAGTGGTGGCTGTGATTGTCCTGCTTGTCGGGGCAAGTGTGGCTTCTATTATATATATGAAATCAGGAAAGAATGACGGTAGAAAGACTGCTTATATATACAGAGATAACGAATTGTTAAGAACTGTTTCGTTAGATGATGTTAAGAATCCGTACACGTTCAGGATTGAATACGGGGATGGAGAGTATAATGATATTCTTGTCGAGAATGGAAAGATTAGGATTGCTGATGCAAGCTGTCCGGATAAGCTGTGTGTGAACATGGGCTATATATCTGAGCCTTTAATGCCAATCACATGTCTGCCAAATCATCTTGTTATCAGAATTGTGAATGACGGCGAAGAATCGCCGTCACTCGATGGTGTTGTGTATTAATTATTTCATCCAGCGGCCAGAAGCACCACATGGAAGTACAAGTCCGTTACTTGAAACAGGAAGACCTACTTCCTGTGAATCACAGTGTCCGCCAAAGCTCTTAAGCTCTGTGCTTAACATATAAGTAAGAACGGCTGGCTGAAGACCTGTAGTGTATGAATTAATAAGGAAAAATAATGGTTCATCAGAAAGAAGCTGTGCACAAAGCTTAACAAGCGGGTGTATGGCTTCTTCTATTTTCCAGATTTCTCCTTTAGGACCACGTCCATATGAAGGTGGATCCATGATGATTGCGTCGTAATGGTTGCCTCTTCTTATCTCTCTTTCTACAAACTTTACACAGTCATCAACTATCCAGCGGATAGGCTTGTCAATAAGTCCTGATGATGTGGCATTTTCTTTAGCCCACGCAATTATTCCCTTAGAGGCATCAACGTGTGTAACGTGAGCACCAGCGGCTGCACAGGCAAGAGTAGCACCACCAGTGTAGGCAAACAAGTTAAGAACCTTTATCTGTCTGTCAGGTTCATTATCTTTAGCTTTCTTTATAATTTCAGAGAACCAGTCCCAGTTGGCTGCCTGCTCAGGGAATATTCCTGTGTGCTTAAAGCTGAATGGCTTTAAGTTAAATGTAAGAGGAACATCAACAGAAGGACTTTCGTATTTTATTGTCCAGCTTTGTGGCAGGTCGAAGAATTCCCATTCGCCGCCTCCCTTAGAGCTTCTGTGATAATGTCCATTCATATGTTTCCATCTGTTGTCGTTCTTAGGTGTGTCCCATATAACCTGTGGGTCTGGGCGGACAAGAATGTAATTGCCCCAGCGTTCAAGCTTTTCTCCACAGGATGTATCTATAACTTCATAATCTTTCCAATTATCTGCAACAAACATATTGTAATTAAGTCCTTTCTTGTTTAAGCATATATATTAAGTATATAACAGATTGTATGGTTGGGGCAATCAAAAAGTACAGCGATTAGGATATAATTAACGTATGGTAGTGTATAATAATCATTTAATACAGTGATTAGGATATAATTAATGTGTGGCGGTATGTAATATGTTAAATGTATAGTTGTGCATATATTGCGCAACTTGAAAAATATACCATTTTACTGTAACATATAACAGACAAAAAATATAAATTGTTATATGGTATTAGTGTTAAAAGTAACTATTGATAATTGCATCATATATAAGGAAAGGAAAATGCACATTTGAAAAATATATCTTTTAAAACAGCAAAGAATGATATTATAGCAGGAATTATTGTGGCGTTAGTGTCAATACCAATATCTATGGGGTATGCCCAGATAGCAGGGCTTCCAACGGCATATGGACTGTATGGTTCGCTTATACCAGTGCTTATATATGCTTTTACAACAACATCACCACAGTTCGTATTTGGTGTAGATGCAACGCCGGCGGTGCTTGTAGGCGGTACGTTATCGGCACTTGGCGTTACTTCAGGCTCTGAGGAAGCGATGAAGCTTGTGCCGGTCATTACATTTGTTGTTGCAATATGGCTTTTGATATTCAGTCTTATTAAAGCAGGACGAATAGTTAATTACATATCAACGCCGGTTATGGGAGGTTTTATAAGTGGAATTGGTATTACAATAATACTTATGCAGGTTCCAAAGCTGTTTGGTGGTTCTGCAGGTACAGGAGAACTTATTGAACTGGGTATCCACATATGGGGACAACTTCAATATTTAATGTGTTATCGGCAGTTCTTGGATTTGGAACAGTTGTAATTATACTTGTTGCAAAGAAATATATTCCGAAGTTTCCAATGTCAGTTGTGCTTATGGTGCTTGGTGCAATGGCAACAGCATTTTTACACATTGACAGATTAGGGGTTAAGCTTCTGCCTCACGTTGATTCGGGATTTCCGAAGCTTATGGTACCCGATTTTACATTATTAAAGACAGATACATCAGATATAATTATACTTGGACTTACCTGTGCACTTGTTATTATGGCACAGACACTGCTTGCCACTAATAACTATGCTAACAGATATGGATATAAGGTTGATAATAACAGAGAGGTGCTTGCTTATTCTTTAGCCAATATAGCTTCTTCGGTATCAGGAAGCTGCCCTCTTAACGGAAGCGTATCAAGAACAGGTATAGCTGACCAGTTTGGCTGTAAATCACAGCTTATGTCAGTTACAGCTTCAATTACAATGCTTGTTGTCGTGCTTTTTGCGACACCTGTGCTTGAATATCTTCCTGTGCCTATTCTTACAGGAATTGTCGTTGCTGCACTTATCGGAATAGTTGAATATAAGCTTGCTGATAAACTTAGAAAAGTCAACAGGGCGGAGTTCTTTATATTTCTTGCGGCTATGTTTGGCGTATTATTATTTGGAACTATATATGGCGTTATTATAGGTGTTATTCTTTCATTTATAGCGGTAATAATAAGGGCAGTTGTTCCTCCAAGATCATTTCTTGGCTGTATACCAGGACACGAGGGCTTCTATAATCTTAACCGTAACAAGAACGCTTTGCAGATAGAACACACGTTATTATATAGATTTAGTGGTAATCTTTTCTTTGCAAATGTGTCTACATTTTTGCAGGATATAGAAAATGCCATAAATGATGATACAAAGATTATAATAGTTGATGCGAGCGGTATCGGAAGCATAGATATAACAGCAGCAGACAGGCTTGTATCATTTAATAAAATATTAAAGGGCAAAGGAATACACTTTTATATAACTGAGCACGTTGACCATGTAAATGACCAGTTAAGGCAGTTGGGTGCGGGCTGTCTTGTTGAGGAAGGTGTCACAAGAAGAACAATATCGCTTGCTTTAAGAGATGCCGGTGTTGACAGGCCTTATCCGCTTGTTGGCAGTCCTGAGCAGGTTGCTGTACACGAGGATTTTATTGAGGATAACGAAAGGCTTGCAGAGATAGAGTGGGCATTTGGCAAGGACGCCGCAGAATGGCTTGATAAATATGCTGTACAGGTTACAGATGACATTACAAGCAGTATTGATGGGGGGTCATCTGAGCTTGCAGATAATGTTCTTGATAAGGCGGAAAGCAAGAATACCTGGGGTAGAATTGGCTTATTTGATGAAGATGAACTTCTTGAGAGAGTTGAAATGCACTTATCTGAGCTTGCACAGAACAGTAATGCAGAAGAGTTAGAGGAGCACATTGAACAGAGAAGATTAAGGCTCGAGGCTAAGATTGCGAAGTTAAATCCGGATGCGTTAAAGCATTTAAGGGAGCATAGAAAAGATGTGTTACAGAGATTTAAAGAGAACAATCCAGAAGCATATGCTCATATGATACAGCATAGAAAGGATCATATAAGCAGGCTGGAGAAAGAAAAGCCGGAGCTTGCTGCTAAGATGAAGGAATTCTATAAGCTTGATGATTAAACTGTCATATTTCATTATATATAAGGGAAGGTTTTAATTGTGAATATATTAAATGTTGAAAAAGTGAGCAAAGCATTTGGTGAGAAAGTACTTCTTGACAATGTCACACTTGGGATTAATAAAGGTGACAAGATCGGAATTATAGGAGTTAATGGAACTGGAAAGTCTACACTGCTTAAGATAATCGCCGGCATTGAAGAACCTGATGAGGGTAATATTATAAAAGGGAGAAAAGTTACTGTTACATATCTTGCACAGTCACCAGATTATGTTAAAGATGAAAATGTACTTTCATATGTGCTTCGTGGCAAAGATTCATCGAATGAGCCAAAGGCGAAGGAAATACTTAATAAGCTTGGCATAGATGTGTATGATGCCCCTATGGACAAGCTATCTGGTGGACAGAAAAAGAGGGTTGCATTGGCGAAGGTGTTGGTTGAACCTGCAGAGGTACTTATACTTGACGAGCCGACTAATCATCTGGATAATGATATGGTTGTGTGGCTTGAGCGGTATATCAAGGCATTTAAGGGTGAACTTCTTATGGTAACGCACGACAGGTATTTCCTTGACAATGTAACTAACAAGATAGTTGAGATAGACCACGCAGATCTTTACAGTTATGACTCTAATTATTCAGGATTCCTTGAATTAAAGACTGAAAGAGAACAGATGGAAAGAGCTACAGAGGCTAAAAGACAGAACACATTAAGAAGAGAACTTGAGTGGATAAGGAGAGGCTGTCAGGCACGTTCAACCAAACAGCAGGCAAGAATAGATCGTTTTGAAGATATGAAAGAAGCTTCAAGACAGGCAAGAGCTAAGTTTGACAAAAGCCTTATGGATATGAGCTCTGTAAGCAGACGTCTTGGAAGAAAGACAATAGAACTTAACAATATAACTAAAGCTTATAATGGACACACATACATTAATGATTTTACATACATTTTCTTAAGGGATGACCGAATAGGCATAATTGGAAGCAATGGCTGTGGCAAGTCTACACTTATGAAGATAATAACAGGACAGATACAGCCTGACAGTGGAAGTGTTGAGATAGGCGATACAGTTCATATAGGCTATTTTATGCAGGAGAATGAGCCTCTTGATGAGAATCAGACAGTGCTTGAGTTCGTAAGAAGCATAGGCGAGTATGTGCAGACGGTTGATGGAAAAGCAACAGCAAGCCAGATGTGTGAGAAGTTCCTGTTCCCGCCTAAGCAGCAGTGGACACCAATAAGAAAGCTGTCTGGAGGAGAAAAGAGAAGACTGTATCTTTTAAGTGTGCTTATGAGTGCACCTAATGTACTCATACTTGATGAGCCAACCAATGACCTGGATATTGAAACGCTTGAAGTATTAGAGGATTATCTTGATGGATTTGCAGGGATTGTAATTACTGTTTCTCACGATAGATATTTTCTTGACAGGACGGTTGATAGAATATTTGCATTTGAGGCTGGAGGGCACCTTACACAGTATGAAGGAGGTTATTCAGACTATAAAGAAAAATGTGTTTCTTCTATATATAATGCGTCAGAAAATGGAGTTTCAAAAAAGTAATTTATCATTAGGCAGTAATAGTATAGTAGGCAGGTGTTAGATGTAACAGCAGGAGGCACGGCAGCAGGAAGAGTATCAGGTGGCGATACGGATAGTGTGCAGAAGGCTGTATCTGGCAGTAAGACACTTACAAGCAAGGAATATATAAGTCAAGAAGCGAACGTCTTAAGTTTACTTATAGGAACAGAAAGAGTACGAAACTATTGATGATGACATAGCGGCATTGGAAAAAGATATAGAAAGAATAGATGCAGAGATGTCTAAGTGTGCAACTGATTACGGAAAGCTTAATGACTTATCAAAGGAGAAGGCTGAAAAAGAAAAACAGCTTGACGAAAAGATGGAACAGATGGGTATATCTTAAATGACCTTGCGGAAAGAATTGCAAACCAGTAAAAGGTGTGTGTAAATAAAGCAGAAATGTTTATAAATATTCATTAAATAAAGCATATTGTGGATAAATAACAACTAGAATGGATAATAATTAAACCAGAGAAATATTATATGATTGTACTTAAAAAATAACAATAAAATAAATAATTTTTCTGGTTTGAGTTTTATTAGTAGGGGTAGTGTATATTAATACTTGCTGTGACATTGATAGCGTAGAAGCGTGAGGTTGCTATCCGTAAGGGTAGGTTTTCCGTGGAGCGAATGTCAAGGCCGGCAAGTCCGGCGAAGAATCTGGCGACAAGTCACTGTACCTAATATCATCTGCAAGATGCAGAAATGACACGTTGGTTAATCGGGATATACCAATAGCGGTTTCTCGATACGCGTGGGAGTGTGTACAGTCACCGCTTGTCGTGCTTTAAACAATAAAGTGCGAAGGAGGCGACTTTTTTTATGGCAAATCAGGTAATAAGAATTACACTGAAAGCTTATGATCATCAGTTAATCGATCAGTCAGCTAAGAAAATCATCGAAACTGCTAAGAAGACAGGAGCACAGGTGAGTGGTCCGGTACCTCTTCCAACAAAGAAGGAAGTTGTTACTATTCTTAGAGCTGTTCACAAGTACAAGGATTCAAGAGAGCAGTTCGAGCAGAGAACTCATAAGAGGCTTATCGATGTATTATCACCATCTCAGAAGACTGTAGATGCATTATCTAAGTTAGAGATGCCAGCTGGTGTATTCATCAACCTTAAGGTAATGAACTAATCATTATCTGGAATTTTTCATTATTAAAGCAATAATCCTAAGGGTTTAATATAGAAGTAACAAGCAGTGGTGCGGGTTCCACTTATATTAGCTGTTCTAGGATGACAGGATGCGCTGTGTATCACACATCATCTTGTCCGCTGTAGATTAAACAGGAGGAAAATCAATGAAGAAGGCAATTTTAGCTACAAAAGTCGGAATGACTCAAATCTTCAACGAAGACGGTGTTTTAACACCTGTAACTGTTCTTCAGGCTGGTCCTTGTGTTGTAACACAAGTTAAGACAGTAGAGAACGACGGTTACGATGCAGTTCAGGTTGGTTTTGCTGACATTAGAGAAAAGTTAGTAAACAAGCCTGTTAAAGGACATTTTGATAAGGCAGAGGTTCCTTACAAGAGATTCTTAAGAGAATTCAAGTTTGAAAATGCTTCAGAATACTCAGTAAAGGATGAAATCAAAGCTGATATCTTCGCAGCAGGCGATAAGGTAGATGCAACTGCTATTTCAAAGGGTAAAGGTTTCCAGGGCGCAATCAAGAGATTAGGCCAGTCAAGAGGACCTATGGCTCATGGTTCTAAGTTCCACAGACATCAGGGTTCAAACGGATCAGCAACAACACCTGGTAGAGTATTCAAGGGAAAAGGAATGCCTGGACATATGGGTTCTAAGAGAATCACAATCCAGAATCTTGAAGTAGTAAGAGTTGATGTTGAAAACAACGTAATCTTAGTTAAGGGTGCTGTACCTGGACCTAAGAAATCATTAGTAACACTGAAAGAAACAGTAAAGGCTAGCAAGTAGTTTTTACTAAGGAAGGAGGACCACACAGATGGCAAACGTATCTGTTTACAATATTGAAGGCAAGGAAGTTGGCTCAATCGAATTAAACGATGCAGTATTTGGTGTTGAAGTTAATGAACATCTTGTACACATGGCAGTAGTTAACCAGCTTGCAAATAATCGTCAGGGAACACAGAGCGCTAAGACACGTTCAGAAGTTTCTGGTGGCGGAAGAAAACCTTGGAGACAGAAAGGAACTGGTCATGCAAGACAGGGTTCAACAAGAGCTCCACAGTGGACAGGCGGCGGTATCGTATTTGCACCAAAGCCAAGAGATTATTCATTCAAGATGAATAAGAAGGAAAAGAGAATCGCTCTTCTCTCTGCATTATCTTCAAAGGTTGCAGAAAGCAAGATCGTTGTACTTGATGAGTTCAAGTTAGATGAAATCAAGACAAAGAAGTTCGTAGAAGTTATGAACAACTTAAAGGTTGAAAACGCATTAGTAGTTCTTGAAGGAGAGAACAAGAACGTAGTTCTTTCAGGAAGAAACATTCCTTCAGTTAAGGTTACAGCTACTAACGAAATCAACACATATGACGTACTTAAGTACACAACATTAGTTGTTACTAAGGCCGCTGTAGAGAAATTAGAGGAGGTGTATGCATAATGGCAAACGTACAGTATTATGATGTAATCCTCAAACCAGTTATAACAGAAAAGTCTATGGCTGATATGGCAGACAAGAAGTATACATTCTTAGTTCATACAGATGCTAACAAGACTATGATTAAAGAAGCTGTTGAAAAGATGTTCGAAGGAACAAAGGTTGCCAGCGTTAACACAATGAACAGCGTTGGCAAGAAGAAGAGAAGAGGAAGAACAGTTGGTACAACTGCTAAGACTAAGAAGGCAATTGTTCAGTTAACAGCTGATAGCAAAGATATCGAAATCTTTGAAGGACTTTAAGATTTAGCAACATTTAATAGTGTAGAAAACAATATTACACAAGCTCGAAAGGAGAGAATATAATGGGAATTAGAACTTATAACCCATATACACCTTCCAGAAGAAACATGACTGGATCAGATTTCTCAGAAATCACAAAGACAACTCCTGAGAAATCATTACTCGCTAAGAAGAGTAAGACTGCTGGCCGTAACAACCAGGGTAAGATCACTGTTAGACATCATGGTGGTGGAAACAGACAGAAATATAGATTAATAGATTTCAAGAGAAATAAAGAAGGCGTTCCTGCAAAGGTTATCGGTATCGAGTACGATCCGAACAGAACAGCTAATATCGCTCTTATCTGCTACGCAGATGGTGAGAAATCATATATCCTTGCTCCACAGGGATTAACAGATGGCATGACAGTACAGAATGGTGCTGGTGCTGAAGTAAGAGTTGGTAACTGCTTACCACTTACAGAGATTCCTGTAGGTACACAGGTACACAACATTGAGTTATATCCAGGTAAGGGTGGACAGCTTGTTCGTTCTGCTGGTAACTCAGCTCAGTTAATGGCTAAGGAAGGCAAGTATGCAACATTAAGACTTCCTTCTGGCGAAATGAGAATGGTACCAATTATCTGCCGCGCAACAATCGGTGTTGTAGGTAATGGAGATCACAACCTTATTAATCTTGGTAAGGCTGGACGTAAGAGACATATGGGTATCAGACCTACAGTTCGTGGTTCTGTTATGAACCCTAATGACCATCCACACGGTGGTGGTGAAGGTAGAGCACCAGTTGGTCGTCCAAGCCCAATGACACCTTGGGGCAAGCCAGCTATGGGTCTTAAGACTCGTAAGGCTAAGAAGGCTTCAAACAAGCTTATCGTAAGAAGAAGAAACGGAAAGGCTATTAAGTAATTAGCCTACAATCGTAACTATTATTATTCACGAAGATTATAAGGAGGTTTCAACCTATGGCTCGATCACTTAAAAAGGGAGCATTTGCAGACGAAAGCTTACTTAAGAAAGTTGATGCTTTAAATGCTGCAAACGACAAACAGGTTATTAAGACTTGGTCTCGTCGTTCAACAATTTATCCTCAGTTTGTAGGTCATACAATCGCTGTTCATGATGGAAGAAAGCATGTTCCTGTATATGTTACAGAGGATATGGTTGGTCATAAGCTCGGTGAGTTCGTTGCAACAAGAACTTACAGAGGACACGGCAAAGACGAAAAGAAGAGTAGATAATTTGAATTTTTGAAAGGAGGTTTAATCCATGGCTAACGGACATAGATCCCAGATTAAACGTGAAAGAAACGCTGTTAAGGATACAAGACCAAGCGCAAAGTTATCTTACGCTAGAGTATCTGTTCAGAAGGCTTGTTTCGTATTAGATGCTATCAGAGGCAAGAGCCTTGATGAAGCACTTGCAATTGTTATGTACAATCCAAGATATGCATCATCTATTATAGAGAAGTTATTAAAGTCAGCAGCAGCTAATGCTGAGAACAATAACGGTATGGACCCAAGCAAGTTATATGTAGAAGAATGCTACGCTAACAAGGGACCAACAATGAAGAGAGTCCATCCAAGAGCACAGGGTAGAGCTTACAGAATCGAGAAGAGAATGAGCCACATCACTGTTGTTTTAAATGAAAGATAATTATTTTCTAAGAGATAGAAAGGAGTCTTTATGGGACAGAAAGTTAATCCTCATGGTTTAAGAGTCGGCGTAATCAAAGACTGGGATGCAAAGTGGTATGCAGAAGACGATTTCGCTGATAACCTTGTAGAAGATTATAACATTAGAAAATTCCTTAAGAATAAGTTATATGCTGCAGGAATTTCAAAGATTGAAACAGAGAGAGCTTCAGACAGATTAAAGATCGTTATTCATACAGCTAAGCCTGGTATCGTAATCGGTAAGGGTGGTGCTGAAATCGAGAACTTAAAGAAGCAGGTAGAGAAGTTAACATCTGCTAAGAAGTTAAGCATTGATATCAAGGAAGTTAAGAGACCTGATAAGGATGCTCAGCTTGTTGCAGAGAACATCGCTCAGCAGTTAGAGAACCGTATCTCTTTCAGAAGAGCTATGAAGTCTTGCATGGGCAGAACAATGAAGCAGGGAGCTAAGGGTATCAAGACATCTTGCTCAGGACGTCTCGGTGGAGCTGATATGGCTCGTACAGAGTTCTACAGCGAGGGAACAATTCCTCTTCAGACACTTCGTGCAGATATCGACTATGGATTTGCAGAAGCAGATACAACTTATGGCAAGGTTGGTGTTAAGGTTTGGATCTACGAAGGTGAGGTTCTTCCTACAAAGAATAATGCCAACGCTAACGTAGAAAAGGAAGGGAGCGATAAGTAATGTTACTACCTAAGAGAGTTAAACATCGTAGACAGTTCCGTGGTTCTATGGCTGGTAAGGCTACAAGAGGCAATAAGATCACTAATGGTGAATTCGGTATTGTTGCAACAGAACCTTGTTGGATCAAATCAAATCAGATAGAAGCAGCCCGTGTAGCTATGACAAGATACATTAAGCGTGGCGGTAAAGTATTTATAAAGATTTTCCCAGATAAGCCGGTAACAGGTAAGCCTATCGGTGTTCGTATGGGTAAAGGTAAAG
>ENA-OPYX01001389-OPYX01001389.1-human-gut-metagenome-genome-assembly--contig:-NODE-1389-length-12962-cov-3.550448_pt1 | contig 12962 bp, 13 predicted proteins | sample MGYA00242639_ERZ504486 | MGnify/ENA primary metagenome ERZ504486 (study PRJEB26092, sample SAMD00036296) | human gut metagenome | host: Homo sapiens | study: EMG produced TPA metagenomics assembly of... | reverse complement strand
GGGCGACAGAGAAGTGGAATTGCCACGGATATGGGGCGTTTATGATGAGTATATCGTGAAAAATCTGGAAGGATTGGATGCATTACTTCTGGAAGCAAATCACGATGTAAATATGCTTCAGGTAGGTAAATATCCTTACTATCTGAAACGCAGAATATTAGGTGATAAAGGTCATTTGTCCAATGAAACGGCAGGACAGTTGCTTTGTCGGCTACTTCATGATAATATGAAACAGATCCTGCTGGGACATCTGAGCAGAGAAAACAACTACGAGGCGCTGGCTTATGAAACTGTCTGTGCAGAGGTGACAATGGGTGATAATCCATACAAAGCAAAGGATTTCCGAATTGATGTCGCTCACAGAGATACAGCATCAGAAGTAGTAGAAGTGTAAAGGAGAAGAAAGATGAAAAAAACAATTATCACAGTAGTAGGAAAAGATACTGTAGGAATCATTGCAAAAGTTTGTACTTATCTGGCAGATAATCAGGTGAATATCCTTGATATCACACAGACTATCCTGGATGGCTACTTCAACATGATGATGATCACAGATGCCAGTGCATGTGAGAAAACAACCGGTGAGATCGCAGAAGAACTCAACACACTGGGTGAAGAAATCGGTGTAAATATCCGTTGTCAGCATGAGGATATCTTTAACAAGATGCATCGTATCTGAGACCGGCGCAGGAGGGCAGAAAAATGATTAATATGTTTGAAGTAAACGAAACCAATAAGATGATTGAGCAGGAAAACCTGGATGTGCGTACGATCACACTGGGTATCAGTCTGTTAGATTGTATCGACAGCGACCTGGAGAAAGTCAATCAGAAGGTTTACAATAAAATCACAGGACTGGCCAAAAATCTGGTACAGACCGGTGAGGATATTTCCAAAGAATACGGAATCCCGATTGTAAATAAACGAATCTCAGTTACACCGATCGCACTGATCGGCGGTGCAGCATGTAAAACACCGGAAGACTTTGTTACGCTGGCAAAGACACTGGATAAAGTAGCAAAAGAAGTAGGTGTAAACTTCATAGGCGGTTATTCTGCACTGGTATCTAAAGGTATGACAAAAGCAGATGAACTGTTGATCCGTTCTATCCCGCAGGCTCTTGCCGAGACTGAGCGTGTCTGCAGTTCCGTAAATCTCGGTTCCACAAAGACAGGAATCAACATGGATGCTGTAAAACTGATGGGTGAGATGGTTCTTGCCACCGCAGAGGCTACAAAAGAAGACGATTCTCTGGGCTGTGCAAAACTGGTCGTATTCTGTAACGCACCGGATGATAACCCGTTTATGGCGGGTGCCTTCCATGGGGTGACAGAAGCAGATGCAATCATCAATGTGGGCGTCAGTGGACCTGGTGTTGTTAATTACGCCCTGTCACAAGTAAGAGGTGAGAACTTCGAAGTTTTGTGTGAAACTATCAAAAAGACTGCATTCAAGATTACCCGTGTCGGACAGCTGGTTGCACAGGAAGCATCGAAAAGACTGAACGTACCTTTTGGTATCGTAGACCTGTCTCTGGCACCGACTCCGGCAATAGGAGATTCTGTTGCTCAGATTCTGGAAGAGATCGGTCTGGAACGTGTAGGCGCACCGGGAACCACAGCAGCACTTGCCATGTTAAATGACCAGGTGAAAAAAGGCGGTGTTATGGCCTCCTCTTATGTCGGTGGCTTAAGTGGGGCATTTATTCCGGTCAGCGAAGATCAGGGAATGATCGATGCGGTCAATCTGGGAGCTTTGTCTCTGGAAAAACTGGAAGCCATGACCTGTGTCTGCTCGGTAGGTCTGGATATGATCGCGATTCCTGGAGATACACCGGCAACTACAATTTCCGGTATGATCGCAGATGAGATGGCAATCGGTATGGTAAACCAGAAAACCACAGCAGTCCGTGTGATTCCGGTTATCGGAAAAGGTGTGGGCGAAACTGTAGAGTTTGGTGGATTACTCGGTTATGCACCGGTAATGCCTGTGAATACTTTCCGTTGTGATGATTTCATCAATCGCGGAGGAAGAATTCCGGCACCGATCCACAGTTTTAAAAACTAAAAGATTCCTGAAAAAATACTTGCGTATTTTGGAGAGACTGTTATACTTGGTTCTATCAGATAGTTCTTTATCTGATAGAACCTTTTTCATAGGTTCATTCCGGCAGTTCTGCCAAAGATTCCAATTTTAAAAAATTAAAACAGGATGGATAAAATCTTTATACCCGGAGGGATTTTTGCGTCCATGAACAGGAGAGCAGGTGATAGGAAAAACAGAGCATTAAATATATACATATCCGGTACGATATCTAAAAACACGTCAACAAACATAGCAACAATCATATCAACAAACATATCAAAAAAAGCATATCAGAAACAAATCAAAGGAGAAATACACAATGAAAAACAAAACATGGAAAAAATTATCTTGGTGCGGCAGCGTTGGTAACTGTTCTTTTTGCAGGCTCTGTATCTGCTTATTTTACTGATCAGGATGAAAAAGTAAATACGTTTACTGTGGGTAAAGTAACGATTGAGCTGGAAGAACCAAAATGGGAGAAAAAACCGGATGATAACGGCAATAAGATTCCGGATGAAGCAGAGCGTATGACGCCGAATCAGACGATCATCAAGGATCCACAGGTGAAAAATACGGGAAATAATGATGCATTTATATATATGACAGTAGAAGTTCCATGCAGACAGATCATTTCAGTAAATAATGATGGTACGAGAAATCCACTGGCGATGAGAGAGTTATATAACTATCAGGTGGATAATTCCTGGAAACTGCTGGGAACTGTGGACGTGAGCGATGAAAGTGGAAAGAAGGTTGCGGTAAAACATCTGTATGCGTATGCAGGGGCACAGGGAATCTGTACCGTAGTAAAACCACAGGAGACAACAAAACCACTGTTTAATCAGGTGACCTTTATCAATGCGATGGAAGGACAGGGACTGGAGGAAAATACCTATAAGATCAATATTCAGGCATATGGGATACAGACAACGGATCTGAATGGCGGAACAAAAGATGCAGCTGAAATCTGGAATATTATCACCAATCAAAGAGAACTTACGGAACGATTTTCTTAACAGAGGAGAGTGACGAGGATGAAAAAAATTTTATCCATAGCGGGGATCGTCTGCTTCAGTATGCTGGTTGCGGTCGGTACACATGGAATCTACAGTTGGTTTACCGATCAGAGCCAACGAGTCAATTCTTTTTCTGTTGGGATGAATGAAGTAGAGATCAGGGAAGAATTTCCGGATCAGGAACTTACACCGGGGAAAATCATTAAAAAAGAAGCTGGTTTTACGAATACAGGAATGGTTCCCATGTATGTGAGGGCGGTTTATCTGTTCAGCAACAAGGAGGCGGAAGAAGGAAGTGAACTTCTGATGGGAGTACTTTGTGGGAGAAATCAGACGATGGATATTACTATTATAAAAAGATAGTACAGCCACAGGAAAGCACGGAACTTTTTCTGAAAGGAATTCACTGGAAAAAACAGAAAATTACGGATGGATTTGATCTGACGATATATACCGAGACAGTACAGGCAGCTGGACACAGCAGTGCAAAAGAAGCATTTGCGCGGATGATGGAGCGGCAGGAAGGTGGGCAGGTATGAAAAAAACAGGGAAAATCAGTGCTTTGTTATGTGGGTTACTGCTGATCGGAATCTCAGGAATCTACGGATTGCCGAAAGCTTATGTCCTGTATCAGGCAAACAGTGGAAAAGTAGCGATTCATCTGGAAGAATATCGGATGAATGGGGAAAAGGAAGTTCCATGGGAAACAGAAGAAAATGTACTTCCGGGTGGGCTGATATCCAAGATTCCACGGATCGTTAATGATGGAGCAGATTGCTATGTGCGTGCGAAAATAGTATTTACATCGGAGGAAACATCGGATCAGCCGTTGTCTGCGGACAATCTGGAAGGGATTGGCAGTGAATGGGTGCAGGATGGAGAGTATTTTTACTGTAAGGAAGTGGTAAAGAGCGGGGAGAGCGTTGACTTTTTCCGGGGAATCCGGTTACCTGCAGAATGGAAAGAAAGTCCTGAGGCAGAGAACCGATGGCAGGCGAGTGTACGGGCGGAAGCAGTACAGGCAGAGTGTTTTTCCCCTGATTTTTCTGTCAGTGATCCTTGGGGGATGAAGACGAAGCAGTTTGTTATCCGCCAGGCAATGGAAGGAGAAGCAGAAGAACAGGATGGTGACAAAGACCAGATGGAACTCGTGATTGCATCGGATCTGCAGGGGTTCACGATGGAACAGGAAGGGTGTATGAAACAACTGGAGACATTTATGCCGGGAAAAAGTCAGTCCGGAAAAGTTGTGATCAGAAATGGAGCAGATCATAAACGGGAAGTATTTTTCCGGGCAGAAGCCCCGCAGATGACACCACTTCTGGAAAAAATGGAAATTACTGTGCAGGTCAGAGAGAAAGATCAGATACAGATTCTCTATCAGGGAACGGTGACAGAGACGATGTTAAAACAAAATCAGTCTCTGGGAGAAATTCTCCCGGGAAAGGATAAACAAGTAGAATTCTTATTTTCTCTTCCGGAAGAGGCAGATAATGTATATGCGGCACAAACCGGTCAGGTAAAGTTTTGGTTTACCACGGGAGCACCACAAAAGACTCAGATAGTAAAAGTGGCAAAAACGGGAGACAGCCAGTATCCGGGGTACTATCTTATAACCGGTATTGCGGGAGCTGTACTGGTAGTTGTAGTTCTTGGAAAAGAAAGCATCAGGAAGAAAGGAATAAAAAGCAGATGATAAAAGCGACAGAAAGAATTCTGCGATTCTTTCTGACGGCTGTGGGGATGGCAGGATTTTGCCTGTTTCTTCTACCACAGACTGCAGGATGTACACCACGTGTGGTGATCAGCGGATCTATGGAACCTGCAGTTCCGGTGGGAAGTATCGTATACACAAACAGATGGATAAAACAGGAAAATATAAAAGAAGGAGATATTATTGCCTATGGGTTATCAGGGGGAGTATCGGTTCTTCACAGAGTCGTGGAAACAGATAAAAACAGCAGAATATGGAGAACAAAGGGAGATGCCAATGAGGTCAGTGATCCCGGAGCAGTATCGTATGAACAATATCTTGGAAAAATGATCTTTTCACTCCCTTATGTGGGATATCTGATATCTGTGTTTAAAAGGAGGAGTATCTGGCTGGGAACTATTACAGTCGGTATATTACTGATCATATTACAACAGAAGGAAACATGGAAAAGCGGAAAGGAGAAGACGGTTTGAAAATATGGAAAAGAAAAGTAATCGGGCATGGTGTACTGGGAATCTTACTTTCTTTCGTCATTGTCGGCAACGCAACCGGAATCTACGGAGCCGACATCGACGATACAGTACCGGTAGAGGCAGAAAGTGAAATGACAGATAGCGGGAAAGAAGAACAGCAGGAGATTACGCAGGAAAAAACACAGGATTCAGATGATCCGGAACCGTCGGCAGAAGAATCGCAGGAGATCAGTCACGAAAGTGAGGAGAAAGAGAATCTGGAAAAGGATGAAGCAGACAAAATACCGGAGACAGAAGATGGGCTGTTCTATCTGGAAAACAGCGAGGAAGAGATAGATACATATTCTTTTGACAACAGCAGCGAACAGCCGGTAGCAAATGTTCGATATGACAAATTTTTATGGCCATCCGGTGGAAAAGGTTCTGCATCCTGCCCGAACCTTGGCATGGGAATGAAATATATTGTCGGGGATGATCAGAACGTTGACGGGGGTGGAAAATGGAGATATGTCTATTGTGTGGAATATCAAAAGGACTGCCCAATCGGAGGACTTAAGATGCAGTTTAAAGGCTGGAGTAACCGAAAAGTTGCCTATGCACTGTATTACGGTGCGCTGTATTATGGATATCCATGCCGTTATGAGCCATATTCTACCGGTGACTGGCAGATGGACTACTTTGTAACGCAGGTAGCTGTACACATTCTGAATGGAGAATTTACCCTTGCAGCGGCGAGAAACGGGATGAACAAAAGTAATGCCACAACAGCAGAAAAAAATCTCGCCTATGACCGGATCAGTAAAATTGTGGCAGCAGCCAATGAAACAAGTAATTATGGTGGGTTTACTGCTGACGGATGGCTGGATATGGAAAGCTTGTACGTTTTCTCTGAATGGTTATAATAACAGCTGGAGCCTGCAAAATGGAAGGTACCTTTCAGGAGGGAACTTTCATGGGAACTTTCAGTCCTATTATGGGTATGATTTTCGCGAACAGTTGACAGGTTATGAGATCAGTGCTCCACAGGGCGTTCAGATTGAAAAAAACGGTAATCAGACATACGCAGATTTTCGGGCAGCGATTCCACAGGCACAGTACAGAAAATGGCAGCTGACAGGCATGCAGATACCGATCACGGTGACAGCTTCTCTGCCAAGATACTGGGGTGGAGGAATCTATAAAAGCAATTCAGCTTCAAATTTCCAGAGTATCTGCTTGCTGACTTGGGATGCTTCCGGAGGTACGACAAGAAAACAGGCAAGAGCCGATTTGAATATTGAAAAAGTGACAAGGAATCTGACAATCTACAAAAAGGATCAGGAGACACAGAGAACTTTAAAAGGTGCATTGTTTTCGTTGTGGGCATATGACGGAAATGGATACAGCAAAAAGATCGGCAATTTCCAGGATATGCAGGATGGAAGTTACCAGATAAAAAACATTTCTTATACACAGACAAAAGATGGCTGGTTTCTGATCAAAGAAGAGCGTGCGCCGGAAAACTATAAAAAGACATATCAGCTGGCAAACAGTCTGGATGAAGAAAACTACCGCCAGTATGGAGGGCGTGAAATACGTATGAATGAGAATGGTTTTTATTCTGACCGTGTGGAACAGCCGTGTATCTTTTATGATGAGAAAGAAGAACCGAAGGCAAAGGTATATGTAAAAAAATATGATATCAAATCCAGAAAATTACTTACAGGAGCACAATTCCAGATTTATCCGTGGATACAAGAGGAGGAAAAGTACAGTGATCAGGCACTTCAGACATTATCTTATAACAGTCAGAAACAACAGTATGAGACAGAAAAAGAAGTGATTGCAGATAAAGCGAATCAGGGAAAGTTCCTGATCCGGGAGACAAAGTTGCCACAGCATTACTGTGGAATCTGGCAGCAGGAAATTACCGTAACGGAACCGGGAACGACGACACTGGAACTTGAAGCATGGAACTATCCGGAACGAAAATTTACGATCTATAAAAAAATCCGGACAGATGAGCTGGTATGGGCACACGGTAATCCCACGTTCTTTTTCAAAATTTCAGGGAAAGATCTGAATGGAGAAGAACACTGGTATCAAAGTGTGATATTATTTACAAAAGAAATGGAAAAACAACAGGAATACATCATCGGAAAAGCCGAGATCACCGGAATTCCTGCAGGAATTTACCAGATAGAAGAACTTCCTCTGACGGCACGGTATATTCTGACAGGTGTTACCTCGGAGGATGCCAATGTGACTGTGGTCAATACTCCGACAGATACAGTGAATGGAGTTCAAAAGATCAGATCGGAAGTGACAGCAGATCTGACGCTGGAAGACGGAAATGCAACTTTTGAAAACAGGAAAGTATTCTTCGACGAATACTCTCACGATGATGTAGAAGTCAATCATCTGAAAGTATCGGAAGAGAAAAGCAGTAAACAGTAAAAAAACTGTAACTGTTCAGTACCTTCACAGTTAAGAGCCAAAATGCATTTAAACGATAAAAACACGCTTTGCGAGTTTTTATCGTTATCGCGGCACTCCTCAAGGTTCCGTGCAAGCACGGACTTTGACTCGTTGCTCGCGTAAATCACCTTCGGTGATGGCATTTTGGCTTGCATGTCTCGGGATTTTGGCATATTCATGCCAAAACACCTCGCGGTACAGTGGCTACTGAATAGTTACAAAAAAACTGCAGATAACAGGGAAAACAGTTATCTGCAGAAAAAAGAATATCGTTATCAGGGAAGAATCACGAGAGGTTTTCGGTATTCATGCACAAATGTGGTGCGATATTTTTCGCACCAGACAGTCTCGTAAAGATTTGAAATCTCCACATTTTTTGAAAAAACAGCTGCGGCTTCGTCGGACAACAGGGAAGATGCATCTGCTGCTTTTGTAATGACCGGAATGGAACTGTGTTTTTTGAACTCAGAAAGAACCGGTGCTGCCTGACGGCGAAAACCGAGAAGCCTTGCGTAGGAAAGTGCAGGGACATGGGAAATCTGCAGCAGACAGTGCATCAGCATCCGACAGATCCGGCTGTAGGTGAGTTCCCGTGTTTTTAAGAGTGCTGCATACTGTCCCCAGCTTTCATAAGAACTTCTGGTGTGAAAGAGACGCTGTACAAAGGACGGTGTAACATCCTGATAAGCTGCAAGCTGAGCTTTGTCAGAAGAAAACAGAAGCCAGCGAAGATAAGGAGAAAAATCTTCCTCATCCAGAAACTGTGGGCAGGAAAAGGTCTGCGAAAGAAGCGCAGATATGGCGGGCGGAAAACAGGAAGACACCGCAGCGTCTGACATCTTACAGTCCGCAGATTTCCACAGGGCACGGATGGCAGACGCAGAAGGAAACTGCCCATTCAATGAGTTGTCGTGATAGGCATTTCCTTCACGCTTTACCGTAAGCGGCCGAATCGTACTGTTCTGTCGACAGAGTGCTTTACAGTATTCTACACCGAGAATATTATTCGGTGTCTGCAAAAAGGTTCCGGTATCGGCAGCGGTGTCTGAAAGTAGTTCTTGGAGAGTGAGACTGCGCGCTTTGGGAAAGGATTCTCCTTTTTTTAGATATTTTTTTATAAGATTCTGGTATTCCGGTGTTTCAGCGGAGAGAAAAGATCCGAGTTTCAAAAACGGTTCAATCGTTCCGCTTTCGCTTCCGAAAGAAAGAACGTCCACACAACCGAGTCCGTCAAGAAGTCCGACGGCATTCTGTGCAAAGAATTCTGCACTCTCGCAGGCATGGGTTGACGGCAGTTCGAAGACCAGATCCGCACCGCCGAGAAGTGCCATCCGGGTGCGCAGATGCTTGGAATACAAGGCGGGTGCTCCCCGCTGTACAAAATCTCCGCTCATGACAACGACGATATAATCGGCTCCTGTAAGTTCTCTTGTTTTCTGTATATGATAAGCATGTCCAGTGTGAAACGGATTATATTCCGCAATGATTCCGGCAATTTTCATGGTTGCACCTCAAAAAATACATAAATTATTTTCTCATTCTAACAGGGAAAATGCAGAAAAACAAGGCTTTCCGGAGAAATAGAGAATATATGTTAAAAAATTAACTAACCTTGTCACTGTAAAGGAAAAAGAGTATAATTTTATGTAGTGAGCAAAATAGGAAAGGAGTCATGAAATCATGGGATTTATTGACACAATCAAAGCAAGAGCAAAAGCTGATAAAAAAGTAATTGTACTTCCGGAAACCGAAGACAGAAGAACATATGAAGCAACTGCACAGATTCTGAAAGAAGGAATCGCAGATGTTGTTCTGGTTGGTAGCGAAGAAGCAATCAAAAAAGGCAGTGAAGGACTGGATATTTCCGGTGCAAAGATCGTAGATCCTGCTACATCCGAAAAAACACAGGGATATATTGACAAACTGGTAGAACTGAGAAGCAAAAAAGGTATGACACCGGAACAGGCAAAAGAGATTCTGTTAAACCAGTATCTGTACTACGGTGTTATGATGGTTAAAATGGGTGATGCAGACGGAATGGTATCCGGTGCATGCCACTCTACAGCAGATACACTGAGACCGTGTCTGCAGATCCTGAAAACAAAACCGGGAACAAAACTGGTATCCGCATTCTTCCTGATGGTAGTTCCGGATTGCGAATATGGCGCAAACGGTACTTTCGTATTTGCAGATTCCGGACTGAACCAGAACCCGAATCCGGAAGAACTGGCAGCTATCGCAGCTTCCTCCGCAGAATCCTTTAAACTGCTGGTTGAAGAAGAACCTGTAGTAGCTATGCTGTCCCATTCTACCAAAGGCAGTGCAAAACATGCCGATGTAGATAAAGTTGTAGAAGCTACAAGAATCGCAAAAGAACAGAATCCGGATCTGAAACTGGACGGAGAATTCCAGCTGGATGCTGCTATCGTACCGAGCGTTGGTGCTTCCAAAGCTCCGGGAAGTGAAGTAGCAGGAAAAGCAAATACTCTGATCTTCCCTGATCTGGATGCAGGAAACATCGGATACAAACTGGTACAGAGACTGGCAAAAGCAGAAGCATACGGACCTGTAACACAGGGTATCGCAAAACCTGTAAACGACCTGTCCCGTGGATGCTCAGCAGAAGATATCGTTGGTGTTGTTGCAATCACAGCAGTACAGTGCCAGGCGGAATAAAACAGATACATAAAAGTATGTTTAATTGGAGGAAGAAAACATGAACGTATTAGTAATCAACTGCGGAAGTTCATCTCTGAAATATCAGCTGATCAACTCCGATACAGAAGAAGTTCTGGCAAAAGGTCTCTGTGAGAGAATCGGAATTGACGGAAGACTGGTATACCAGAAAGCAGGATGCGACAAAGAAATCACAGAAGCTTCCATGCCGACACATAAAGAAGCCATCCAGATGGTTCTGGATGCCTTGACCAATGATAAAACAGGTGCAATCGCAAGCCTGAAAGAAGTAAATGCAATCGGACACCGTGTCGTACACGGCGGAGAAAAATTTGCGTCTTCCGTAGTTATCACAGACGAAGTAATCCAGGCCGTAGAAGAGTGCAACGATCTGGCACCTCTGCACAACCCGGCAAACCTGATCGGTATCCGTGTATGCGGCGAACTGATGCCAGGTGTACCGCAGGTAGCAGTATTTGATACCGCTTTCCATCAGACCATGCCTGCAAAAGCATATCTGTATGGTCTGCCACTGGAATACTATAAAAACTACAAAGTAAGAAGATACGGTTTCCACGGTACAAGCCACAGCTTCGTATCCAAACGTGCGGTAGAATTCCTGGGACTGAATCCGGAAAACTCAAAAGTAATCGTTTGCCACCTGGGTAACGGATCTTCTATCAGTGCCGTAGTAAACGGTAAATGTGTAGATACAACCATGGGTCTGACTCCACTGGAAGGCGTTGTTATGGGAACCCGTTCCGGTAACATCGATCCGGCTATCATGGAATTCATCGCAAAGAAAGAAAACCTGGATATCTCCGGTATGATGAATGTACTGAACAAAAAATCCGGTCTGTTCGGTCTGTCCGGCGGTCTGTCAAGTGACTTCCGTGATCTGAACGAAGCAGCAGAAGGCGGAAACCAGGATGCAGCAAATGCAATCGATGTTCTGGCATACGGTATCGCAAAATTCGTTGGCGGCTATGTAGCAGCTATGAACGGTGTAGATGCGATCGTATTTACCGCAGGTATCGGTGAGAATGCAATTCCGGTACGTGAAAAAGTAGTAAGCTATCTGGGTTACCTGGGAGTTACACTGGACAAAGATGCAAACGGACACAGAGGAGAAGAAATCGTAATTTCTACTCCGGATTCCAAAGTAAAAGTTGCAGTAATCCCGACAAACGAAGAACTGGCTATCTGCCGTGAAACAGTAGCTCTGGTATAAAAACAGAGAAAAACTGTAAGATTATATATAAAAGAAAGTCCCCTTCTGACTGTAAGCCGAAGGGGATTTTCTTCCCACTGAAAGACAGGACAATCTGCAACTATTGCAAAAATATTTCAGAAATATTGCAGGTTGTCAGGAAAAAACAGTTGACAAAAAGAAAATGCTTCTGTATAATTGGAGAAGTGTGGTTAGGAGTGAATTATGCTGATTGATTTATCCAAATTACTGACTCATGAAGGAAAGCAACAACAGGTAGAAATATTGCCGTCAGGAGATACTTTTTCCTGTGAACTGGGTGAGTTTTCTTATGGAGAGAATGAGCCGGTGATGCTGACGATCAAGCACAAAGAGAATCAGATTCTGAGTATCCGTGCGGAAGGTCAGGTTGCTGTATGGATTCCATGTTCCAGGTGTCTGGAGCCGGTGCTGGTATCGTGTCCGGTCGATTATGACGAGGAGATTGATATGAAGCTGTCCGAGGAAGAACGGATTGAGGCATTGGATGAAAGTAGTTTTATCCAGAACAAAGAGCTGGATACCGATAAGCTGTTGCATAATGAAGTACTAATCAATTGGCCAATGCGGGTACTCTGCAAAGAGGACTGTAAAGGAATCTGTAGCCGTTGTGGAGCAAATCTAAATCAGGGATCCTGTGATTGCGATACGGCAGATTTAGATCCCAGAATGGCTGTTATCAGTGATATATTTAAGAATTTTAAGGAGGTGTAACTGATGTCCATCTGTCCAAAGAATAAATCATCTAAAGCCAGAAGAGATAAAAGAAGAGCAAACTGGAAAATGTCTGCTCCGAACCTTGTAAAAATGCAGCAAATGTGGTGCTCTTATGATGCCTCACAGAGTATGCAAAGCTTGTGGTTCCTACAACAAGAGAGAAATCGTTTCTCAGGAAGCTTAATTCAAGCAATAAAAAACAGATCCGTAAGGGTCTGTTTTTTTGTTGCGTTACATATCAATAATCATCCAGTGGACCAATTTTGATTTTACAGTAAGCTGCTGCCCTGTAAAGTAAAATACCTCGCGGCATATTCGTTGCTTTTATATAAAAGTGGGGAAACGATGTGCTAGAGCGTGTCTGAAAAAATCATTTCCGCAATCTGCAAGCCCCACTTTGCGGTATATTTTACCCTCATTTGGTTGCCGTAGCCCGCTACGCCGCCCTCATTCGGATAAACTCTCCCACAAACTGGGACTCGCAGCTCACGAAAAAGCCTTTTTTCAGACACGCTCTAGCCAGAGCACAGAAACAGACAGGTGAAATGAGTTTTAATAAAAAGGAGCAACAAAAA
>ENA-OPYX01001388-OPYX01001388.1-human-gut-metagenome-genome-assembly--contig:-NODE-1388-length-12977-cov-3.130117_pt1 | contig 12977 bp, 15 predicted proteins | sample MGYA00242639_ERZ504486 | MGnify/ENA primary metagenome ERZ504486 (study PRJEB26092, sample SAMD00036296) | human gut metagenome | host: Homo sapiens | study: EMG produced TPA metagenomics assembly of... | reverse complement strand
GACGGTCAGGGAAGGGAGAGAGTGGCTGGAAGAGTGGAGAGAGGAAAAGAAAACTTCCGAAAGCATTTGCAAGAACCAGGCAGAAACAGTTGAAAAAATGTCAGATGACAGGGATAGAGAATTAGCTGAAAAACTGTCGGATACACAGGAATCGGAAACGGTCGATACCCCAGTGAAAGGCAGAAAAACCTCTCTCTTCGGATTATTTTCAAAAAAATCAGTAAAGGGATCTGATGATCAGCAGCCACAGACTGTCCTGGAAGCCCGGGACGTATGGTTCCGGTATGAAAAGGAACTCCCGGATGTGGTGCGCGACCTGAACCTGAAAGTACAAAAAGGCGAACTGTACTGTCTGCTCGGCGGCAACGGAACCGGAAAGAGTACGACCTTGCGCCTCCTGGGACGGATCAAGAAGCCCTACCGCGGCAAACTTTTTCTAAACGGAAAGGAACTGGGAACCTACCGGGAGAGCGAACTTTATGGAAAACTTCTCGGTATCCTCCCGCAGAATCCGCAGAGTCTGTTTGTCAAGGATACGGTCGAAAAAGACCTGCGGGAGATGTCCGGGGATACCGAACATCTGCGGGATGTCATCGAAAAGACAGAGATCAGGCATCTGCTGGGAAGTCACCCGTATGACTTATCCGGCGGGGAACAGCAGCGGGCCGCCCTGGCGAAAGTGCTGTTGCTTGACCCGGAGATCATCCTTTTGGATGAACCGACAAAGGGGCTGGATGGATTTTATAAGAAGAAACTGGCACAGATCCTGAAAGGACTGACGGCGGAAGGGAAGACGATCCTGATGGTTTCCCACGATATCGAATTCTGCGCAGAATACGGGGATACCTGTGCATTATTCTTCCACGGAAGTGTGGTGACGAGTGCACCGGCGCGGGTTTTTTTGCAGGAAACAGTTTTTATACTACGGCCGCCAACCGGATGGCACGCAAATGGTATCCGGATGCGGTGACAGCAAAGGATGTGATCGAAGGATGCAGAAGATAAACGGCTGGAAGCCGGTGATAGCAGCCAGGCGAGAGGGATGGATACCCAGGCGATGCTGCCGGTGCTTGCGATGGTGGCAGAACTGACTGCAATGCTCGGATTCCGCTGGGTATCCGTACCGGATCTTCGTTACAGCCCCTATGCACAGGCAGGGATGCTGTGGAAGCTGGAAGAGACAGCAAAAGGGATCGCCTGGAACTACCAGGTGCCGGAGGCGATGACCCGGGCGGCAGACCAGGCCGCCGGGTATCTGCGGATCGGGATGGCGGTAAGTGTGATCCTTGGTCTGTGCTTCATCCTGCAGGCGTTCCGGGTCAAAGTGAAAGCAAAAGGCTTGGAAGACTCGCCTTTTTATGGAATACGGGGATGACGGCGGCTGTCCTGTGGTGGGCGACCGATACCAATATGGCACTGAACCTTTTGGAGGGGCGTGGGAACAATTTTATGAACCTGACGATCTACAGCCATGTGCAGCTGACCGCAGCGGCCTACCTGCAGATCGTGCTGGCACTCCTGATCGTTCCGTTTCTGGGGAAACTTCTGGATACCCGGAAGGAGTATGCAGCGGAATATTACCAGACCAGAATCGAGACGAAAGATACGGGGATCGGGAAGCGGACGATCCTTGCCTTTGTCCTGATCCTGACGGCGATCCCGGCGGTGATCTTTTTCGGGATCTTCTTTCTGAATGACCGGAGCGATTATTTTATCTCCATGTGCATCATCATTCTGTCGATGCTGCCGTTTTTCCTGGTTTTCGAAAACCGGAGGCCGCAGGCGCGGGAAGTGGTAGTAATCGCGGTGATGGCTGCCCTTGCGGTGGCAGGAAGGGCTGCGTTCTTTATGCTGCCCCAGTTCAAACCGACCGCGGCGATTGTCATTATTGCGGGTGTCGGGCTGGGCGCGGAAGCAGGATTTTTAACCGGTGCGCTGGCAGGATTTGTCTCAAACTTTTTCTTCGGGCAGGGACCGTGGACACCCTGGCAGATGTTTGCTTTCGGGATCGTGGGATTCCTGGGCGGCCTGATCTTTCGGAGAAAACGGGGAAAATGGAAACATTTTCATCTGTGGCTTTGCATCTACGGGGGACTGTCGGTGCTGGTCATCTATGGATTTTTGCTGGATACGGCATCCGTCTTTATGGGAATGGGCGGAATCAATAAGGCTGCGTTTTTAGCGATGTACGCAAGCGGTTTCCCGATGAATGTGATCCACGGAAGTGCCACGGTGATCTTTCTCGCGGTGCTTGGGGAGCCGATGCTTGCGAAACTGGAACGCATCCGGAAAAAATATGGGATACTGGAGCCGTAGGGTTCCGGTATGGATTGCGGAGGAAACAACTACTTTATGTGTAACTATGAAAATAAAAATGATGACCGGAGGGTACTGACACAGAGAAATGCGGCGAGATACGGGAAAGAGGAAACCGTTAAGATCCCCGGCGTATTATCAGATGATCGGTGTCAATGCTTTCCAGTTTAATATAAAAATGAAAAACCTGTTACTGCCAAATGGGCTGCAGGAGATCGGAACGAATGCGTTCCGGTGCAGCAAAACACTCCGGGAAGTAGCATTGCCACACAGTATCTACCGGGTGGGGAACGGCTGTTTTTGCCGAGTGCCCTTCCCTTCGTGTCGCGTATCTGTCGAAAGGTCTGGAAGAAATTTCAGAAGGATCTGATTCCGGGCAGACCAGGCGGCTGCAAAAAGTCCTTTTTACCAGAGACAGTGAAATAAAAAGGATAAGAAAAAAGGCATTTTATGAATGTGCTACGTTGAATACCATCCTGCTGCCACCAAAGGTAGAAACCATCGAAGACCGGGCATTTTATAAGTGCAAGGAATTAAAGAAAGTTCGTTTCCCAAAAGGACTGAAAAAGGTGGGAAAAGAAGCATTTTACTTCTGTGGCCTGGAAAGCCTGGAACTTCCGGATACGGTAGAGATGCTGGATGAAAAAGCATTTTTCAAGTGTATGTACCTGACTGAAGTAAAGCTTCCGGAAAGCATCCGGCGGATTGAAAAATGGGTATTCCATGGATGTGCCCGTCTGCAGGTACTGGAGATCCGGCATGATCCGGAATACATCGGTGAATGGATCATCAACAAAGCTGCAAGGATCCGCTGCTACCGGGGATCCAAAGTGGCTGCGTACTGCCAGGAGTCAGGATTTACCGTGGAGTACATCGAATAAGAAAGAGAACGTATATGGAAAAAGGGGAGAAGCCGGAATGAAGTATCAGATGAATTTTACTACATCACTGGATGATGTAACCCGTTTTACATCAGCAGAGGATTTACGGCGGTTTTATAAAGAACATGGCTGTGACGGGCTGGAAGTAATGCCCCTGGCCTATTCTACCAAAGAAGCACCGGATGTTTATCAGGAGGCCAGTGTGTGTCCACTGATACAACCGGACATGGTAACGGGTGTTCACTGCTGTTGCCTTCAGGACTGGATGAATCAGAACAAAGAGGAACTGATTACTCACTACCGGAAAGATCTGGACTATGCAACGCGTATGGGTGCAGAATATGTGGTCTTTCATGTGGTACAGGTAGACGGGGAAGAAAGTTTCACCTATCAGATGAAACACACGAACCGAGAAGTGATCGATGCCGCTGCATCTTTCATTAATGAACTTCTGGACGGGCAGACCTATCATTTCTGGTTCCTCATGGAAAACCTGTGGTGGCCGGGTTTGACCTTCGAGAACCCGGAAGATGCCCGGGCACTGCTTAAACAGGTACATTACGAAAAGAAAGGCTTTATGCTGGATACCGGACACTACCTGCATACAAATCTGGATCTTCACGATCAGGATGCGGCCGTGGCCTGCCTGCATCAGATGCTTGACAATCACAAAGACCTGATCCCTTACATCAAAGGCATTCACCTGCAGGAATCCCTGACCGGAGAGTATGTGAAACAATGGCTGGCAGATGCTCCACACGAACTGCCTGAAGATCCGGCAGAGAGCTTCCGGGTGGTCTATGAGCATATCTTTCAGCTCGACCGCCACGAACCGTTTACGGCTGCCGGGGTAAAGGGGCTGGTAGAACGGATCGATCCGCTGTATGTGACGTATGAGTATATCACTCGGAGTAGGGAAGAACTGGCGGAGTATCTGGAGAAAGGAAGATTAGATAAAAATCAAATATAGAAGAAAAATTCTTAATACTATTACGGTAATACATTGTGTTTCTTTTATTAAAATGCTATCATTATTACAATGTTGTACGGATAATCTAATGAAACGAGTATGATTTGTTGAAATATAAATAAAAATATCCCGCCCAAATCCTCTAATAGTGCGAACACCTAGAATCAGTGGTGGGATATAATTATTAGCTTTTGTAGATTATACCATCATGTATAGTGCGAACACCACAATCAAGTACATACACAGTATATCAAAAGAAGATACATTTTTCAACTAATAAGAAAAAAATTATAAGAATATATCAATTTTTAGCTACCTTCAAACACTAGAGAGAAGGAATAATATGTATAGTATCCCACTGCTTTATATATTTTTTTGTGTATTAGCAATTAGTTCGATATGGATTATTGTAATGCGCTGGAAAAGATATATGAAATATTCTAATGGAACATATAAAAATGCAGGACAGAATTTAATTTTTAAAACAGAACTATCTCAGAATGAAATAATTCGAAAATTGGAAACACATGATGCAAAGGATACATTGGACTATGATTTTTATGAAAAAAATGGTGAGTATTTTCTCAAAGTAAAAGGAGTAAAAAGACTTGTTTTTAATGGAATATTAACAGCGGATTTTAAAGTCGATTTTTTAGAAAATGCACAAAGATATATTATTGTTCATCAGGGTAACAATTTTCAAATGTTATATTCATCAGGATATGAGGCAGAAATATTTGAGTTTATGGTAAAAAAATTAAATTGTATTCCTCAAGAAAAGATAAATGGGTAAAAATGAAAAGATATAAAAAAATAATAATACTTGCAGTTGGAAACCTGTTGGTGCTATCAGCGTGCTCCAAACAACCAGACTTTGATGCCAAATCCTACGTCCAAAGTTCTCTTGATGCATACTATCATGGAGATTATAAAGATTATGCAAATCTGTTAGAAATCTCGGAAAAAGATGCCAAGAAAGAAATCGAAGAGGATTTTAATGAGAGTATCCAACAGCAATTTGATGATTCCGATAACATTACGGACAAAGGAATTGCTGATTATGCGAAAAAACTGGCAGAAGTAAAGAAAATGGCAAAATACAGGATGTGAAAGAAGAGGATGAAGGTGGCGACACTTGAGAAGGCGATCTATTTATCGATGAAAAATGATGTGGCTTATGGCTGATTTTCTGAAGAGAAACAGGGCGGAGGTTGTAAAAATGTGTCTTTATGAATATGACGAAGAAAAACAGCGAGAGTTCGACAGGGAAGAGGGCAGGATGGAACTGCTGAAGCGATTATCTCTGCAATAACCATAGCAAAATAATATTGAAATTGAAAGATCAGTTATAGTTACAGTTTGTAAAAAAAGTGACAGAGAAATAGAGGTTGATTCATTAGTATAGAAAAATATTCATTGGTGCAGAAGGAAAAAAGAGGTTACAGAAAAGTTCATGGTCCTCCAAATGTATGAATTGACGGTGATAAGAGGAGTAGAGTATACTAAATAATAAAACAAAGCTTATATATGGGTGAAATTGAATGTATAATAATGAACGAGTAAGAATTGATATAAGAAAATATAGCTTAGACGAGATGGTTTATCGATATAGTCAAAATAAGATTTTATTTTGTAATCATAGATATGGATGGACAAAAGGGAATCCGAAGGAAAAATTAAAAGAAACGGTGAAAGCTCTGGCAAGGGGGATACCATTTCCGTCTGTATATGCATCAGAATTACAGACGGGTGAATTGCTGATATTAGATAAAAGTGAAAAATTTAGAATTTTATTAGAACAATTAAACTATGAAAATCTCGACAGGGATATTATGGACAGATATATGCTTAAAGATGTTTTGTACTCTCAGATAATTATTTATGTGATTGACTATATGAATCCTAAATATATGCATATGGAAGTTGGAGAATTTATTGAGGAATGGCAGCCATCTCAGGAACAGTCTGTACGTAACATTCTGTATAAAGAAGATAAAATGGAAATATTAGCAGAATTTGTAAAACAAATTAAGAATACGAGAACTTCCGAATTGCTCTTACAGTATTATTTTATATATTTCATAATGGCTGCGTTTATTAAATCGAGAGGATTGCATATATACGAAAATATTGATAAATACCAATTGTTAGAAAAGGTAATAAAGCAGTTTCACTATTTAACAACTGTAGAGTGGAACAATTTGTATAATGAATTTGAAGATGCATACAGATTGATGCATCAAAAATTTGTAAAAGGATATAGATACAAGATGCATTCAACGGAAACCAGAATGAAAATTTTGTGTTTTTTGTATTTATGTAATGGCTTTCGTCAGCAGGTAGAAGATTATGGCGATGAGTCGATATTTCAAATAAAGATAAAAAAGGTATTGGAATCATGCGATATGAGTTATGAAAGCATTATGAAAACTGCTGATATTTTAGAACGAGGTAGATTTTAACATGTTAAGAAAAATAGAGATAAATAATTTTAAATCATTTGAACATGCAGAATTTGATTTGAAAAACTTTACATTACTGGCGGGCAGAAATTCGATGGGAAAGACAAGTGTTATCCAGGCGATTTTTGCTATGATTCAAAACGGGAAAAATCCATTTCGTGGTGAGTATATGAATATCGGAAAAGTACAGGAGGTAAAAAATGCAATAACCGGAAATGGTGATATAGAATTTAAGATTTGTTATAAGACGAGTGAAAAAGAAATAGAAGCATCAAAGGTGATAACAAAGGAAGGAGTTAGTGAGTCAGGGGAAATAGACAAATTAATAAATGTAATATATTGTTCTTCGGATAGAATAGGCATTGAAGATACTTATAAAAAGTATTTAGGGGACAAGATTATAATTGGAAAGAATTGCGAGTATGTATTTCATTATTTAAATGCTCATGATGAAGACCAGATGGATCCTGACAGGGATTTTGTATATGATGTGGAGGCTTCTAAGTTGACATTTGGAGGACAGGTAAGCTATTGGCTGGATAAAATTATGGGATATCATGTTAAAGCAAGAGAGATAGAACAAACAGAATTTATACAGGTATTGTATAGCAACGATAAGGTACCATTTGAAATGCGCCCGAAGAATGTAGGTACAGGTGTGACATATATTACGGAGCTTATCATTGCAGCTTTGGCGTGTAAAGCTAATGATTTATTGGTGATAGAAAATCCTGAGATTCATCTGCATCCGTCAGGTCAATCGGAATTGGTGGAATTTCTTGCCTTTTTGGCACAATGTGGAGTACAGATTATTGTAGAGACTCATAGTGATCATATCTACAATGGAATAAGAAAAAGTATTCGTTTGGATCAGATAGACGATGATAAAGTAAGCATATATTCTTTTGAACAGGATGAAAGAGGATGCAGTATTCCAATAAGTATACCAATCAATGCGAATGGTAAGGCATTGAAAAATGCGGAAGGTTTTTTTGGATCAGATAAATAAAGATTTAGACGTAATTTTAGGGTGGTAATATGGAATTTTTGCTAAATGAAAAGTCTTTATGTGGTCAATTTCAGAATGTCAGCTCTTTTTTATATGCAACAGAATCTATTGTCAGATGTATAAAGCTGATTCATGAAAATACGGATATCCCTATATATAAGACTATGAATTTTTATAATTGTAATGTGACAAAAGATGAAACTTTATGTGATTTGAAATGTTATGGGCTTACAGATGAATTGTTGCGTTTTAAATCAAGTTTGGATAGGGAAATATATGAAAAACCCTACTGGGATCAAGAACCTGTACATGATGTGTCACAAAAGTTCTTTTGGAATGAAGAGGATGTATCAGCTACATCTTTAGCGGAGGCTGCGGTAAAAGAAGGTTCGTTATTATCCTTTGATTTGGAACCATTCAATGATAAAAAACTAACAATTTTGAGCGGCGATACAAATTACATAGTTGATTCGGTGAATACACCGAAGTATCTGGTACAAAATTATAATACTTACTTGAATGTAAATCGAAAAAAATTACTTCAAATAATTTTTGAAAATACCAGAATAGATTGTAGTACAATAGAAGATAAATATGGTGCGGATATTCTTGAAAGAGAAGAATTTGATGGTCTTATAAAATCGTTAAAAAAATTCGTAGAGCATGAGTCCTGGGAAAGTATTGCCTTGGATGATGGGTTGGAATACAAAAAAATACACACCAAAAAAATGACGAAAAAAACTGGTTTAGAGGATTAAAATACTCAGGACAGACGATTATGAAATTTCGATTTAGTAGTAAAATGAGGTGTTTTGGTTATCGGAAAGAGAATAAGTTTATGGTATTAAGATTAGAAAGAGACCACAGCATAAGTGAGAACGGATAATCTTGTAAGAAACCGTACCTTCTAAGAATATAGGATTACATATGGACAATGGATTCTTGCGAAAAAGGATTGGTCAGTTAAGAAACTGATTAATCCTTTTTCTTACAAGCAGAAACGTAAATGTCAGACCGCTCTTTTAATCTAAAGCTATAAGCGCTCGGAAAAGGAGATTAATATAAATATGAGTAAAGTATTTGCGGTTAGTGAAATTGATGCACAGCAGACAATAGACAGGTTTGTTTCGGAAAAATTTTCCGGAGAGCTATGCAATATTTTCGCAGTATGGGAATCGTAGTCAGACAAAGACAGAACGATTTACCACAGTACCATTCATGATGCTGAACGGAAGTATGCAATGGAAGGTTCCGCTGAAAGCGGCTACAATGGGGGATTTCCTGAAAACATTTGAGATACAGAACCATGAGACTGTTACAGTAGAAAATGTATCGTATACTGTCGGGGACGAAATAGATTGCCAGGAATTGCTGAAAATGTTTCAGGATTTTACCGGAATGTATAAGAAAATGGGAACCAAAGGGAAGGCACCTGGATTACAGATATTTAAGCGTTTATACTTTCAGAAGGGTATATGTTTCGGATGTACTGCATGCTATTTGGATAAAAGACAGTTACACAGTTCATGAGTGTGCGGGAATTTTTCAAATTTCTCCCAAACATGCAAAGATGTTGCTGCAGGCAGCAGGATATCAGAAAAGAACCTGCGAAACATATTTCTGGTGTGATTATGCGAGAAAAGCGGCAATTGAAGAGTGTGTAGAAAAAAGCGTTTAGTGTGCTGAGAGATTTGCCGAATGTGGCGAAAGCAAAGATGCATATAGTGAACTGGTTGGGAAATCAAATTACAAGTTTTGGAGATCGGGTGGCTGATCGTGGTCGAAGAATGACTTATATGACGGCTCCGAATCGTGTTTGGAAGGAACCGGCGTATAGTGAGAGAAAATATAAAAGAGAAAAGTGCTTTTCTGTTATCTGTCTGACGGTGATGATTGGTTTTTCGCTTGCTGTGATTGGACTTTTTATAAAACAATTCCAGACTTTGCAGCAGCAAGGGGCGCCGGGAGCGGATTTTGGAACATTGTATGGATTTTACGGAAGTATCGTAGGTTCGGTTATTGCGGGATTGGTAACGATTTTTACTACATATCTGATCATTAAGAGAAGTTATAAAGTAGATAATCATCAGGAACGAATGGGTGCCCTTCCTCATTTTCGACTGGATACGGTTCCTGTAGAAGAAGATCGAATAGAGATGATGGAAAAACTGGAACAGACAGCCCCATGTTATATCCGGGATTGTGGTCCGGAAAGTATAGTGCTGGCAGTGGAAAATGTCGGCAAAGATGAAGCGTTTGACGTAACTGTGATGGGGTACGGTTTGGATGATGGATGCATGATAACAAGTATGCACGTAGGGGAGAAAAAATATCTGATGTTTGAATACAGACCCTATTCTAAAATAAAGATACAATATGGGGATATCTATGGAAACAGATATTACCAGGAATTTGATCCGGAGGGGAATGAGGGTAAGATCTGGTTTAACGCCAGAATTCCGGAATTAGTGCTTCGGACAGATCGGGTGAGGTATCAGCAATAATTGAGCAGACTGATAGCATATGAATGTAAAGATGAAAGGTGTCAGATAACATAAACACACCGAAACTTTTTTGATATGTTACAATGAGGTTGTATGTTTGGCTTTTTTATTATAGAATGTAAAAAAGTTATACAGTGATAAAACTTTGAAAAGGAGAAAGTGGAGTATGGATACAACATTGAAATTACCGGTTGGTATCGAAGATTTTCAGGAAATCCGTCGACTCGGCTTTTACTATATTGATAAAACAAAACTGATTGAACAGCTCCTTGAGCAATGGGGAAAAGTCAATCTTTTTACAAGACCGCGACGTTTTGGAAAAACCTTAAATATGAGTATGCTCCGCTGTTTTTTTGAAATTGGAACAGATAAGACTTTATTTGATAATCTTTATATTTCAAAAAGAAAAGATTTTTGCGAAGAATATATGGGAAAGTTCCCGGTTGTATTTTTGACGATGAAAGGTGTAGAGGGAAACACATTTGAAAAAGCAAAAGCAAAGCTGAGTAAATTAGTTGCGCTGGAAGCAGAACGCTTTTGTTTTTTGAAGAATAGTGACAGATTGACGGACAATGAAAAAGAAAGATACAAAGCGTTAATTCGGATAAAAGATGGAAAATATTCGATGGATGAAGAAACACTGGAATCAGCTTTGCAGACATTGTCAGAACTGTTATTTCGGCATTATGGACAGAAGACGATTATTTTGATCGATGAGTACGATGTACCATTGGATAAGGCATACCAAAATGGTTATTATCGAGAAATGGTATCATTGATTCGAGCTCTTTTTGGAGATGCGTTGAAAACGAATAATTTTTTACAGTTTTCTGTTTTAACAGGGTGTTTGAGAGTTTCAAAAGAAAGTATTTTTACAGGTCTAAATAATTTTAAGGTACTTTCTATTACAGATGCCCGTTTTGATGAACAGTTTGGATTTACAGAAAATGAAGTTGAAAATTTGCTGAAAGCGTATGGGATGGCCTCGCATCTTGAAGAAACGAAGGAATGGTATGATGGTTATCGATTCGGAGATGCAGATATTTTCTGCCCTTGGGATGTTATTAATCATGTGGACAGACTGTGCAAAGAACCGGATGCAAAACCACAGTCGTACTGGTTAAATACGAGCAGCAATGAACTTGTAAAATGTTTTATTGATAAGGCAAATAAAACAACGCGGGATGAAATTGAGCGTCTGATTGCAGGAGAGCCGATGGAGAAATTTATTCGGTTAGAATTAACATACGATGAAATTGATACCAGTATTGATAATTTGTGGAGTGTTTTGTTCACAACAGGATATTTGACGCAGGCAGGGGTAACTGAAACCGGAGCATATAAGCTGATGATTCCTAATAGAGAGGTCAGAGAAGTATATAAATTGCAGATTCAGGAATGGTTCAGGGAAAATGTATTAAGGAATACGGAAAACCTAACAGCATTCTGGAAAGCTGTGGAAGAAGGAAATACAGAATGCATAGAGAACTATCTGAATAGGACACTCAGTAATACGATTAGTGTTTTTGACACGAAAGCACCGGATGCAGAGAAAGAAAATTCTTATCATACATTTTTAGCTGGACTTTTTGGCAGGAAATTCCAACTGGCTGGTAAGATCAAACGTAGAAGCGGGTGAAGGATTTGCGGATATTATTATTGAACCGGAAGATCCGGATGCAGGGATTATTTTTGAGTTGAAGCATGCAAGGGTAGCTTCTGGTTTGAATAAATCCTGTGAGAATGCGATTACACAGATACGAAATCGAAGATATGAGGAATATTTAAAAAATGATGGAAGAAATAAAATAGTATTATATGGTATAGCATTTTATAAGAAAAGATGTAAGGTTGTTGTAGAGAGAATCAATGGAGAAAGAGATTGATGAGTGAATGTATGCGAAGAATTTTGAAGATACATATGACAAAATTCTCTGTTACGGAATATCATTATTAGAAGCATTGCATGGTAAAAATAGCACAAATGATATGCAAGGATATAATTATCGGAAAATAATTATATCCTTCGTAAGCGCAAAATAATTCGACGGATTGTGTTACCCTAAAAATCAATCCATAATAATTAACAGGGAATGCAAGCATTTTAATTCATTTTCTGTTGCTAGAAATGATAGATGCGAGCATTTTACTCTATTCAATTTATGGAGGAGTACTCATGAGAAGCAAGAAAATACCTGCTGAAGAGCAATACCGTCTCATCATGGAGTGCCGGCAAAGTGGTCTGACAGATCATCAATGGTGTGTGGAACATGACATCAAACCAGGAACATTTGATAACTGGGTAAAACGGCTCCGCCAAAAAGGCTGTACAGAAGCTGTATGGAATTACTGAAACTGGCAGAAAAATATTCGCTAGAAAACCAGGAACAGGTCTGCTTTATCAACTTGCTATTTAGCGCAGCAGATGATAAAATCAAAGCACAATAGGTGAGTTGTATCAAACAGCTCCAGAAAGGAGTCTGAGAGGCATGGGAAGATTTGTAAACCCTGATAATAGTCAATGTCATTAACGAGAGTATGAAACTTTTTCTGTAAAATAATGTTTATAAGGTTCTTCTATGATACAATAAATATCATTAGGAGGGCCTTTTATTATGGCAAGACAAAAGAAACCTGTACATCGTGTACAAATGACAGAAGGAAAACGAAACATCATCCATCAGCTCCTGGAAGAGTACGATATCCAGTCTGCAGAAGACATTCAGGATGCGCTCAAGGATCTTTTAGGCGGCACCATTAAGGAAATGATGGAAGCTGAAATGGATGATCATCTTGGTTACGAAAAATCCGAACGCTCAGATAATGATGATTATC
>ENA-OPYX01001387-OPYX01001387.1-human-gut-metagenome-genome-assembly--contig:-NODE-1387-length-12982-cov-3.003034_pt1 | contig 12982 bp, 13 predicted proteins | sample MGYA00242639_ERZ504486 | MGnify/ENA primary metagenome ERZ504486 (study PRJEB26092, sample SAMD00036296) | human gut metagenome | host: Homo sapiens | study: EMG produced TPA metagenomics assembly of... | reverse complement strand
GCAGCGGCTGGTACACGCTGTCCCAGTGTCCCGTCTGTAAGGGCCGGGGCGGTGAGGCCGGCCGGGGCGTGTTCCAGAAATACCGGATGTCGCGCCGGGACGGCCTGCACTGGGCCTTCGCCCGCTGCGTCCAGATGCCGGACGATGCAAGCCTGGTCCGCTGGAAAAAGCAGAAGGCCCAGTATCTGGAGCGTCAGCGCCTCAAGGCCGAACGGCAGGCCGCCGAAGCAGAGGCCGCCCGGCACATCTTCTGAGGCAGAAGAATAAAATATCGTGCAGGAAAGAACAACGCTGTTTCATATTGTAAGGAGAGACAGGAAGAAAAAGGCAAAAATGCTCAGATTTTGTTCATATCCCGGTCATAGATGCTGGATATACTAAGAAGAAACATCAGGCAGAAACGAAAGGAATGGTACGAGCACGATGGAAACGACGCTCATCGACTGGCTCCACCAGCTGGGTACGCTGGAATTCTGGGAGGCATTGTTAGAGGGCTTTGAAGGGCTGGGGCCGTTGGTCCCTATCCTGCTGGCGATGCTGGAATCCATTTTTCCGCCGCTGCCCCTCATCGCCATCGTGGCCCTCAATATCGCGGCCCACGGCGGATTTCTTGGCTTCGTCTACAGCTGGCTCGGTGTGGCCGCAGGCGGCACGGTGGTGTTTTTATTCTGGCGGCGGGTGGTCAAACGCTTTTTCTGGAAGCTGGCCTCTCGCTCCGAACAGCTGAAAAAGGCCCAGCAGTGGGTCAGCCATGTGGACACGGCCAGCCTCTTCATGCTGGCCGTCCTGCCCTTTACGCCCACGTCGTTCCTGCATCTGGCCTTTGGCATCTCGGATTTTGACGAGAAGCGCTATCTGCTCACCCTTCTGGCGGGCAAGGCCGTTATGGTGGCCATGATGGCTCTCTTCGGCCAGTCGCTGCTCAGCTCGCTGAAAAATCCGGTGTATCTCATCCTCGCCCTCGCTATCTGGGCCGGGATGTACTGGGTGAGCAGGAAGTTCTGTAAGAAGCACGATTTGGATCGATAAAATTGCGAAGCGCTTGACTTTTTGCTGAGAGTGCATATAATAAAAGCAATGAAAGAAGATATTGCTTCATAGGTTTTCACCAATGAGCAGCAAAACGCCCCACGGTACTGCGAATACCGCGGGGCGTTTTGCTTACTAGGGGTTAGTGCTTACCGGCCTTAAACTGTTCGTCAAGCCACTTGCCAATGCAATGAGCCACAACATTGGCTGCGACGGACAGAATGAAAGAAGATAACATTTCCATAGGTTCTCACCCCCTTCCCCAATTGAATGGAGTCGGAAGGCCGACAGCTAAAGAATATCATAAAATTCGACAAAACACAAGAAAAAGCCGCTGTACAGCTACAAAACTGCACAGCGGCTTTCTATATATAAAGTTTAGTTCTCGGCCAGATTACCGGTATAGAGCTGGTAATACTTGCCCTTCTTGGCGATGAGCTCGTCATGGCTGCCGCGCTCGATGATGCGGCCCTGCTCCAGCACCACGATGCAGTCTGCGTTGCGGACAGTGGAGAGGCGGTGGGCGATGACGAAGCTGGTGCGGCCATACATCAGGCCGTCCATGCCGCGCTGCACCAGAGCCTCGGTGCGGGTGTCGATGGAGGAAGTAGCCTCATCGAGGATGAGCACCGGCGGGTCAGCAACGGCTGCGCGGGCGATGGCCAGCAGCTGACGCTGGCCCTGCGACAGGTTCGCGCCATCGCCGGTCAGCATGGTGTTGTAGCCCTCGGGCAGGCGCTTGATGAAGCCGTCGGCGTTGGCCAGACGGGCTGCGGCGATGCACTCCTCGTCGGTGGCCTCCAGACGGCCATAGCGGATGTTCTCCATGACCGTGCCGGTGAACAGGTGGGTATCCTGCAGCACGATGCCCAGAGAGCGGCGGAGGTCGGCTTTCCTGATTTTATGGATGTTGATGCCGTCGTAGCGGATCTTGCCGTCCTGGATGTCGTAGAAGCGGTTGATAAGGTTGGTGATGGTGGTCTTGCCGGCGCCGGTGGAGCCGACGAAGGCGATCTTCTGGCCCGGACGGCCATAGAGGTTGATGTCGTGCAGGACGGTCTTGCCCGGCACATAGCCGAAATCGACGTCCGTAAAGGTGATGTCGCCTTCCAGCTTGTGGTAGGTGGTGGTGCCGTCGTGGTGGGGGTGCTTCCAGGCCCAGATGCCGGTGCGCTCGTTGGCCTCCACGAGGTTGTCGTCCTTGTCGTACTTGGCGTTGATGAGGGTGACATAGCCCTCGTCGGTCTCGCTGGTCTCGTCCATCATCTTGAAGATACGCTCCGCACCGGCCAGTGCCATGATGATGCTGTTGGCCTGCATGGACACCTGGCTGATGGGCATATTGAAGCTCTTGTTCAGGGACAGAAACGCCATGACAGTACCCAGCGTGACGCCGCCCATGCCGGTGACGGCCATGGCTGCACCCACCAGAGCGCAGATGGCGTAGCTGATATTGCCCAGCTGAGCGTTGACGGGCATCATGATGTTGGCGAAGCTGTTGGCCTGCTTGGCGCTGTCCTTGAGCTTGTCGTTCAGCTCGCGGAAGCCCTCGAGGGCCTTCTGCTCGTGGGTGAAGACTTTAACGACCTTCTGGCCTTCCATCATCTCTTCGATGTAGCCGTTCACTTTGCCGAGGTCGCGCTGCTGTGCGATGAAGTACTTGCCGCTCTGCTGGGTGATCTTCTTGGAGCAGAAGAGCATCAGGGCTACCATCAGCATGGTGACGATGGTGAGCTGCCAGCTCAGCATGCACATGCTGGCAAAGACGGAAACGATGGTGATGGCGCTGGACACCAGCTGCGGGATGCTCTGGCTGAGCATCTGGCGGAGGGTATCCACATCGTTGGTGTAGACGGACATGATGTCGCCGTGCGGATGGGTGTCAAAGTAACTGATGGGCAGGCTCTCCATGTGGGTAAAGAGCTGGGTGCGCAGGTTGCGCAGGGTACCCTGGGTGACGTTGACCATGATGCGGGCGTTGAGCCATGCAGCGAGGATGCCCACCACATAGATGCAGCCGACGCGCACCAGCGCACCGGCCAGCGGTGCAAAGCTGGGGTCCTGCTGCTGGGTCATGGGGATGATATAGTCGTCGATAAGGGTCTGCAGGAACAGGCTTGCCTGCACATTGGCCAGCGCGCTGACCACGATGCAGATAAGCACGAGGATGCAGTGAGGCAGATAGTGCTGGAACACCTCTGCCATGATGCGCTTGAGCAGCTTGCCCGGGTTCTCGACCTTCGGACGCGGGCCTCCCATGCCGCGGGGGCCGGGGCCATGGACGACTTTTGCTTTCTGTTCTGCCATTACTGCTCACCTCCCTGCTTGTCGAAGTCGCCGCCGCCCTGAGTCTGGCTGTTGTAGACTTCCTGATAGATCGCGTTGTTCTTCAGCAGTTCCTCGTGGGTGCCGAGGCCGTTGATCTGGCCGTTGTCCAGCACGAGGATGCGGTCGGCATCCTGCACCGAGGAAATGCGCTGTGCAATGATGATCTTGGTGGTGCCGGGGATCTCCTCACGGAACGCCTTCCGGATCTTTGCGTCGGTGGCGGTATCCACGGCACTGGTGGAGTCGTCGAGGATGAGGACCTTCGGCTTGCGCAGCAGGGCGCGGGCGATGGTCAGACGCTGTTTCTGGCCGCCGGACACGTTGGAGCCGCCCTGCTCGATCCAGGTATTGTACTTGTCGGGGAAGCGCTCGATGAACTCATCGGCGCAGGCCAGCTTGGCCACCCGGATGCACTCTTCCTCGCTGGCGTTCTCGCTGCCCCAGCGGAGGTTGTCGAGGATGGTGCCGGAGAACAGGACGTTCTTCTGGAGCACCATGGAGACCTCGTGGCGGAGGACGTCGAGATTGTAATCCCGGACATCCACGCCGCCCACGCTGACAGTGCCGGTCTCGGCGTCGTACAGGCGGGGGATGAGCTGCACCAGACTGGACTTTGCGCTGCCGGTGCCGCCGATGATGCCCAGTGTCTCGCCGGGCTTGATGTCAAAGGTGATGTCGTTCAGGACAGGCTGGCCGGAGCCGTGCTTGTACTTGAAGGTGACGTGGTCGAAGCGGATGCTGCCGTCCTTGACTTCCTGCACGGGAGCCTTGGCGGGGGGCAGGTCGGTCTTCTCGTCCAGGACTTCCACGATACGCTTTGCGGAAGCGGCGGACATGGAGATCATGACGAAAGCCATGCTCAGCATCATCAGAGCCATCAGGATGTTCATAATGTAACCGAACAGAGCGTTCAGCTGGCCGGTGGTCAGCGCGCCATGCAGGATGTACTTTGCGCCGAACCAGCTCAGGGCAATGTTGCAGCCGTAAATAGCCGTCAGCATGGCGGGGTTGTTGAAGCTCAGACGGCTCTCTGCGTTGACGAACTGCTGATACAGACCCTCGCAGGCTTTGGTGTACTTCTCGTTCTCGAAGCCCTCGCGGACGAAGCTCTTGACCACGCGGATAGCGGACACGTTCTCCTGCACGGAGGAGTTCAGGTTGTCGTAATTCTTGAAAACACGGTCAAAAATTTTGAAGGTGGGGACCATGATGCTTGCCAGCACGGCCAGCAGAAAGGCGATGGCCACCACGAAGATGAGGGTCAGAGGGCCGCCGATGCTGAACGCCATGATGAGTGCGAACACCAGATGGACCGGGGCGCGCACACACATGCGCTCGATCATCTGGAACGCGTTCTGCAGGTTGGTCACGTCGGTGGTCATACGGGTGACGAGGCCGGCGGTGGAGAATTTGTCGATGTTGGAGAAGGAGTAATGCTGGATATTCTCATACATCGCATCGCGCAGGTTGCCGGCAAAGCCGGTGGACGCCTCGGCGGCGTACTTGCCGGCCAGAACGCCCAGCAGCAGGGCGATGGCCGCCACTGCGAAGGTGAGCAGGCCGTATTTGACGATGGCGTTCATATCGCCCTTTTCAATGCCAAGGTCGATGATGAACGCCATGATGGTGGGCAGCAGGATGTCCATGACTGCTTCCAGTGCGGAAAACATCGGCGTCAGGATAGCGGCGCGTTTGTATTCGCCCAGATGGGAAGCAAGCTTCTTTATCATACTTTGAGCCTCCTTTGATAAATTGTTTGGTACGGAACAATTTTATACAAAACAATATTAAAGTCAATGCTTTTTCCAAAGTTTCGGAAAAAGTTCATATTTGTTTCACTTTAGTCCCAGATACAGTTTATTCAGCAGCCGCAGCAGCTCGGTATTCTCTTCTTCGGTGAGCAGGCCGGCCACATATTCATCGGTCTGGTGGAAGGCCCGCATGGTGTCCTCGTGGAACTGGCGGCCTTTTTCGGTGAGGACCAGCTGCTTGAGGCGGGCGTCCTGCTCCACGCTCTGGCGGGTGATGTAGCCTTTGCGCTCCATGAGCTGCAGGATGTTGGTGACAGTGGAACGGGTGATGGAGAACTCCCGCTCGATGTCCCGCTGGAACACTGGGGTCTCGGAGTGCCGGTAAAGATACTCCATGATCCAGCCGTGCATGGGGGTCACGGCCTCCACGCCATTGGTGCGGGCGATCTGGCCTATCTTGCGGAAAATAAGGTTGTTCACCCGGCGCAGCTGGGCCGGGATGACCTGCGGAGCCTCCCACGGCGGCGCGATGGGGGTGCAGGCGGGTTCAAAGGCTTGGTTCATAGTATCATCCTTCTGGTTTGACTTTTGATGTGAATGTTCGAACGCCGAACTGTTTCACATAAAACTGTTCGATACAGGACTATTATGCTCCAAAAAAAGAGGGCTGTCAACCCTCTTTGGATGATTCGTCCCACTGGCCCAGCCCGGTGAGGATGGAAACAGCCACCTCGGGCTTATTCGTGACCACAAGCTCCGGGTCCAGCCGGAACAGCTGGCGCAGGTCGTCCCGGCTCTCCACGCCCACCGGCCAGGGCGCGACCTTGAAGCCGCGGGCGTGGGCATTGGGGATAAGGTCTTTGTCCCGGAAAAAGGCGTGGTACTCCGGCCCGACGTAATCCACCGGGAAGCCGAACTGGGCCACATAGTTCACAAAATCCGTCTGATAATAATACTGCTGCAAAATTTCGGCCAGGTTCATGCCGGGGAAGATGGAGTAGAGAAAATCGAGACGGTCTTTCAGGTAGTAGATGAGGACGCTGTTCTCTTCGTCCAAGACTGCTGGGGTCTTCCAGCAGAGCGGCCGCTTCGCTGAGGGCCTGGGGGCTGGAAAGCTTCTCCACGAGAGGGTCGGTCTTCTTGAGGCCCAGTTTCTCCCAGAAGGTGGCCGGCTGGCTGAGCTGGGATTCGGGGCTGAGGGTCATGGCGCAGGTGGCCATCTGGGGCATCCGCTCTTTCACCGGCGGAGGGCGCGTACTCGAAGGAGGTGAGCACAGCCTTTTCTTCCAGCCCGGCGTCAAGGACGGCGTCGATGATCCGGTCCACGATCTCTTCGTCCCGGTCCAAGTAGGGCTTCAACTCAATATGTACCATCCTGAAGTCCTGCGCGACTTCCAGAACCTCTTCGAGGGTGGGAATCTTTTCGCCCGCGAACTCCGGGCTTTTCCATTTTCCGAAATCCAGCTGGCGCAGGTCGTCGAAGTCCATATCCGGGATGTTGCCGTGGACGCCGGTCTTGAGGTCGGTGAGGTAGTCGTGGGCCACCACGAGATGACGGTCCCTGGTGATTTGAACGTCACACTCGAAGCCGTCCGCACCCAGCGTCTTTGCCAGACGGAACGCGGTCAGCGTGTTTTCGGGGGCCAGATGGGACGCGCCGCGATGGGCGATGATGAGAGGGCGCATGGCATGGACCTCCTTAAAAGACAAAAGTTGAAAAATGCGATGCTGTTACCCATGATACACGTTTTCACAAATTTCGTCAATGACGGCGTTTCGGTCAGCAAGGCAGGCAAAAATGGGGCGAAAGTACGACTTTTGCCGTCAAAACGACGAAAATTAAGTTGAATTTTAGCACTTTTCACGAGAAAAACCCAAAAAATTTGACCCATTTCTCTCCCATCTGTTTCTTCCCAACGGACAATTCCTGTGATAAGATTATAGTGTAAACGGTGAAACCTCTCCGTCACGCCTACGGCGTGCCACCTCCCCTATCGAGGGGAGGCTTTGGCATTCCGTAAAGCTTTATCTCTTCGCCAGAGGCTCCCCTCGCTAGGGGAGCTGTCGAGCGATAGCGAGACTGAGAGGTTGTTCCTACGCTGAAAGATACCTACGGAATAAGGGAAATGGAGAGTTTTGCTATGACTGAGTTCAAGCCCATCAAGGAAGGCAAGGTCCGCGAGATCTACGACAACGGCGACAGCCTCATCATGGTCGCCACCGACCGCATCTCTGCATTCGATGTTATCTTAAAGAATAAAGTCACCAACAAGGGCAAGTGCTGACCCAGATGAGCAAGTTCTGGTTCGACTACACCCGCGACCTGCTGCCCAACCATATGCTGAGCGTGGACGTGAAGGAGATGCCCGAGTTCTTCCAGCAGCCCCAGTACGAGGGCCGCAGCATGATGTGCCGCAAGCTGACCATGCTGCCCGTCGAGTGCATCGTCCGCGGCTACATCACCGGAAGCGGCTGGGCCAGCTACCAGAAGACCGGCAAGGTCTGCGGCATCCAGCTGCCCGAGGGCCTGAAGGAGTCCGAGAAGCTGCCCGAGCCCATCTACACCCCCTCCACCAAGGCTGAGATCGGCGACCACGACGAGAACATCTCCTACGAGCAGAGCATCGACGTGCTGGAAAAGCTGTTCCCCGGCAAGGGTGAGGAGTACGCCACCAAGCTGCGCGACTACACCATCGCTCTGTATAAGAAGTGCGCTGAGTATGCCCTCTCCCGCGGCATCATCATCGCCGACACCAAGTTTGAGTTCGGTCTGGATGAGGAGGGCAACGTCATCCTCGGCGACGAGATGCTGACCCCCGATTCCTCCCGCTTCTGGCCGCTGGAGGGCTACGAGGCCGGCCACGGTCAGCCCTCTTTTGATAAGCAGTTCGTCCGCAACTGGCTGCTGGCCAACCCCGACAGTGATTATGACCTGCCGCAGGACGTCATCGACAAGACCATCGCCAAGTATGAGGAAGCCTACGAGATGCTGACCGGCAAGAAGCTGTAAGCACTTCCATAAATTCAACAGCTGCCGCCCGCTTTGTGGAAAACGAAGCGGGCGGTTTTTGTGCGGAAAAGTTTTTCCTCTTGAACGGCGCAGTGGGCAGTGTTACAATAACACAAGTAATGGGCAGAGAAACGGCCCTTTGTGTGAGAAGAGAGTGCCGCGCGGACGGCGAAAGGAAACAGTCAAATGGAGATCAGCACGCGGGAAAAGACCTTGCAGATCGTCAGCCGATACGTTATCATTACCCTGAGTATCAGCATCATGACCATCGGCGTATACTTCTTCAAATTCCCCAACAACTTCGTCTTCGGCGGCGTGACCGGCGGCGCGGCCCTTGTGGCAAAGCTCACGCCCCTGTCGGCCTCAGCTTTTTCGTCCTGCGCCAATATCCTCCTGCTCATTCTGGGCTGGATATTCCTCGGCAGGGATTTTGCCATCAGCACCGGCTGGGCTACCGTCGTCATGACGGCAGAGCTGGCCCTTTTTGAAAAATATGTCCCCCTCAGCGGCCCCCTGTCCGACCAGCCCATGCTGGACCTGGTCTTCGCCATCGCCCTGCCCGCCATTGCGTCGGCTCTGCTCTTCAACGTGGGCGCGTCTTCCGGCGGCACCGATGTCGTCGCCCTCATCCTGAAAAAATACGCCCATATGAAGAACACCGGCGAGGCGCTTTTTATCACCGACCTCGCCATGGTGCTGGCAGCCTGCTTCGTCTTCGACCTCTACACCGCTCTCTACTCTTTCGTGGGTCTGACGGTCAAGAGCCTCGTCGTCGATGCCGTCCTCGAGCAGATGAAGATGTGTAAGGCCATCCTCATTATCTGCGACGACAAAGACCCTATCTGTGACTTCGTCATGCGCAAGCTGGTGCGCGGCGCGACTTATACGCCCTGCTACGGTGCCTACACCGACCGGCCCCACTACATGATCTATACGACCCTCACCCACCGCGAGGCATTGCAGTTGCAGGCATTTATCCATAAGGAAAACCTCAACGCCTTTATCTCGATGCTCAGCACCACCGAGGTGTTCGGCAAGGGCTTCAATCACGCATAAAAAATAATCAGCAGCATCAGCAGCGCCCATCAGCGTGGGCATTGCGGCAGGGTTCAACCTTGCAGTCTCGATGATGCTGTAAAACGGTCTGTGTAAAGCTCATACGAAAGCCCTCCTGCAAAGGAGGGCTTTTTGTTTGCGCTCAAATGTGCTATAATAAGAAAAATGTCGTTATTTGGTGAGGAGGCTGGAATCGAATGGACTTGAAGGAGCAAAAGTATGTCTGCACCCTTGCGGAATGCAAGAGCCTGACCCGCGCCTCGGAGCGGTTGTATATCTCACAGCCCGCACTGAGTCTGTACATCAATAATGTGGAAAAGATTTTGGGGGCACGGCTGTTCGAGCGGAATGGCCGGAAATTCGAGCTGACGTGGCTGGGCAAGCAGTATGTGGAAAAGGCTTCTCAGATGCTGGAGCTGGAGCGACAGTTCGAGGCGGTGAGGCGGCAGACGGAGCGGGAGAATGCCGGGCAGGTGCGGATCGGTATCGCACAGCGGCGCGGCATCTGGTTTCTGCCTGCGGTGCTGTCGGTGTACGAGCGGGAGTGGCCGCAGGTGGATGTGGTCATCCGGGAAGGAAATCTGGCCGATTTGACCATCATGCTGAAAAACCGGGAGCTTGACCTTGTGGTGCTGAGCCAGAGCGACGTAACGTCCGAGATGGAGGCTGTCCCGCTGGGCATGGAAGATTTTCTGCTGATACTGCCCGGAGACCACCCGCTGAACGAAAAGGCGGTCCCCGTCGAAGGCTCAAAGTTCGACTTCCTTGACCCGCACCTTCTGAGCGGTGAGACGATATTTCTGAACACCGAGATGCAGAGCGCCCGGCGGGTGGAAGAGAAGATCCTGAAAGATTACAAGGTCAAGCCGGGCCGCATCCGGGTAGTACGCAATATGGAGCTTGGCGCACAGCTGGTGGCCGAGGGTCTGGGCGTGGGCTTTATCCGGCAGGGCTATCAGAAGAACATCCACTATCCGAAGCCGGTGAAATACTACACCATCGACATTTCCAGGTACGGACAGGACGTTGTGGTGGCCTACCGCCGGGATGTGGAGCTGACCAAACCCATGCGAGCTATGATCATGCAGATGAAGGATGCGGCAGAGGAGTATTTGAAGCTCTGATAAACTGAACATAAGAATTCCAAAATGAAGATATAATTTTTTCAAAATGTACAAAGCACCTCCGATTTGGTAAACTGAAAGTACCAAAAAACGGAGGTGCTTATTATGTTGGAGGAAAAAACTGGAGCGAAGCGTTGAGCAGAGCGCAGCTGCCCTGACTGCAATGGCAGACGACTTCTTCGACCACCCGGAAGTGGGTCTGCAGGAGTTTCATGCATTTGAGACCCTGACCGGCTGGCTGGAAAAAGAAGGCTTCACTGTGGAGCGCGGCATTGCTGGTATGGATACCGCGTTCCGAGCGCTGAGCACGGCGAGGCGGCCCGAATATCGGCCTGCTCTGCGAGTACGATGCTCTGGCCGGCTGGGCCACGCCTGTGGCCACCATATGCAGGGACCGGCCATTCTGGGCGCAGCCAAGGCTCTGAAAGATGCAGCCATCGACGCACCGTATACCATCACGGTCTACGGCACGCCTGCCGAAGAGAGCATCAGCGGCAAGGTCATGATGCTGGAAAACGGCTGTACTTTTGAGGAGCTGGATGTGGCGCTCATGATGCACGGCGGCCCGGCCACGCAGGTAGACGTCAAGTCGCTGGCGCTCAACAAGCTCAAGATCATCTACCACGGTGTCTGCTCTCACGCAGCGCTCAAGCCCGAAAAGGGCCGCAGCGCACTGGACGGCCTGATCATGGCCTGTCAGGGCGTCGAGTTCCTGCGGGAGCATGTTCCCTCGGATGTTCGGATGCACTATACCATCGTCAACTGCGGCGGCACGGCGGCAAATGTGGTGCCCGGCTATGCAGAAGCGAGTATGTATGTCCGCTCCTACAACCGTGCGTATCTCGATACCGTATGCAGACGGTTTGAGAAGGTCTTAAAGGGTGCTGCCATGATGACAGAGACTGAGGTGGAGATCATCGAGGAGAAGAAGGTAGACAACAAGATTCCGGTTTCTCACCTTAAATGATCTTGTGATGAAGCAGGCTGAGGAAATCCATGCTCCGCAGATCGCTCCGGCGCGGGAGAAGACGGGTTCCACGGATTTCGGAAATGTCATGAGACGTGTTCCGGGAACATGTGCGAGAATCGCGTTTGTGGCACCGGGGGCTGCAGCCCATTCGTCAGGAGTACATCGAAGCCGGCAAGACGGAAGCAGCCCATGATGCAGTGATCTACGGGGCAAAGATCCTCGACAGGGACTGCACTGGAGCTCATTGAGGAATCCGGAGCTTTAAACAGGCGAAAGAGGAATTCAGGAAAATCTGGCAAAAGAGAATTCCGAAGTTTAAAAGCAAAACAGATACCATACAGACACACCGGCAGAACAAAACTGCCGGAACCTAAAGAACAGGGGATTACTATGGAAAAAAGAAATTTAAATGCCGCATTTCGTATGTTATTATCTTTATGCTTTTGATCTTTGTATCGATCATGACATACCTGATCCCGGCACATGAATATGACCGCGAGAAGAATGAGGCAGGCAACACCACAGTTATTGTAGAATCTTATCATGAAGTTGAGGGTGAACCGGTTCCAGTCTGGAAGATCCCGAACTTTGTTATGAAGGGACTTTTCCCAAACAGGCTGACATTATTTTTCCCCGTTGATCGTGATCGCCGGCTGCCTTGAGGTGATCTTATCCACAGGAATGTTCCATGCGTACTGTGGAAAGATGGCAATGAAGTGCAAAGGTAAGGAGAAAATATTCATACCTGCGATCCTGTTGATTTTTGCCTTTATCGGTATTACACAGTCCACAAATAAGTTCATCGGATTTGCTCCGCTGGGAGTTATGCTTGCCGCAACGCTTGGTTATGATGCGATCGTCGGTGTGGCGATCGTCCTTCTCGGTGTCGGCATTGGCTTCTCAACAGGTATTCTTGCGCCGACGACAGCCGTTGCGCAGGATCTCGCAGAGCTCCCGGCCTATTCCGGAATGTGGCTCCGTGTTGTGAGCTTCGTCCTCTTCTATGTTGTGACAGCCGCTTATATCATCTGGTACGGCGAGCGCTGCAAAAAGGACCCGACAAAGAGCGCGATTTACGGTGTGGAAGGTGTCAGCAGTTTTGATGTATCCGGCACACAGGTCGAGGTAAATAAGCGTCATCCGTACGTTTTGGCAGTATTTTTAATTTCCTTCGGAACATTAATGTACGGCTGCATCACCCGCGGTTGGGGGCTTGTTGAGACGGCTGTCTGCTTATTCTGGATGGCATTCATCGGCGGACTTATTTATGGATACGATCCGAGCACGATCGCAAAAAACTTTGTGAAAGGTGCGAAGAACATGACTTCCGCAGCCCTGATCGTTGGTCTCGGCGCTACGGTTGCCCTGATCCTTCAGTCCGCAAAGGTTCTTGACACGGTTGTTTACGGACTTGCAAATATGCTGTCCCTGTTCCCGAACTTCTTAAAACCGGCGGTTATGCTCGTCATGAACGTGATCGTCAACGGCTTCGTAACATCAGGTACCGGTCAGGCAGCAGTTGTTATGCCGGTTATGGTTCCGCTTGCTGACGTAGCGGGCGTGACAAGACAGACCGCCGTTCTTGCATATAAGTTCGGTGACGGCTTCTGTAACTACATTCTTCCGCACGCGTCTGCCCTTATGGGATCCTTGGTGCTACCGGTATCGGTTATGACCGCTGGATGAAATTTATGGGCAAGCTGTCGGAATCTGG
>ENA-OPYX01001385-OPYX01001385.1-human-gut-metagenome-genome-assembly--contig:-NODE-1385-length-13008-cov-4.034004_pt1 | contig 13008 bp, 17 predicted proteins | sample MGYA00242639_ERZ504486 | MGnify/ENA primary metagenome ERZ504486 (study PRJEB26092, sample SAMD00036296) | human gut metagenome | host: Homo sapiens | study: EMG produced TPA metagenomics assembly of... | reverse complement strand
GAGCCGAGCCGACATAACCGGTGTAGCCTTCACGCAGCGAAGCTGTTGGAATAAATGCGACTTTTTTATTTTCAATTTCTTCCTTTATCAGACTTCCTACACTTGAAAAGTGCGAACATAAAAACAGTTTCATCAATATTCTCCTTTATATATAAACTTCGATTTGTCTGCCCCTTAAAGTCCAAGTCCTTCAACCCACGCCGCAAGCTCCTGATGCCCGATGTTGCCCTTGAAGACCTTGCCTTCCAGCAGCTTTGCACCTTTGCAGCTCGGTGCAAGGCGATCGTTCGTCTTGCCAATGTCGCTTCCGCCAGAGGTTGCAAACGGGATGATCGTCTTGCCGGTCAGGTCATAGCTTTCAAGAAATGTATTGATAATCGTCGGCGCAACGTACCACCAGATCGGGAAGCCCACAAAAATTGTGTCGTAGTCCGCCATGTTGTCCCGCTTCGCGGCAATCTCAGGACGGGAGGCAGGATCGTTCATCTCAATCGTGCTGCGGGCGTTCTTGTTCATCCAGTTCAGATCAGCTTCCGTGTAAGGCACCTTCGGCTCAATCTCAAAGATGTCCGCGCCGATTGCCTCTGCCAGCGTCTCGGCAACCTTTGCGGTCACGCCGGACGCAGAAAAATATGCTACAAGTTTATTACTCATTGTGTTCTTCCTCATCAATCTTTTCATTTCCTTCATTCAGCATGAAGTATAGCAGAGCTTCCAGCAATGTTGCCATATAATGAAGCGACCAGTTTTCTTCCGGCTCTTTTGTCATCTTATCAAGCACGGCTCGAAAAGCCGTGGTACGGTCAATCCTTGTTTCCTCATCAATGCGGTCAAGTATGCCCTTCATTTTCAGGGCGAGTTCTTTTTCCTCGTCAGAAAGCTCCGGTATGCCAAGTAACTCAGATAGTTTCTTTTCCTGCATAATAGCATCGTATTCGATGTATGACTTGTGTTCGGCTGACATCAATTCTTCAAAGTAGTTGATAAAAATATGAACGCGAATGCCACCTTCTTCATCCGGGGAGAAGCAGACGGTTTGCGATTTTTCTGCAATTTCTTTCAAAAATGCAAGGTCTTCTGAGTCATCGAACTCCGCAAGCGGAAGAAACATATTGATTTCCGCGTGCCAACGATGATAGTCCACGATTCCCTTGATATACCCGCGGTGTTGCTTGACAAACGCATCACAGCGTTCCAGAAGATACTCGTAGTTCTTCTTGTCCTCCGGTACAATGATCTTTGGTATCTTGTCCATTGCTTCGGAGTACGCTTTCAGCATACCACAATTAACTGCGCGGTCAAACACCTCATCGCACCATTTATCGTATTCGGCAGACTCGGTTTCCCGGTAATCCTTCTCAAAGATAATATCGTCCATTGCGTTACCCCTTTATGATTTTCTCAAGCTGCATTTCGGTCGCGTTAGGCAGACGTGATTGCAGATGTTTTAGAATGCGTTCTTTGGATTCCTGCGGGTTTCGCTGATAGGCAGATGTGATAAGGTCGTACCCGAAAAGTTCTTCCGGCGTCGCATACTCTGCGACACCCCAGCCATAAGGTCTTCCGTATCTGTCCTGCATATAGACGAAATCCGCGATGCAGACATAGCTCTGCATTTGCAGCCGCGTGATGCACGTCTCAAAACCGGTGTTGCCGCCCTTGCGGTAGTTCAGAGCCTCTTTCAGCCGTTTGGAAAGCATCCCGCCTTCACCGTCTATGGCTTCATAAAGCTCCTTGTCCTTGTAGGACGCCAAGCCGTCATCCCAACGGGCGTCAAAGTCATAGCCGTCACGCCGGAAGTTCGCAAAGTCCGGAATCCACTCCCGACTCACAAATCCAGCTTTCTTGTTGAAAAGTTTGCCGTAGAGACATTTGCCGCTCCGCGCAGCCGGCCCCTTCCATTCCCACGGACCGTCCACATCATCCGCAAACCACAACTCAGGTGGACAAAGTTCCTCGATGGAGAAGCCGTGAATCTCATTCCGAAAGAAGGGCAGAAAGCCGTATTGCTCAACAGCGGCAATCAAGTCATCGGCACTATGCAGTTGTCCGACATCTCGCTCTGACATTACTCTGCCTCTTCAATCACGCCATAATCAATCAGGATGTTCTTCTCCGCATACTGCGGGTAAACAACACCCATCATCTCATACTGATAACGTCTTACGCGGCGATGCTCCTGAATTGGTTCCGGTGCATACGCAGCGGTTTCACAGTGCGCATACTCCGGCATTTCCGCAAGATCATCCCGAACATCACGGATAAGCGCGTCTGCCACATCATCAATGCTTTTGCCGGTCTCCACGGCAACCAGTTCGTGCTTCCGGACCGCCTTGTCCAGATCACCGGGGGAGCGAAACAGCTTATATTTCATATCATTGCCCGTCCTTTCTCTCTATCGGTCTGTCTATTCTTCCTGAAATCTGTTCTTTAGGGACGCAATCATCGCTTGTGCGGCAATGCTTAGATACAAAACTCCAATTTCATAAATAAAGTCGCGGTCAATCTCGATAAAGCATTCTCTAATGTGTGTGAAGACCAGTTCCAGCAAGTCCCTGTACAGTGGATCATCAAAGGGCTTGAACCGTGCAAACTTGCTTTTGGCAGCGTCCCATGTCATGGACGCTTCGCCCTCAGCACTGGTCATCGCCTCGCAGAGAATCATGCTGATGCCCATTTTCCCGTTGCCGGTCAGGAGTTCTCCTTCGTAATAGCTGAGTAGGTCTTTCTTGCGTCGGAGCGGAACCATATCACAGTTGTCATCCAGTTCAAATGCAATCAGCTCCGCAATCAGTTCCCGCCAGACCGCATAACCGGCGTTAATGGTTCCGTCCTCTTCGCGGCTGATGGTATCGTCCATACAGTATTGCTCATAGAAGTTATCTCCGTCAAGCTCGTTGCGGATGCAGAAGATATGCGCCAGCTCATGCAGAAGAATGTGTTTTAACACTGCCGGATGACGCGCTATGTCTGTCCGCAGCAGGATTCCGTCAACGCCGTCTTCTTTGCCGATGAAGGCAGAGGCGTGAAAGTCAAAATAGCCGTCCTCTGTATAGCGGTCTTCCAGCCGGTCAGGGAAATACTGCTTGCAGAACTGCGCAAAGACTTCCTGCTGGTTTTCCGTCTGAAAGCAGCGCAGTACAAGGTTGTCCTCACTGAACTCTGCCCCCAAGCGTTCGTTAAAGATGGAAGCGGCATAGAAAAGGGCTTCTTTATAGTCGTCGTTGTTCATCTAATTACTATCCTTCATCCTCATTCACCCCTCCGGTCTGACATTTTTCAGGAAGTCAGAGTGCGGTACATAAGGCAAGTTGAGCTGCCAGCCCATGCGGTTCAGTTCGTTGAGCTTGATCAGCATCAGGTTGATGTTTGTTCCCATTGCAGCCGAGAGCTGCACCACATCGTAGTCCTGCTTCATCAGGTCAATCAGCTCATCATCGTCAATGATCAGGTGTGAGGCAAACGCATTCGCCTCATATTCGTGTTTTGTGCGCATATCGAACAGCACGAACTCCGGGAGCGGTTCGTTTCCTTTGGCAAGATCACGGTGAAAGGTATCATGCCCGATCTCGTGACCGCAAACCATTTGCATGATCAGATACTCCATGTTGGAGTTCAGAAGAATATGCCGCTCTTTATGGCGGTAGGTGTACATTCCGAGCAGATCGTTCAGATTGTCAAGAAAATGGAGATGAATGCCCAGCTCACGGGCAATCTTCAAGGTATCTCTTGTTCCACAGCTTTTGACAATACTGTTCGCCTTTTTGTATATTTCCTCGGAGCGAATTATCACGGGACCTTCACCCCTTTCATGTTGAAAACAGTCAAAGTAAATCCGTCAAGAAACCGAGACGCAGACAGTTATTCCTCTGCGTCCGTACCGGTCTTCTTGTATTTCTTCGGCGTGTATTTCTCAACATTCCGGGCTTTGGATTCCCAATATATATCCTGCAACGCCTTCATCACCGCATCCTTGTCCTGCTCAGACAGCGTACCGCCCGCAAACAAGCCGGACATCCCTTCAATTAGGTCCTTTGCCTGTTTCATGCCACGGGAGCCGTACTGCTCGGATGCCTGAACCACAAACTCTTCGTCCTCGGTCAGCAGATAGTTCACATCCACCTTGAAGTATTCCGCGATTTTTCTGTAAGCGTCCTTGGTACGGGGAAAGGAAATGCCGTTCTCGTACCGGGTAATCATACGCCTGTTGATCCCCAGTGCATCGGCTACTTCCTGCTGGGTCAGCTTCCGCTTCTCCCGTTCAGCCTTGAATTTCTCTCCAAACGTCATTTTGGTAATCACTCCTGTTCACAAAAAGTTTGCGACATCAAATTGCGCAAGTCTATTGACAAAGGCACTTGAAGTGCGTATAATAATGACTGAGCAATCCAACTACTCATAGTATATCTTGAATTGCTCATCCTGTCAAGGGGCATGAGTAGTTGTACACGAAAAAGTTACATCTTTTGAGCAGTTCAAATGGACAGGCATTTATGCTGCCGAAGATCATCCGTACCGGCATACACCGGTATGAGGGAACAGGAGTGAGAAAAACGGAAATGGCTACACAGTACAGAAAAGCATACGTCCCGGTTACGCTGGATGTGGACAAGGAGGGGGCAATCCTTCCTCGCCTTATCTGGTGGGACAACGGTGTAATCTTTCAAATCGACCAGATTCTATACAAATGCCGCGCCACATCCAAAAGGTTGGGGGCGGAGGCATCCGTTACACAGTTCAGATTCGCGGAAAGGAGTCATTTCTTTTCCACGAAGGAGACAAGTGGTTCGTCGAAGCAAAGGAGGACAACTGCTCATGATTTTATCCCAGCGCCAACTTGAAGAAATTGCAGCCTCAACAACGAAGGACTTCAACCGGTTCTTTTTCGGGGATGAGGCTGACAAGCCCGACCGATCAGCTTTGCCAACACCCATTGATCAGTTTGCAAAGAACTATCTCGGTCTTCGCGTATCATTCGCCCGTCTCTCGCCGGACGGAAGCATCTGCGGTGTCACTGCCTATGCCGACACTGAGTACAAGATCACGGAACTTGGTATTACGCGCACACTGGCTTTGAAGCGTAATCAGGTCATCTTGGACGAGAGCTTTATTCGATCCGGAAACGTGCAGCGGCTCTGCGCCAAGCGCAGATTTACCCTTGCCCACGAGTGCGCCCATCAGATTCTCTTCCAACTGGAATCGGAAGAGGTAAAGGCGTCCTGCGAAATGAAATATTCCGCACGGACAGCCTATACGCCGCGAGAGCTGAAAACCCGCGAGGACTGGAACGAGTGGCAAGCAAATGTCTTGGGTGCGGCGATCCTGCTTCCTCAAAAAGAGGTTGACCTGGCAATGCGTCGGTTTGCAGAAACGCCGCTGATCAATTACGAGGGGAGGTATTCGTATGGTGATCACTTAACGCTGCGCCTTTTCTGCCGGTTGTTCGGTGTCTCCAAGACAACGGCGTCTATCCGCCTTCGTCAGCTCGGCTACATGGTAGATCGTCCATTCAGTGAGTATGTTGACCCATTGGAGGTGTGGTAATGAAGAGAGCATCCATTCGGGTTCAGGAACCGACGCCGGAGCTGATCGAAAAAATCCGCAGGGCAAGAGTTGCCATTTCCCAGCAGAAGCCCCGATACCTGAAATGTCCCTATTGTCAGCATAATGCCATTGCTGTCTACGAAGACACGAGAGGTCATGTAGAATCAAAGTGCAAGAAATGCGGGCGGATCACAGTCTTTGATGTGCTGAATATGAGAAGACTGCGACCGCGTACCAAGTAAGAACCAGAGGACAAGCCTCTGTTCTAAAATAAAATATATGTCATAGCTGAGCTGTGGAGCCGCCTGATAGGTGAAGTCATCCTAATGCCGCATGAGACAGAGTGTAATTACTCTGTTTTATCGGCATGGGATTCAAACCTCACCGTCATGCGGCTCTTTTTCTGTCTTCACCCTTCCCGCTGCTCCCGCGCAGCGGAAAGGATGAACAATGAAAATCCCTAAAACCCCTATCGCGTTCGATTACGACCTCTGGACTACGGAGGACGGCAAGTGCATGGTTCGCGTGAAACGAACCGGCGAAGTTTCCGAGGTTGACCGCAAGGTTATGAGAATCCTTCGCGCGGAGGAAAAGCGGATCAGACGCTCGTATGGCTCTGACAACACCTCTGAGGATGAGGACGGCGCAGAGAAAATTTCTGATACCGTGCTGTCCCTTGACGCTATGCCGGAGGACGATGTGAAGTCCGCTGCATGGCTGGCAGACTCCCGCGACTGCATGGAGGAACTGATCACCGCCCTCAAAGAGAAGGAGCTTCTTTCCATTCTGACCGAGAAGCAGCGCGAATTGTATCTTGCGATGACCCGTGAAGGACTGACTCTTCGAGAGTTTGCCCGAAGGAAAGGCATCGGCATCAGAGCTGCATTTGACCTCAAAGCAGCGGTGCAGAAAAAATTTCAAAGAATTTTTTGAGCGGTACTCAACAAACGGCAAAAAGCTGTCCGTTGTAAAGTGAAAGGGTCAATCAGACCACTTCACTGCTCCTTGAAAACTGAATAGTTCAGTGCTGCGGATCTTTCCGCTTCTGCGAAGCAACACAGCTTCCGACGCCAAGACCTCCCGAAAGGGAGTGAGCGACCTCCGGAGAGCTATAACAGCCGTGTGGTGCGGCTGCTTGCGACGATGCAGATGCCGGGTATAATGATACTTCCGTCTTTTCTTTGAAGGGGCGGCTCGGAGCGATCCTCGGAGGGGTGAGAGTCCCATGATACCGATTAACCGTTGGTAGTCCGCAGCATTCCCGGAACTGCAAAGTTCTTCTGGCAGGGGCGCGAGCTGCAAATATGCCGGACAACGAAACAAACCCAAAAGAAACTTACTATATAGTTTCAGGATGAAAACTATGTGGCAGAGTGTCTTCACAAGATGCTCTGCCACATCCTTTTGTCCTGAATATTTCCACGAAACAGGAGGTGCTTAGAATATGATGGGCATTGAAACAATGAAAAGCGTCAGCCCGAAAACGGTTGACCGAAGCACACTCGTTCAAAGAAGCAGCATCCGGCTTGATCCTGCGGCACCGCGAGAGGAAAGGCTGAGGGAGTTCATCAAGCAGATCAGAAATCCCTATTGTTATCTGGACGGGAAGACAGTGGTGAAGATCAGCTTCGCCAGAGACGGACACGACAATGGAAGATTGTCTGGAACACTATCTGAGAGGTCTTTGATTTATGAACAGTCTGAATCTTTTCACCCGGTTCTATGGACAAGCGATTGAGCCTGTGGTATAATGAAATCGGTCAAAAAAAGAAGAATACGGATTAAGCCGCTTGCCCTGATGGTCATGTGGCGTTTTCGTGTTCCTCTTCATAAGAGTTGAAGCAAGCCTTCGTCTTTCTGATTTGATGTACCACACCAAACAGAAAAACGGAGGTTATTTTTATGCCAGATAAGGTTTACCGCACGGCGATCTACTGCCGTCTGTCCCGTGAGGATGGAGACAAAGTAGAAAGCAACTCCATCGCCAGCCAGAGAGCCATCTGCGAGGACTATATCGCAAGACATGAGGATTTGGAGCTTGTCTGTGAGCCGTTTGTGGATGACGGTTACAGCGGCGTTTCCTTCAATCGTCCTCAGTTCAAAAAGCTGGAAGAGGCAATCCGCAAGGGTGCGCTTGACTGCATTGTGGTCAAGGATCTCAGCCGCTTCTCAAGAAACTACATCGACGGCGGACGTTACATTGAGAAGATATTCCCGCAGCTCGGCATACGCTTCATCGCAATCAATGATGTGTATGACAGTCTGACCGGTGATCCGCAGTCCGACTCCTTTGTTATCCCGTTCAAAAACTTGATTAACGATTCTTACTGCAAGGACATCTCCATGAAAATCCGAAGTAGTCTGGAAGTCAAGCAGAAGAGCGGTGAGTTCGTCGGTTCGTTCGCCCCTTACGGCTACATGAAATCGCCGGAGAACAAAACCAGCTCATCGTGGATGAAGCGGTCAGCGAATATGTGCAGATGATCTTTTCCATGTACAAGGACGGCTTCTCCATTGGGCGCATTGCAAAGCGTCTGAACCAGATGGGCGTTCTGTCCCCAATGGAATACAAGCATTCCGCCGGTGTGAAGTTTGATACCGTCTTCAAAACCGGCGATACCGCAAAATGGACATACAAAGCCGTCCAGCGTATTCTCACCAACGAGGTTTATATCGGCGTTCTGGCGCAAGGCAAGCGCGGCACTCCCAACTACAAAGTCCGCGTTGTGAAAAGCAAGGATGAATCCGAGTGGGTCAAGGTAGAAAATGCGCATGAAGCTCTTGTGTCCTACGAGGACTTCATGGCAGTCAAGGTCATGATGCAACGGGATATGCGCTGTTCGCCCGATCAGGACGAAGCGCATCTGTTTTCCGGCTTCCTGTTCTGCGGAGACTGTCAGCAGCCAATGATCCGCAAGACCGTCCCGTCGAAGACGAAAAAGTATATCTACTACGTCTGCTCCACCAATAAGCACAGCCGGACGTGCAGCCCGCATAGCATCGCCGCAAAAGAGGTTGAAGAGAAGGTCTTCCGTGCTATTCATGATCAGATCGAGCTTGTAATCAATCTCGAACACGCGCTTGCGATGATAGAGCGGCTTCCGTCTCAGAGCCGTAAGGCTTTCAATTACGAAGCCCAGATTGCCAAAATCGAGGAAGAGATCGAGCGGTATCAAAAGCTCAAGCTGGGGCTTTACGAGAACTTCATCGGCGGCGTCATTGATAAATCGGAATACTTCGAGTTCCGCAACAGCTACACCAAAATCATTGAGGGCAAGCAGGACGCGCTTCTGCGGGTTAAAAAAGAAATGAAGCAGACGGTGACAACCGGTACGACTGAACGAAACTGGGTGACGCTTTTCAAGCAGTATGAAAACGTCGAAGAGCTGAACCGCCGTGTGCTGATGTCGTTGGTTGACCGCATCCTGATTCACGAAAACCATGCAATCGAAATCGTCTTCAAATATAGGGACGAATACCAGCAGACGCTTGAATACATTCTCGGCTATGCCGACGAACTGGATATTGCCGTATAAAGGAGGGATGAGCAAATGGCAAGAAAAAGCAGAAAACAAATTGCAGTCGAAGAGCCGGTTATCGAACCTGTTTCTTCCGAGGTCTTCTCAACAGCCATCTATGCCCGTCTTTCCGTTGAAAACAGCGGCAAGTCCGAAAAGGTGGATGTCATCGCAAATCAGATTGAGATTTGCAAGTCCTACATTGCAGAGCGTCCCTACCTGAATCTTGATAGATACCTATGTGGACAACGGACGAACAGGAACGGTTTTTGATAGACCGGAGTTCAACCGGCTGATGAACGACATCCGCACCGGCAGGATCAAGTGCCTTGTAGTTCGTGATCTCAGCCGGTTCGGGCGTGACTACATCGAGGCTGGAACCTATCTGGAACGGGTTTTTCCGCAGATCGGGCTTCGGTTTATCGCTATCAAAGAGAACTACGACAACTTTGATACGGACGGCTCCGGCGAAAGCCTCATCATCCCTCTGCAAAACATGATCAACACCCTATACTCGAAGGACATCTCCCGCAAGGTTTCTACTGCGCTCAAAGCACAGATGGAAAGTGGAGAGTTCAAGAAGCGCAATCTCCCGTATGGTTATCGCTGGGATGAAGAACACAGCAATATGGTTTTCGATGAAGAAACCGCACCGATTGTCCAGAAGATTTTCCAATGGAAAATTGAAGGATTGTCCCTTCCTGCGATTGCAGACCGGCTTGATGCAATGAACGCGCCCAATCCGGAGTTTCAGAAGTATCAGGTCGGCGTCCGCACAGGCAATGCTACGGCAAAGAAGATTTGGAACAAGTCTTCACTCACTACCATTCTGGATAATCCCCATTACGTCGGAGATACCGTTCTCGGACGGACGCTGAACGCCATCTACAAGGGCGTCAAGAATCAGCATATCGACCGCGAGGAATGGATTGTTTTTCCCAATACTCACGAGGCGATTATTTCCCGTGAGGACTTCCAAAAGGTACAAGAGCTGCGCGACGCTGCTGCAAGGACAAGGATTGAGAAGATGGAGCGCACGGAGAAAATCCGTGCTACACTGATCAATCTCTTTGAAGACAAAATCGTCTGCGCAGACTGCGGCAGGAAGCTCTATTTCCATCGCAAGCGCGTTGACAAGCGCAAGGACGGCGCATGGTACGCCTTCTATGAGTGCAGTTCATCCGTCAAAGCGCGGCAATCTCTGTACGCCACACTATACGCGGCAGGACAAACTCGAAGCCGATGTGCTTGCGGCGATCCAGCTTCAAGTCAAGGCGGCTCTCAATTACGACAAGCTGCTTGCCAAGCTGAGAAACAGCGAAGGCGAACGCAGCATCCGCGATCAGCAGAATGCGCTCATCACAAGCCTGAATCTGAAACTCAGCGGCATCTCCAAGAAGCGTACTCGGCTCTATGAGGACTTCACGGAAGGCATTCTCGATGAAGAGGAATACGCCTTTGCCAAGAAAGCCTACGATGAGCAGTATGTCGATCTTTCACGGCGGTTGGATGAAGCGGTTCAGCGGAAGGTAAAGTTTGCCGAGGCAATGTCCGAGGACAACAAGTGGCTCACGCTGATGAAATCCGTCAGCGGTGCAACGATGCTCTCTCATGAGTTGGTTGACGAGTCCGTAGAGCTTGTGAAAGTCCATGAGGACGGCTCAATCGAGCTGGTCATGAAATACGGCGATATTTACGCACTGACCGTTCAGAGCATCAAGGAAGTACAGGAGGCGATGTAAATGAGCAAGGAATACAACATCGGCATCTACATCCGCCTCTCAATGGCTGATGAAGATACCGGCTATGGCAGCAAGGCGGAAAGTGACAGCATCGGCAACCAACGTATGCTCATCAATCGCTTTCTTGACAATCATCCGGAGCTGTCTCACTGTCAGCGGTCTGAGTTTGCGGATGACGGTTATACCGGCACGAACTTTCACCGTCCTCAGTTCACGCAGATGATGGAGAAGGTCAAGCGCGGCGAGATTAACCTGATCTGCGTCAAAGACTTTTCCCGCTTTTCTCGTGACTACATTGAAACGGGAAACTATCTGGAATGCACTTTTCCATTCATGGGCGTCCGCTTTATTTCCATCAACGACGGCTATGACAGTGACGATTACAAAGGCACAACGGGCGGTCTGGAAGTGGTTATGCGCAGCATCATCTACGCCGCATACAGCAAAGACCTTTCCGTAAAGACCACATCGGCAAAAATCCAGATGATGAAGCAGGGCAAGTATGTCGGTGGCTACGCCCCATACGGCTACGTCCTGCATCCCACCATTCGGAACAAACTTGCCGTAGACCCGGAGGCGGCTGATGTGATCCGTCGTATTTTCCGCGAGGCGCTGGAAGGCAGCAACACCTCTCAGATCGCCCGCAGCCTGAATGATGACGGCATCCCGACGCCGGGGCAATACTTCAAGAGCAAGCATCCCGACAAGAAGAAGTTCAGTAACATGAGCGAGAAAATCAGTTGGGAAACCGTGATGGTCTATAACATCCTCAAAAACCTTGTTTACACCGGAACACTGGTCAGCCGCAAAATGAAGTCCTGCGGTGTCGGCTCAAAAAAGCGTGTTGTCAATGAGCCGATTATCGTAGAAGGTACGCATGAAGCGATTATCAGCAAGGAAGACTTTGAGCTTGCTCAGAAGGTCATTCGAGGCGGAGGACGGAATCCCACGCGCAAGCAGCATGACTATCCGCTCAAGGGACTCGTCCGCTGCGGTAACTGTAAACGTGCTATGACACGCCGAAAGAACAAGGCTGGCATTCGATACTTCCAGTGCATTCACTCGGTCAACAACGGAAACACAGACTGTCCGGTTGGCAGGAGCTTTCCGGAAATGGATATTGAGAAGGTTGTCTTCCATGCCCTTACTCAGTTTCTTGCTTTGGCACAGAAGGAAGCAATACAGAACCGCGAAGTCGGTGATCTGCGGAAATCTGCCATCAAGGAATGTGCTGATAAAATCCGCACTCTGCAAAAGCAGAACGAGCAGCACAAGGCGTCCAAGCTGAGGCTCTACGAGAAGTATGCAGCCGGAAGCATCACGAAGGAGGCGTACATTCAGCAGAAGGCGGCAGCGGATGTGAAGATTGCTGAAAACGATGGAGTAATCCAGCGCAGTCACGAACGGATGAAGGAGCTTGACTCCGAGACCGCCTGTTCAGATGAAAAGCTGGATGCGGTCTGCGAACAGTACGCCGACTGCAAAGCTCTGACCTATGAGCTGACCCACGCATTCATTTCTGCGGTCTACATTTACGATCTTGACAACATAGAAATCGTCTGGAAGTTCAAGGACTTCCTCGCTACATCAGAAGGAGAAGCCAAATGAAAGTATTTCTTTATATCCGCGTTGCCTGTGCGGATCAGCTTGCGGCAGCAGACCAGCGGGAAGAGCTGGAACGCTATGCGAAGGACAAAGGCTATGAGGTGGCTGCTGCTGTGGCGGCAGACGGCATCTCCGGCGTCCATACGGAAGGTATCATGAACTTCCTGCTGAACGAAGCCAAGCGTCAGGACATCGGTACGATCCTCACCCGCGACACCTCGCGAATCAGCCGGGACACTTCCTCTTTCATGAGGTTTGAGCGAAAGTTCCGGGAGAACGGCATCCGGTTCGAGTATCTGTCCAAGCCTGACAACGAGCTTCCGGTCACTCCGATGATGGAGGCGTTTGAAGCGGCGTATAAGAAACGTCGCACAAAGAACGGCAAAAGAGCATAGAGAAAACTCAAGCCGTTCACGGGTGGTTGTCCACCTATGAACGGCTTGTAAATTCTCAAAATTTTTTTAGTCCCTACTTGACACAAGAAGACCTTTCCCGTTTCGGGCGGGAACATGTGATGATGGACTACTATCTGGAATTTCTGTTCCCGGAAAAACGGGTGCGCTACATCGCCGTTGCGGAGAATGAGGACACAGAGAAAG
>ENA-OPYX01001384-OPYX01001384.1-human-gut-metagenome-genome-assembly--contig:-NODE-1384-length-13008-cov-4.570375_pt1 | contig 13008 bp, 17 predicted proteins | sample MGYA00242639_ERZ504486 | MGnify/ENA primary metagenome ERZ504486 (study PRJEB26092, sample SAMD00036296) | human gut metagenome | host: Homo sapiens | study: EMG produced TPA metagenomics assembly of... | reverse complement strand
AATCGGAATCATTGACTGAAGATGAAATGCGTGAAGGCATCCGTAAGGGATTGGCTGCACGTGGTATGTTCCCTGTTTTCTGTGTATGTGCAGGTAAAGATATGGGTGTCCGTCGTCTGATGGAATTTTTAGGTAATGTTGTTCCATTCGTATCAGATATGCCTGTAGTTCATAATACTCGTGGTGTGCCTGTGCCTCCCGATGCTAATGGACCTACTTCTCTTTATTTCTTCAAGACTGCCGTTGAACCCCATATCGGTGGTGTGCAGTATTTTAAAGTGATGAGTGGAAAGGTACACGAAGGTGATGATTTAACTAATGCTGATCGTGGCTCTAAAGAGCGTATGGCACAGCTTTTTGTTTGTGCGGGAGCTAATCGTATTCCGGTGCCGGAGCTGGTAGCCGGAGATATTGGTTGTACTGTGAAATTGAAAGATGTAAAGACTGGAAATACCTTGAACGGCAAAGACTGTGAAAACCGGTTTAACTTCATTAAATATCCTAATGCTAAATACTCGCGTGCCATCAAGCCTGTAAATGAGGCTGATGTAGAGAAGATGATGGTTATATTGAACCGTATGCGTGAGGAAGATCCTACTTGGGAGGTAGAGCAATCCAAAGAATTGAAACAGACTATTGTGCATGGACAAGGTGAGTTCCATCTCCGTACCTTGAAGTGGCGTTTGGAGAATAACGAAAAATTGCAGATTAAGTTTGAGGAGCCTAAGATTCCTTATCGTGAAACAATCACTAAAGCAGCTCGTGCCGATTATCGTCACAAAAAACAATCAGGTGGTGCAGGGCAATTTGGTGAGGTTCATCTCATTGTTGAACCTTATTATGAAGGAATGCCTGTACCCGAAACTGTGATAAGTTTAACGGTCAGGAATTCAATGATAAATGTGAAGGGACTGAGGAATACCTTTGGAATGGGGTGGTAAATTAGTCTTTATTAACAGTATTGTGGGGGATCTATTGATGCCCGTTTTATGCCTGCTATCTTGAAAGGGATTATGAGCCGGATGGAGCAGGGTCCGTTGACAGGTTCGTATGCGCGTGATGTACGAGTGATTGTTTATGATGGTAAGATGCATCCGGTAGACTCAAATGAAATCTCTTTTATGCTTGCAGGACGTAATGCATTCAGTGAGGCATTTAAGAATGCCGGACCTAAGATTCTGGAGCCGATTTATGATGTGGAGGTTTTCGTTCCCAGCGATAAAATGGGCGATGTGATGAGTGATTTGCAAGGTCGTCGTGGTATGATTATGGGGATGAGCAGTGAAAGTGGATACGAAAAACTGGTTGCAAAAGTACCTCTGAAAGAAATGTCTTCTTATTCCACTTCTTTAAGTTCTTTGACAGGCGGTCGCGCTTCATTTATTATGAAGTTTGCCAGCTATGAATTGGTTCCGACAGACGTACAAGAAAAATTGATGAAGGAATTTGAAGCTAAAGAGAATAAAGATGATTGATAAAGTGTAAAATTTCGTACTTAGAAGAGACGTATTTCGTTAAAAATGCGTCTCTTTTTATTTAAGGTAACTTAAACTTTTAGGTTTGTTATTTGGCTTTGAACTTAATTTTTTATTATTTTTGCAAACCAATTGGCGTAAATTTTGTTATAATAGTCAGAATCTTAGCTTAAATGACTTTTTCGGTTAATTATAGAGAATGGCCGTTTAAATTTGGTTAATCTATTGTGTGATGAGATTTAACGCTTTTAATTTTGCTGGCATGAAAAAGTCTACTATTTGGGTATTAGGTATTGTAATGGGGCTATCATTTCTTAGCTTGTTGTATTTGCAGGTAAGCTATATTGAAGAAATGGTGAAAATGCGCAAAGGGCAATTTGATGAGTCTGTTCAGCGCAGCTTGGTCCAGGCGTGTCGGAATATTGAGTTGGTGGAAACTAAAAAGTATCTTGAGGATGATGCGATTGCTACGGAAAAAGCAGCACAGCTGTCCAGGGAGCAGTCCGAAGAGAAGAAGGGGGAAGGAAGTGGTGATGTGGTGGCGCATACGCATGAGTATTCCATTACTTCCGACGGATTGAACGGTTACTCTACTTTTGAATTGAAGATGAGGTTCAGTGCGAATCGTCCTTCTAATATTCCTAAAGCAATTATTTCGACTGGTAAGAACATTCCTCAGACTTCAAGAGCCTTGCAGGAAATAATCAAAGACAGATATGTGTACCAACGTGCATTGTTGGACGAAGTGGTCTATAACATTTTGTATACAGCTAGTGACAAACCCTTGAACAAAAGAATCAACTTTAAACAGTTGGACTTGTTTTTAAAGACGGAATTGCTGAATAATGGCATTGATATTCCTTACCATTTTACGGTGACAGACCGTGACGGGACGGAAGTTTACCATTGCCCTGATTATACCAAAGAGGGTAGTGAGAATACATATCCGCAGGTTTTATTTAAAAATGATCCTCCGGCTCGTATGGCGACAGTAAATATTCATTTTCCTACATTGAACAGTTACATATTCAGTTCTGTTAAATTTATGATCCCGTCACTGATCTTCACATTCGTATTGCTTGTGACGTTCATCTTTACTATCTATATCATCTTCCGTCAGAAGAAGTTGACCGAGATAAAGAATGATTTCATAAACAATATGACACATGAATTCAAGACGCCTATCTCTACCATATCGTTGGCGGCCCAGATGTTGAAAGATCCGGCAGTGGGAAAATCTCCTGCTATGTTCCAGCATATATCCGGAGTGATAAATGATGAGACCAAACGTTTGCGTTTCCAAGTGGAAAAGGTGTTGCAGATGTCTATGTTCGAAAAGCAAAAAGCGACGCTGAAGATGAAAGAGGTGAATGCAAATGATTTGATAGCCGGTGTTGTCAATACTTTCACGTTGAAGGTAGAGAAATACAATGGTAAAATCACTTCGAATCTGGATGCGGTAAATCCGGATATATTTGTAGACGAGATGCATTTTACAAATGTTATTTTTAATTTGCTGGACAATGCAGTGAAATATAAAAAACAGGAAGGCGAATTGTTGTTGAATGTACGTACTTGGAATGAATCGGGCAAGCTTTATATCTCTATCCAGGACAATGGAATAGGTATTAAGAAAGAAAACCTGAAGAAGATATTCGATAAATTCTATCGTGTGCATACCGGTAACCTACACGATGTGAAAGGCTTTGGTTTGGGACTGGCTTATGTGAAAAAAATAATTCAAGATCACAAAGGGGCTATACGTGCCGAGAGTGAATTGAATGTAGGAACTAAATTTATAATTGTATTACCTTTATTAAAAAATGAATAATATGGACGAGAAATTGCGTATCTTGTTATGCGAAGATGATGAGAATCTTGGCATGCTATTGAGAGAATATTTGCAGGCAAAAGGCTACTCGGCCGAACTTTGCCCGGATGGTGAGGCTGGCTACAAGGCTTTCCTTAAGAACAAATACGACTTATGTGTATTGGATGTGATGATGCCGAAGAAAGACGGTTTACTTTAGCACAGGAAATCCGTCAGGCTAACGCTGAAATTCCTATTATCTTCCTGACTGCTAAAACTTTGAAAGAGGATATATTGGAAGGCTTCAAGATTGGTGCGGATGACTATATCACTAAACCGTTCAGTATGGAAGAGTTGACTTTCCGTATCGAGGCTATTTTGCGTCGTGTACGTGGTAAGAGAAACAAGGAAAGCAATATTTACAAGATTGGTCGTTTTACTTTCGATACTCAGAAACAAATTTTGGCTATCGATGGAAAACAGACTAAACTGACTACGAAAGAATCCGAATTATTGGGCTTGCTTTGTGCTCATGCTAATGAGATTCTGCAGCGTGATTTCGCATTGAAAACCATTTGGATTGATGATAATTATTTCAATGCACGAAGCATGGACGTGTACATCACTAAGTTGCGTAAACATTTGAAAGAAGATGATTCTATCGAGATTATCAACATTCACGGGAAGGGGTATAAACTGATTACTCCCGAAGTAGAATAAGGCTGAGTGAAATAGATGAAATAAAAAAGTCCGGAACATTTGTTTCGGACTTTTTTATTTTTGTTCTCTTATACTTTAATCAACAATGCGTTTGTTTAATACAATATAAACGATTAAACCTATAACGATAAGGGCGGCACTTCCACCTAAAACACCGTTGTCGTTAATTGCTGCACTTCCGGTGAAGAAAACACCGACTAAAATAGCGGCGCCGATGATCATCAGTATCAGACCTAAATTCTTAAGTAAGCTTTTCATGTGTGTATTTTATTAATAGATTATATTTATTCTTGTGTACAAATTAAAGCATAATTCTCTTATCATGGAAATTATTTTAGGAAAAAAAGATGAAAACCTTGAAAAACTTTAGTCTTTGATGTTGGTGAATACCTTTCTTAATACATCTTGGCTGACTTTCAGTTCTTCCAATGTTAATCCTTGCAGTGCTTCTTTCAATGTCTTGTTTGCGATGAAACGTGCTTTGCCTTCCAATTCTCTGCCGGTTTTGGTCAAATGAATTAAATTGGTGCGTCGATCTCTTTTGTCGGCTATGCGTACCACCAAATGCTGGCGTTCCATATTGTCTATCAAACGGGTCATGCTGGGTTTGTCTTTAAAAGTGGCATTACATAGTTCTTGCTGTGTGACACCATCTTTTTCCCATAGAAAAAGAAGGACTGTCCACTGTTCAGGGGTAATTTCTACACCATTTTGGCGAAAATTCCGGCTTAGTTTCCGGTTGATGGCTGCAGATACTTTGCCATTTAATATGGCAAATATTAATTGGATATCAAAACTAAATTGTTCTATCATGGAATTATTGTTTAAACAACTTTGCAAATATACAATTCTTGGCGGATATAACTTGTTTTTCACAGATAAAAAATATGAAAAGGAAAATTAATTGTAAAATGAAACTATATTTTTTGAAGAAAATTGCGATAACTCTTTGTAGATTAAGATAAAATATCTACTTTTGCACTCGCATTTGAAATTTAATTTAATAATTTAATAAACGTAGTATGAATCAATACGAAACCGTTTTCATTTTAACTCCCGTTTTATCTGATGTTCAGATGAAGGAAGCGGTAGAGAAATTCAAAGGTATTCTGACTGCAGAAGGTGCAGAGATTATCAATGAGGAAAACTGGGGCTTGAAAAAGCTGGCTTACCCCATCCAAAAGAAATCAACTGGTTTCTATCAGTTGATAGAGTTCAAAGCAGAACCGCAGGTTATTGAAAAGTTGGAAATTAACTTCCGTCGTGACGAACGTGTTATCCGTTTCTTGACTTTTAAAATGGATAAATACGCTGCTGAATATGCTGCTAAGAGAAGAAATGTTAAATCAACTAAAAAGGAGGATTAATCATGGCACAGCAACAATCAGAAATCAGATATTTAACTCCGCCCTCAGTAGACGTAAAGAAGAAAAAATACTGCCGTTTCAAAAAAAGTGGTATTAAGTACATTGATTACAAAGATCCTGAATTCTTGAAGAAATTCTTGAACGAACAGGGTAAAATCCTTCCTCGCCGTATTACAGGTACTTCTCTGAAGTTCCAACGTCGTATTGCGCAGGCTGTTAAAAGAGCACGTCACTTGGCGTTACTTCCATTTGTAACTGACATGATGAAATAATAAGGAGGAATAAGTATGGAAATAATTTTGAAAGAAGACGTAGTGAACTTAGGCTACAAAAATGATATTGTAACTGTGAAGTCTGGTTACGGTCGTAACTATCTTATTCCGACTGGTAAGGCAGTGATTGCTTCACCTTCAGCTAAGAAAATGTTGGCAGAAGAGCTGAAACAACGCGCTCACAAATTGGAAAAGATTAAGAAAGATGCTGAAGCTATGGCAGAACAGTTGAAGGATGTAACCTTGACTATTGCTACTAAAGTGAGTGCCACAGGTACTATTTTCGGTTCTGTTAGCAACATTCAAATTGCTGAGGAATTGGAAAAATTGGGTCACAAGGTTGACAGAAAGATTATCGTTGTGAAAGATGCAGTGAAAGAAGTTGGTTCTTACAAAGCTATCGTTAAACTTCACAAGGAAGTTTCTGTAGAGATCCCGTTCGAAGTAGTTGCTGAATAAAATCTGTAAATACTTTAAAGTATAATGATGCTGAAAAAGCCCGGTTCGTGAGAGCCGGGCTTTTTCTTTTTAATATGTTTGATTTATTAATTCAATCGTTTCTTTTATAACTTTTTGAGGAGTGGTAAAAGGATTTTCATTAAAAGTATTTGGCATAGTGAGGATCAGTTGTTTGATATCATATTCTTGTAGTCTGGCTGCCCATACTTCATAAATACTGTTATAATTTTTATGAATATTATTGCTGGTTTGGTGAGATAAATAGCGAGTTATATGGTCCTGTTTGTATTTATAATAGTCTTTGTTGTCTTCATTTATTTTTCTGCATCCTTTATAGGCTTGTAAAAGTTTTAAAATGAACTCTTTGTCAGGTATCTGCTGCATCAGCGCTGAGCTTTTCAGTACTTCTAGCGCATCTTCCGAATACTCACAATTTTCATACGCAAAAGGAGCATTGGCATTGTTTTCTAAAATAGAAGCTTTAATGGTTTGAAGTGAATCCTGTTTTTGTATTAACAATCGGAAGAAATTAATTTCATTTAAATATGCGGCTTCGGCCTGATTGATACTTTTTAAATTCTCTTCTAATTCCATTTTTATCATTTGCATACTTTTATTTATCTGCTTCTCTTGTGAGGCACTGTTTATAAAATCAGTTCCGGCAAGAGTGATAAATACTCCGGCAGTGACAATTGATAATTCGCGGAAATAATTTCCCAACTTCCAGTTTTGAAGTTTCTCTTTTAGATTTGTCTTTTTCATATTCTGCTTTTGTTTGTGGTTCGAGAAACAAAAGTAGATAATTTGTATTGTAAAGCAATGGAATGCTGGCAGAAAGGGAGAGGTAAAAACATAAAAAAAGTCTGTTGTGCTTTCGCACGGCAGACTTTCAATTCTCTCTAGAGTTCGTACTGAATTATTCAGCCTTAGTAGAGTCACAGCAAGCAGCTGTAGAGTCACAAGCAGCTGAATCTGCTACAACTTCTTCTACAACAGCAGCTTCTTCTACTACTGCAACTGAATCAGTTGCTTCTGCGTTGTTGTTAGCAGCTTTGTTTCCGCAAGATGCGAAAGAAACAGCTGCGAAGGCTACGAACAAAAATACTAATTTTTTCATTTTCTTTGCTTTTTAAATCTGTAATACTAATGTTGCTTTCTTAAAACGATGCAAAGGTATACACTTTTTTTAATACGTTGTACCAAAAAGAACAACTTTTTTCTAATTTTTTATGTTATACAACCTATTTTGCTGATTAGTAGCATGTTTTACAACATATTTATTCTTCGGTAATACTGTTATATAAGAATCGCTTGATGCTTTTTTTGGGAGTTTTTTCGAACTCTGTGGGATAAATGTTGTATTTTACTCACTTGTTCATAGTTTCCTACCAGTTTATTCAGATTCTTCAAGTTTTCATCCATTACTGTTTTTAGGTTTTCGGGGGTATTGAGTCCCAGACTGTCCAGACTTTCATAATCAGGATATACTAAAGCTACCAGTTTCTTGTTGCGCTCTATGATTAAACTTTCTAGAACGAATGGCATATTATTTAGCTTGGATTCTATCTCTTCAGGAAAAATATTCTGTCCATTAGAACTCAAGATCATGGTTTTACTACGGCCTCTTATATAAATGAATCCGTTAGCATCTATTGTACCTAAATCGCCTGTTTTCAACCAACCATCTTCAGTAAATACCTCACGGGTAGCTTCTTCATTCTTATAATAACCTTTCATTACGTTTTCACCACATACCTGTATTTCTCCGGTTATGTTATAAGGATCATCCGAGTCGATACGGACTTTCATGATATCCAGTATCTTTCCGGCAGAACCAGGTATAAATTCATTCCATGGAGCATAACTGATCAGTGGGGCGCATTCGGTCATGCCGTAACCGATGGTGAACGGAAATTTTATTTTGTGGAAAAAATCGGTGACTTCCGGATTCATGGCAGCTCCACCGATAATGACTTCTTTAAAACGTCCGCCTAATGCGTCAATCAGTTTTTTGCGAATCTGTGCATAAATCTGGTTGTCTAGTAAAGGTATGTTAAGCGCCCATTTCATGCTGCGTTTGTTGATGAGCGGCTGAATTACATTCTTATAAATTTTTTCTATAACTAATGGTACTGTAATAATAAGGTTGGGTTTTACTTCCTCAAAAGCTTTCATCAATATTTTGGGAGAAGGTGTCTTGCCTAATAAGGTGACATGTGTGCCGACAGCAGTAGCGGTTAGAAAATCAAAAGCACATCCGTATGCATGGGCCAAGGGAAGGAAGGAAAGTACCTTTTCTCCTTTCTTTAAAAGTTCTGTACGGATACCGAAGGTAACGTTTCCTGCCAGATTATTGCCCGTAATCATTACTCCCTTACTGAATCCGGTAGTTCCTGAGGTATAATTCAGTAACATGACCTTCTCATTGGAGAGTTCTGTATAATTGATATTTTCCTTATAGAAGCCTTTGGGGAAATTCTTTTTCATTGCTGCATCCATATTTTTCATGAATTTTTGGACAGTTTCACCGTCACGTTGATGCAGGCATCTGAAATCTGTTAGAGAAAATACAGCGCGTAATCCACTTAATGCTTCTTCTTCCAAATTTTCCCAAATATTATCGCTGGTAAACAGGAATGTGGATTCGGAATGATTTACAATATGATGGACATCATTCGGCTTGAAGTCTTGTAGAATAGGAACTACAATAGCTCCGTATGTAACAGTTGCCAAATAAGCGATACACCAACGGGAAGTATTCTTACCTATAATAGATATTTTATCACCACGGCGCAGGCTGCAATATTGGAATAACAAGTGTATCTTAGCTATTTCTTCCGCTACTTGTCCGTATGTAAACGTGGTATCTTCACCATAATCTGTGTAACAGGGAAGATCCCAGTTTTCTTTGAAGCTATTCTCATATAGCTTGATAAAGTTTTCTTTTATCATTGCACAATTTTTGATGTAATGTGCAAAAATAAGCATAATTATTGGTATTCTAAAAAATTTAAGCAGAATAATATGTACCTTTGCTCGCTAATTAGATAAAAAGGTATGATTGATACGACAATTTTCCAGGATAAAACGGCTGTTTATTATACATTAGGCTGCAAATTAAACTTTTCAGAAACTTCAACCATCGGTAAAACACTGAAAGAAGCAGGTATACGTACAGCACGTAAGGGTGAGAAAGCTGATATTTGTGTTATTAATACTTGCTCTGTAACCGAGGTTGCGGATAAGAAATGCCGTCAGGCCATCCATCGTTTGGTTAAACAGCATCCGGGTGCCTATGTAGTAGTGACGGGATGTTATGCCCAGTTAAAACCTGACCAGGTGGCTAATATAGAAGGGGTGGATGTTGTTTTAGGAGCTGAACAAAAGGGAGAGTTGATGAATTATCTCGGAAATTTGGAAAAGCATCCTCAAGGTGAGGCGATTACGACAGCTGCAAAAGACATACGTAGTTTTTCACCTTCGTGTTCTAGGGGTGACCGCACTCGTTATTTTCTGAAAGTGCAGGATGGTTGCGATTATTTCTGTTCTTATTGTACAATTCCGTTTGCTCGTGGGCGTAGCCGGAACGGACGTATTGAAGAGATTGTGGAACAGGCGCGGCAGGCCGCAGCTGAAGGAGGGAAGGAAATTGTAATTACCGGGGTGAATATTGGAGACTTCGGGAAGACAACCGGTGAAAGTTTCTTTGATCTGGTAAAGGCTTTAGATCAGGTGGCAGGGATTGAACGTTATCGTATCTCGTCTATTGAACCCAACTTGCTGACGGATGAAATAATAGAATATGTGTCACGTTCACGTGCATTCATGCCGCATTTTCATATTCCTTTGCAGTCGGGAAGCGATGATGTGTTGAAATTGATGAGACGTCGATATGATACTGCATTGTTTGCTTCCAAGATACGCAAAATTAAGGAAATCATGCCGGATGCGTTTATTGGCGTGGATGTAATTGTGGGAACACGTGGTGAAACAGAGGAATATTTTGAAGATGCTTATCGTTTTATTGAAGGGCTTGATGTGACGCAGTTACATGTTTTCAGTTATTCGGAACGTCCCGGTACGCAGGCCTTGAAAATAGAGTATGTGGTGAGTCCTGAGGAGAAGCATCGCCGTAGCCAGAGATTGTTGGCTTTATCTGATGCGAAGACAAAGGCGTTCTATACCTCTCATATAGGAAGGGAAGCTTGGGTATTAATGGAAAAATCTAAGGCTGGAACTCCTATGCATGGATTTACTGATAATTACATCCGGGTGGAGATGGATCACGATGATCAATTGGATAATCAGTTGATTCGTGTAAGAATGGGAGGCTTTAATGAAGAGGGTACAGCGTTGAAGGGTGTTTTAGTCTGAATTATTCCATACATTTGGTATTAGTCTGAAAAGAAATGAAAAGGGTGTCTGTTGTTATATTGAATTGGAATGGGGTGGATATGCTCCGTAAGTTTATACCTTCTGTTATGGATAATTCAGTAGGAGAGGGGATTGAAATATGTGTGGCTGATAATGCGTCCTCTGATGGGTCGCTTGAAATGCTTCGTTCTGAATTTCCTGTAGTCCGTTTGATTGAGCTGGATCAGAATTATGGTTTTGCCGAAGGATATAACCGGGCTTTGGAGCAAGTTGATGCAGAATATGTAGTTTTACTGAATAGTGATGTGGAGGTTACTCCGCATTGGTTGGAACCTTTGCTGGATTATATGGACACCCATTCCGGAACAGTTGCCTGCCAACCTAAATTATTAAGTTGGCATAATAAGGAATATTTTGAATATGCCGGAGCGTCGGGGGGATTTATCGACCGGTATGGATATCCTTTTTGCAGAGGACGTATTTTTGATGTTGTTGAGAAGGATTGCGGACAATATGATACGGTAACGGAGGTGATGTGGGTTACAGGAGCTGCTCTTTTTATCCGGTTGGCTGATTATCGTGAAGTTGGAGGTTTGGATGGTCATTTTTTTGCCCACATGGAAGAAATTGACCTGTGCTGGCGTTTGCGCAGTAGGGGAAAAAAAGCTTGTCTGTATTCCGCAAAGTGTGGTATATCATGTAGGAGGGGCTACGTTGAAAAAAGAGAATCCGAGAAAGACTTTTTTGAATTTCAGAAATAATCTGTTGATGCTTTATAAGAATTTGCCGGATAAGGAATTGGAACATGTACTTTTTATACGTGGTATACTGGATAGAGTGGCTGCCCTTGTTTTTTATCTGAAAAAGGATAGAGCGAATGCGCGTGCTGTAATGCAGGCGCGGAGAGAATTTGAGGATATAAGATATTCTTTTGCCGCTTCTCGTATAGAAAATATGATGAAGTCTACAGATGAGATAATTCCGGAACGGACTCATTTTAGCATTGTTATGAAATATTATTTGTTGGGCAAAAAACATTTTTCCCAGTTGAAACTTTTTTAAATTGCTTCTCTTTATATTTCTTTTTATAGCATTATTCCTGTATCTTTGTTTGATGAAATTTGATCAAAAAAGAAAAGGAGCTGTAAAATGAATGTTCATGAGGTAAAATCTATTGAAACAAAGTCTATTCTGTCACGTTTGAAAAGTAAAGATAATTATTGGGGAATTGCTTATAACATGAACTTGTATAGAGGGTGCCAACATGGTTGCATTTATTGTGATACACGTAGTTGTTGCTATGGTATTGGTGATATTTCTCATATTTCTGTAAAGAAGAATGCTTTGGAATTACTGGATCATGAACTGGGAACGAAACGTGGAAAAGCGACCATTGGTACAGGCTCAATGAACGATCCTTATATGCCGTTGGAAAAAACAGATGAAGCTGACTGGAGGTGCGTTGGAACTTATTGCCAAACATCGTTTTCCTGTTCATGTGATAACAAAGAGTAGTCTTGTGACTCGTGATGCCGATTTATTGCAGGATATAGGGCGCACTTATGCTGCCGTTAGTTTTACTATCACTACAGCGGATGACGAGATGGCGCGAAAACTGGAGCCTACGCACCGACCTCTTCCGAGCGTTTTAAGGCGATGAAGATATTGTCCGATCGGGGTATATATACAGGAGTGGCATTGATGCCTGTTTTGCCTTTTATAAATGATTCTATAGAAGATATTGAGGAAATAGTGGAGAAGGCTGCCGAAGCGGGAGCGTCCTATGTGCTTCCTTTGTTTGGGGTAACTTTAAGACGGGGCTCCCGTGATTATTTTTATGATAAGGTAGAGCAGATTTTTCCAAAGATGGCCAAGCGATATAAAACTTATTTTGAAGACCGTTCTGAATGCACTTCTCCTAATGCACCCTATTTGAATGAGGTCTTTTATCGCAGAATAGAAACATTAGGAATCAGTGCTACCATGAAATTTTATCATTCTGAAGGAAGAAAACAACTTTCTTTATTTTAGTAAGTAGAGCCATGAACATTGTCTGCATATTCATTATTATTGGTTTGTGTTGTTATTTGCATGATAGTATATTTGCGTTTTAAGAGGTAGGCATACAATAGGGTAAATTTTTAATTAAATGACTGGATGTTTGTCAGATAATTTTTTTCATCGTGTATAATGTACTTCTACTCCAACATTTCTGCAATCACTGCCCATAGGCGGATTTTCTTTTGATAACCGGATGATTATTTCCTGAATAGTTGGAAATTCACTAAATAGTCTTTGCCCTATGCGTTCACAGACATGTTCTAAAAGTTTGGATGAAGCTTTCATTTCTTTTTTGACAACTGCATATATATCAGCATAACTTACGGTACCTTTCAGTTCGTCTGTTTGTGCTGCATGGGTGAAATCGGTTCTTAGTCTTAAATCAATTATAAAATTAGCTCCTACTATTGTTTCTTGTGGATCGACTCCGTGGTGAGCGAAAAACCTGGCACCTTCCAGATAAATATACA
>ENA-OPYX01001383-OPYX01001383.1-human-gut-metagenome-genome-assembly--contig:-NODE-1383-length-13031-cov-6.168707_pt1 | contig 13031 bp, 6 predicted proteins | sample MGYA00242639_ERZ504486 | MGnify/ENA primary metagenome ERZ504486 (study PRJEB26092, sample SAMD00036296) | human gut metagenome | host: Homo sapiens | study: EMG produced TPA metagenomics assembly of... | reverse complement strand
ATATATTCATGTAGGTGGTGACGAATGTCCTAAGGTACGTTGGGCAAAATGTCCAAAGTGCCAGGCTCGTATCAAGGCTTTAGGTCTTAAGTCTGACAAGAATCATACTGCCGAGGAAAGATTGCAGAGTTTCATTATCAATCATGCAGAGAAGTTCCTGAACGGACACGGACGTCAGATTATCGGTTGGGATGAAATTCTGGAAGGCGGATTGGCTCCCAATGCCACTGTAATGTCATGGCGTGGTGTTGCCGGAGGTATTGAAGCCGCAAAACAGAAACATGATGTAATTATGACTCCTAATACTTATTTGTATTTCGACTATTACCAAACCAAGGATATTGCTAATGAACCTGAGGCTATTGGTGGATATGTACCCGTTGAAACAGTATATAACTATGAGCCGATGCCGGCTGATCTGACTCCGGAAGAGCAGAAATACATCATTGGCGTACAGGCCAACTTATGGACTGAATACATTCCTACCTACAGTCAGGTAGAATATATGGAATTACCCCGTATGGCTGCTTTGTCTGAAATTCAGTGGACCATGCCGGAAAAGAAAAACTATGAAGGTTTCTTGAAGCGTTTGCCTCAGTTGGTAGATATTTATGATGTTTATAAATATAATTATGCCAAGCATGTCTTTGATGTAAATGCTGTATTTACTCCTAATCCGAAAGATGGTACGCTGGATGTTACTTTGTCTACTATTGATAATAGTCCTATCTATTACACTTTGGATGGAACGGAACCTTCCGCTGCTTCCCAGTTGTATACGGAAACATTGAAATTGAAACAGAATTGTACTTTTAAAGCGATTACTGTACGTCCTGCAGGAAATAGCCGCGTGGTTACAGAGGAAATTGCTTTTAACAAGGCTAGTATGAAACCTGTCACTATGTTGCAACCGGTAAACAAGCAATATGAATTCAAAGGAGCTCCCACTTTGGTGGACGGATTGAAAGGTAACGGTAACTATAAGACGGGCCGTTGGATTGCTTTCTATAAAAATGATATGGAAGCAGTTATTGATATGCAGCAACCGACAGAAATCAGCAGCGCTTCTATTTCTACTTGTGTGGAAAAAGGTGACTGGGTGTTTGATGCCCGTGCTTTTTCTGTAGCTGTATCCGAAGACGGAAAGAACTTTAAGGAAATTACTTCAGAAAAATATCCGGCAATGAAGCAGGATGACAAGAATGGAGTGTTCAACCATACGTTGACTTTCGATCCGGTGACTGCCCGTTATGTGAAAGTGACCGCTTTAGCGGAACATAGCATTCCTGCTTGGCACGGTGGCAAAGGAAATCCGGCTTTCTTGTTTGTTGATGAAATTTCATTAAATTGATAGTTATATTCAAATAATGACTGTGTGCCAAAAGTGTGATAGAGTACCGTTGGGCGTGAGGTGGAATGCCTCCGTCCATATGCGTAAGGAATGTTGTGTTTGCGTTGGTGCAATCCGTTTCTGGGGCAAGCGGGATGGCTGATTTGCTTTTGGCACACTTTTTATTATTTGCTTCACCATGAAAACATGATCAGAAAAATAATATATGGCGTTTATGCGATACTGGGCATGATGACAATGGCTGCTTGTAGCGGTCAATCGGATGCTTCTGAAATATCTCTTGAGAAAATGCATGGGTTCCCTACAGAGAATACCGGTTTTCTTAAGGGAGTTTCTGCATTATATGCGGGAGTGATTGAAGGAAATTTGCTGATAGCCGGAGGTTGTAATTTCCCTGATATACCGGTAGCCGATGGAGGAAAAAAAGCTTATTATCGGGATATATATATCGCCCCTTTGTCAAATGATACGGCTTTTGAGTGGAAGAAAATAGGCCAACTGCCTCAGGCAGCAGCTTATGGAGTCACTATTTCTACTGAAAAAGGGTTAATTTGTGTTGGAGGGACTACGGCAACACACAGCTTGTCTGATGTTTTTCTTTTATCTTTGCAAAAAGACACCTTGAAAAGAGAAACTTTGCCCTCTTTGCCTGTAACTATGGATAATATGGCAGGTGCATTAGTAGGACATTCACTATATATTGTCGGTGGAAATGTAAATGGCATTCCATCCTCGGCCATGTACATGCTTGATCTGTCGGATTTGTCTGGAGGATGGAAAAGAGAAACAGATATTCCGGGTGAACCCAGAGTACAACCTGTTTGCGTGGCACAAGATGGAAAACTTTATGTGTGGGGGGGATTTGCCCCGGCTGTTGAAGGGCATCAGGCTTCTTTGTCGGTAGATGGATATATGTATTCTCCGGAAACGAAAGAATGGTCATCGGTTGCCACCCCGTATGATGCGGAAGGTAATGAGATCTCTTTAGGTGGTGGAATGGGAACCTCTTTTGGCGAGGGTATGATATTGTGTGCCGGAGGAGTTGATAAGGATATATTCTTAAAAGCTCTGCAAGGTATTTATGCGGGAAAAGAATATTTGTCACATCCTGTAGAGTGGTATCGGTTTAATAGAAACCTGCTGCTCTATCATCCGCAGACGGATAAATGGACTACATTAGGCGAATATGAACAAGGTGCGCGTGCCGGAGCTGTAATAGTTTCGCAGGACGGATTTCATTACATTATTAATGGAGAATTGAAACCGGGCATTCGTACTAATGAAATTAATAGAATTAAAGAAAAGAGAAGATGAGAAGATTGATTATATTGGCGGAAGTTGCATTGGGCTTGCTGTTTGCAAGTTGCACGAAAGAAGAGCAACGCACACTTTCTGTTATTCCCGCACCATTAAAGGTGGAATTACAGCAGGAAGTGTTTTCATTGAATTCGGAAACAGGGTTATATATAGATGCGTCTGAGGGGGACAAGAAGATTTTGGAAGATTATCTGGTGGCTTCTTCCATGAATTTGAAACCGGTAATAGCAGAAGAGGGACATAATGTTGTCTTGAAACAAGTGGCGGAACTGCCGGAGGTAAACTCTTCCGAGGGATATGTTCTGACGGTAACTCCTGATCAGGTACTTATTCGTGCAACTTCCGGGGCAGGATTGTTCTATGGAGTTCAGACTATGCTGCAAATGGTTGATGAAAAAGGATTGCCGGCAGGAGTCATTACAGATGAACCCCGTTTTGCTTATCGTGGCTTTATGATGGATGTTTCCCGTCATTTCTTCGATAAGGAATTTATAAAAAAGCAGATGGATGCTTTGGCATATTATAAATTGAACCGTCTGCATCTGCATCTTACTGACGCTGCGGGCTGGCGTCTTGAAATAAAAAAATATCCCCGTCTGACAGAATTTGCGGCATGGCGTGAGTTTCCTACCTGGAAAGAATGGTGGAATAACGGACGACGGTATGAAGAAGAAGGCAGTAAAGATGCTCACGGAGGTTATTATACTCAAGATGATATCCGCGAACTGGTGGCATACGCTCAGGAACGTTTTATTACTGTTATTCCTGAGATAGAGATGCCTGCGCATTCGGAAGAAGTACTGACTGCTTATCCTGAGTTGTCTTGTACACACGAACCTTACAAACAAGCCGATTTCTGTGTCGGTAATGAAAAGACTTTTGAGTTTCTGGAAAATGTGCTGACAGAGGTAATGGAACTTTTCCCGTCCGAATATATTCATATAGGAGGGGATGAGGCAGGTAAAGCCTCATGGCCCACTTGCAAACTGTGCCAGGCACGTATGAAAAAAGAAGGCTTGAAAGATGTGAACGAGTTACAGAGTTATCTGATTCATCGTATTGAGGTCTTTTTGAATGCCCACGGACGTAAATTATTGGGTTGGGATGAAATATTGGAAGGTGGTTTGGCACCTAATGCCACTGTCATGTCATGGCGTGGCACGGAAGGGGGAATGAAAGCGGTTGATTCCGGCCACATGGCTATTATGAGTCCGGGTGAGTTCTGCTATTTTGATTCTTATCAGGATGCTCCTGATTCCCAGCCGGAAGCAATAGGAGGCTATCTGCCTTTGTCCAAAGTTTATTCATTTAATCCTGTACCCGATACTTTGAGTGCGGATAAAGTCCAGTTGGTGTATGGAGTACAAGCTAATTTATTCACAGAATATATTCCGACTCCGGAACATGCGGAAATGATGATTTATCCTCGTATTCTTGCCTTGGCGGAAGTTGCTTGGAGTGATCCTTCTGTGAAGAACTATGATGATTTTCATGCTCGCGCATTGAAAGAGGTAGAGGCATTGAAAGCTGAAGGATACCATCCTTTCGATTTGAAAAATGAGATAGGAAATCGTCCGGGAGCGGATCAGCCCATACAACACTTGGCAGTAGGTAAGAAAGTGACTTACGGACCGGATGCCGCTTATTATCCCGGCTATTCGGCCGGTGGTGATAGTGCCTTGGTAGATGGGGTGATTGGAGGCTGGACTTATGGTGACAAGCGCTGGCAAGGTTTCATAGACAAAAAAAGAATGGATGTGACCATTGATATGGAAAAAGAAACAGAAATTCATTCTGTTGGAGCAGACTTTATGCAGGTGTGTGGACCTGAAGTCTTTATGCCTTCAGAAGTGATCATTTCCGTTTCCAATGATGGTAAGGAGTTTACGGAACTGAAGCGCATGGAGCATAAAGTAGTGAAGGATGACAAAGTGACTTTCATCAACTTTGGTTGGGAAGGAAATGCCAAAGCACGTTACATACGTTATCAGGCATCTTCGGGCGAATTCGGAGGTTTCTTGTTTACAGATGAAATTGTAGTGAAATAATAGAACTTATATAAACAACAAATAGCATGAAGAAACAAATTTTGTTATCGGCTGTTCTGGCTTGTATCTCAGTTTTTTCTGCGGCAGCACAGAAAGAGCCGGTAGATTATGTAAACCCTTTTGTGGGTACTACTAATTACGGTACGACAAACCCCGGAGCATTAACCCCTCATGGAATGATGTCGGTGACTCCTTTCAATGTGATGGGGGTTCCCGAAGGGGATAAGGATAAAGACAAGCAATGGTGGTCCACTCCATACGAATTCAATAATAAATATCTTACCGGCTTTGCGCACGTTAATCTTAGCGGGGTAGGCTGTCCGGAATTGGGATCATTGTTATTAATGCCTACCACCGGCAAACTGGATGTGGATTATCATAATTATGGAAGCTTCTATCAAGGTGAAACTGCAAATCCGGGTTATTATACCAATATACTGGATAAATACAATGTGAAATGTGAACTGACTGCCACTCCACGTACCAGTATGGCACGCTTTACTTTTCCTGCCGGACAAAGCAATATCTTGTTGAATCTGGGAGAGGGATTGACCAATGAGAGTGGTGCTACCGTTCGTTTTGTAAACGACCGTGAGATTGAAGGTACCAAGTTGTTGGGAACTTTCTGTTATAATCCTCAGGCGGTATTTCCTATCTATTTTGTAATGCGTATCAACAAAGTACCGGCAAAACGCGGTTATTGGAAAATGATGCGTCCGATGGGTGTGGAGGCGCAATGGGATGATACGGCCGGTAAATACAAACTCTATACTGCTTATACAAAAGAAATAAGCGGAGATGATATAGGAGTGTGGTTTACTTACGATACCACGGCGGAAGAAGTGATTGAAGTCAGTATGGGCGTGTCTTTTGTCAGCATAGAGAATGCCCGTTTGAATCTGGAAAAAGAACAGCCTTTCGGTACAACATTCGACAAACTGCGTGCGGAAGCCCGTAAGAAATGGAACGATGATCTTTCCCGTATCAAAGTGGAAGGTGGAACGGAAGAGCAAAAAGGAGTATTCTATACCGCTATGTATCACACGATGGTTCATCCGAATATTTTGCAGGATGTAAGCGGACAATATCCACAAATGGAGGGAGATAAGATTTTGACCACCAACCGTAACCGTTACACGGTATTCTCATTGTGGGATACTTATCGTAACTATCACCAGTTGATGACTTTGGTATATCCGGAGCGTCAGATGGATATGATTCACACCATGATGGGCATGTACAAGGAACACGGATGGTTCCCGAAATGGGAATTGTATGGTCGTGAAACATTGACGATGGAAGGTGACCCTTCTATTCCTGTTCTGGTAGACAGTTGGATGAAGGGATTGCAAGACTTTGACATTGACGAAGCTTATAAGGGAATGTATAAGTCGGCCACTACTCCGGGCAAGGATAATCTGATGCGTCCGGATAATGATGATTATATGTCCAAAGGGTATGTGCCGATGGAAAGTCAGTATGATAATTCGGTTTCTCATGCTTTGGAATACTATGTTGCCGACTATGCACTTTCTACCTTGGCGGAGGCTTTAGGTAAGAAAGAAGATGCGAAATTGTTCCGCAAACGTTCTATGGGCTATAAAAATTATTATAGCAAGGATTTCGGAACCTTGCGTCCGATAACTAAAGAAGGCAAATTCTATGAACCGTTTGATCCGAAAGAAGGAGCTAATTTTGCACCTAGTCCCGGTTTCCATGAAGGTAATGCATGGAATTACACTTTCTTTGTGCCTCATGATATCAATGGCTTGGTAAAGTTGATGGGGGGCGACAAGAAATTTGTTGATAAATTGCAAAGCGTGTTTGATGAAGGGAATTATGATCCGGTCAATGAACCCGATATAGCCTATCCTTACCTGTTCAGTCGTTTCAAAGGTGAAGAATGGCGTACACAGAAATTGGTGAAGGAATTGTTGGCTAAGTATTTCACAACTAAGCCGGATGGAATTCCCGGCAATGATGATACGGGTACAATGTCTGCATGGGCTATATTCAGTATGATGGGATTCTATCCGGATTGTCCGGGTGTGCCCGAATATACATTGACCACTCCTACTTTTGATAAAGTGACCGTTCAGCTTGATCCTAAATATTGGGGCAAGAAAGAATTGGTTATCAAGAAAGAAGGACAAGGGGATTATATAAAGGAAATCAGACTGGGCAATAAGAAAATTAATAAATATTTGATTTCGCATGATGATTTGATCAAGGCAGGTGAAATTACTTTTATAGTAACAGAAAATCCTAATAAGAAATAACTATGAATACGAAACGATTTTTGTGTGCTGCGTTAGGAGCTGTTTGTTATTTTGCTTTTTTGCAAGCGCAGGTACGTACAGAGCAGACTTTCGAAAAAGGGTGGAAATTTACGCGTGAAGATAATGCGGAATTTGCCAATCCCGGTTATAATGACAGTAAATGGCAGAACGTCACCGTTCCTCATGATTGGGCGATTTATGGTCCGTTCAGTATCAATAACGACAAGCAGGAAATGGCTATTACTCAAGATGGACAGACCGAGGCGATGGAACATGCCGGACGTACCGGAGGTCTTCCGTTTGTAGGAACCGGATGGTATCGCCTGAACTTTGATGCTCCTGGTTTTGAGAAAGGTAAGAAAGCGACTTTGATATTTGATGGAGCAATGAGCCATGCCCGTGTTTATGTGAACGGGCAGGAGGCCGGTTATTGGCCCTACGGTTATAATTCTTTTTATGTGGATGCGACCCCTTATCTGAAACCGGGTGAGAGGAACGAACTGGCAGTCCGTTTGGAAAACGAGCCTGAATCATCACGTTGGTATCCGGGGGCCGGATTGTACCGCAATGTTCATCTGGTAATCAATGAAGATACGCATATTCCTGCTTGGGGGACGTCTGTTACCACTCCTGTGGTGACAGACAAATATGCAAAAGTGTCTTTGAAAACTTCTTTGGTTAGCCCTGAAGGAGCTAATAAGGATAATTACCGTATTGTGACGCAGATCAAGGATAAAAACGGCAAAGTGGTTGCTACAGGGGAAAACAAGTTGAGTGTTTTTGATAATGCTTTGTTTGAACAGGAGTTTGCAGTGGCTAATCCTGAGTTGTGGAGTCCTGATACTCCGGTTCTTTATACAGCTGAATCCAAAGTATATGAAGGGAATACCTTGAAAGACGAATATACCACCCGCTTTGGTATCCGTACTTTGGAGATTGTCCCCGGCAAGGGCTTTTTCCTGAATGGAAAGCTGACCAAATTCAAAGGGGTATGTAACCATCATGACTTGGGTCCGTTAGGCGGTGCTGTAAATGATGCCGCTATACGTCGTCAGATTCGTATTCTGAAAGATATGGGTTGTAATGCCATTCGTACTTCTCATAATATGCCGGCACCCGAATTGGTGGAGGCTTGTGATGAAATGGGTATGATGCTGATGGTGGAGTCTTTCGACGAGTGGAAATCGGCAAAGATGGCCAACGGTTATCATAAAATATTTGATGAATGGGTGGAGAAGGATCTGACTAATCTGATCCGTCATTACCGTAACAATCCGAGTATTGTTATGTGGTGCATCGGTAACGAAGTACCCGACCAGTGGAATGGCAATAACGGACCAAAGCTTTCGCGTATGTTACAGGATATCTGTCATCGTGAAGATCCTACCCGTCCTGTAACACAAGGTATGGATGCGCCTGATGCTGTAGTAAATAATAATATGGCTGCTGTGATGGATGTGGCCGGTTTCAATTACCGCCCTCATAAATATCCAGAAAACTATAAGAAATTGCCTCAGCAGATTATTCTAGGTAGTGAAACAGCTTCTACAGTAAGTTCGCGTGGCGTCTATAAATTCCCTGTTGTCCGTCAGGCTATGAAGAAATATGACGATCATCAGTCTTCTTCTTACGATGTGGAACATTGTGGTTGGTCCAATTTGCCGGAGGATGACTGGATTTGGCATGAGGATAACGCATGGGGTATCGGAGAATTTGTATGGACGGGCTTCGATTATTTGGGCGAACCGACTCCTTATTATACTGATTGGCCCAGCCATTCTTCTTTGTTCGGTATCATCGACTTGGCCGGATTGCCCAAAGACCGTTACTATCTGTATCGCAGTCATTGGAACAAAGATGAAGAAACGCTGCATATCCTTCCTCATTGGACATGGCCGGGACGTGAAGGAGAAGTGACTCCTATCTTTGTTTATACAAATTATCCGTCGGCAGAAGTGTTTATCAATGGCAAGAGTCAGGGTAAGCGTACCAAAGATTTGACTGTAACGGCTGAAAATAGTGCGGATTCTGCTTCCATAGCAGATTTCAAACGCCAGAAACGCTACCGTTTGATGTGGATGGATACAAAGTATGAGCCGGGAACCGTAAAAGTGGTTGCCTATAATGAGAAGGGGGAAGCTGTGGCCGAAAAGGAAATCCATACGGCAGGCAAGCCCGACCATATAGAACTGGTTGCAGATCGCAATGAAATAAAGGCTGATGGCAAGGATTTGTCATTTGTCACAGTAAGAGTGGTGGACAAAGAGGGTAATCTTTGTCCCGATGCGCAGCATCTCATCAAGTATTCTGTAAAAGGTGCGGGAACCTATCGTGCCGGTGCAAACGGAGATCCCACTTCATTGGAACTTTTCCATGTTCCGCAGATGAAAGTGTTTAACGGAATGATGACTGCTGTTGTGCAAAGTACTGATAAACCAGGAGAAATCATATTGACCGCAACAGGTAAAGGACTTAAATCAGGTAGGCTAGTTTTAATGAGTAAGTAAAAAGATTTGTTTCAATTTCCACTATCTGTGCCCCGCTTGATTTTATTAAGCGGGGCTTATTTATTAAAAAAGTTGGAAAATAATTGGGGAAATCTGTTTTAGAAAGTGAAAAAGTTGCTATTTTTGTTGGCAAATTTAATATGCCAATTAAAAATTCTAACTTATCATAGTATCATGTTGACCCAAATCATTAACGCAAAGATTCTTACCCCACAGGGCTGGTTGAAGGACGGATCTGTCCTTATGCGCGACAATAAGATTTTAGAAGTTACCAATTGTGATTTAGCTGTTATCGGAGCCGAGCTGATTGACGCTAAAGGTATGTATGTTGTTCCCGGTGGTGTGGAAATCCATTGTCATGGTGGTGGTGGCGGTGATTTTATGGAAGGTACGGAAGAGGCTTTCCGTACAGCCATTAATGCTCACATGAAACATGGTACTACCAGTATTTTTCCAACGTTGTCTTCTTCTACCGTACCGATGATTGAGGCAGCTGCCGAAACTTGTACCAGGTTGATGGCGGAACCGGACAGTCCGGTACTTGGTCTTCATCTTGAAGGGCATTACCTTAATATGAAGATGGCAGGCGGTCAGATGCCTGAAAACATAAAAGACCCGGATCCGAAGGAATATATCCCTATTGTAGAGAAGTGGGGCTGTATCAAGCGTTGGGATGCTGCACCCGAATTGCCGGGTGCCATGCAGTTTGGTAAGTATATCACAGGAAAAGGCATCTTGGCTTCTGTGGCACATACACAGGCCGAATATGAAGATATCCGTGCAGCCTGGGAGTCCGGTTATTCTCATGCTACACATTTCTATAATGCGATGCCGGGCTTCCATAAGCGCCGTGAGTATAAATATGAAGGTACAGTAGAAAGTATCTATCTGATAGACGATATGACAGTGGAAGTGGTAGCCGATGGTATTCATGTTCCTCCTACTATCTTGCGCCTGATATATAAGATTAAGGGTGTGGAACGTGCTTGTGTTATTACCGATGCTTTGGCATGTGCCGCCAGTGAAAGCAATGTAGCTTTTGACCCTCGTGTCATCATTGAGGATGGTGTGTGCAAACTGGCCGACCGTTCTGCTTTGGCAGGCAGTGTGGCTACCATGGACCGTTTGATCCGTACCTTGGTGCAAAAGGCAGAAATCCCATTGGAAGATGCTGTCCGTATGGCTTCGGAAACTCCGTCCAGGATTATGGGAGTATATGACCGCAAGGGCTCACTTCAGAAAGGCAAAGATGCCGATATCTTGATTCTTGACCAGGACTTGAATATCCGTGCCGTATGGGCAATGGGCAAGCTGGTCGAAGGAACTTGTACTTTGTAAGAACCGGCTGAATAAGAACGGAAACAGGACTTTATAAAATCTCCTTTCACACCAAACGGATTATAATTCTATTGATTTACAATTTGTTATGGTGAAAGGAGATTTTCTTTAATTATAAAAACAATGCATTATGAACAAATATTTCTTTAGGTTTTCATTCTATTTTTTCATGGTAGTTCAGTGGTAAAACCACTGTTATATTTGTTTCATCATGATAGATGAATCAGCTTTTAGTATTGCATAATATATCCTCTTCTATCTCTTCTGTTGTTTCTTCATGGTATTCTTTGTAAATACCCCCTTCGTTCAGATAGTGGATAATATCACATATTTCCCTTAGCGAGGCAATGAGATGTGAGGAAATTATCACCGTCTTTTCTTTTGCTTTCAGTTGCCGGATGAGTCTTTTCATCAGGATACATCCCTTCAAGTCCACCCCATTGAACGGCTCGTCAAGAATAAATACGTCATTGTCTTGCAACAATAATGCCATAAATCCCAGTTTCTTTTTCATTCCGGTAGAATATTCGGCAGCATACCTGTCAAGGGGCAGTTGGAAAGTTTCATTTAAATGTTGAATGGTGGGTGTATTGACCGGCAGACCTTTGGCCTTCATACAGAATTCCAAGTGTTCAAGACCCGTGATTTGGGAATAAAAGAAGTTGGATGCAGACAGATAACCTGTTTTTAAAGTTTTGCTTTTGGTTATGCTTCCGGTATAATCATAGATTCCCATTATACAATTGAATAAAGTAGTCTTTCCGGCTCCATTCTCGCCCACCAAGCCATATATTTTTCCAGGGTGATACTCCAAATGAATGCCGTTTAATACTTTGACCTTACCGAAACTTTTATGTAAATCATTCACTTCTATCATAATAATCTTTTTAAGTGTTTGTGCGCATGGCAGGTCAGCAATGCTGTAAGTGCTATGCCGGGTATTAAAATAATTGGAACAAAAAGAGAGCCTAAATAAAAAGGCATTAATATACTTAATTGCACAATAAACAGCAATAGGGGGGATGGGATGATATGGCGCAACATACCGATACCAATGGCATAAATTAAGGTGGCAGTATAATAAGATAAGAAAAAGAGGATTTCATCTTGGTCATAGGTAGACGCTATAAGCGTTAAGCTGAAAGGAATGGAGGTGATGAAAACATTCCATGCTATGCTTTTTAGTTGGAAAAGGCATAAAGTCTTGAAATTTTTGAAATGAAGAAGATATCTGTTGTCCATTGTTTGCAGATAGCCTGATGCCTGTACCAATCCCCATAGTATGAGACATACTTTGTTTATTTTTATATTTCCGTGTACGGTTCCTGCGGTTGCAAAAAGAAAGAGTAGGATATAGACCCAGAAAGATTGGCGGAACATTCGTATATATTCATAACTTCCTTTGTAAAGAAAAGGAAGACGGACAGGTTTGTGTTCCAGTTTTATTTTTTTCAGGCAAGGTAATAAGGCGGCGAACAGCCATAAGCCGATAGCGTCGGTAAATTGTCCTTTTATTATTTCTATTCCGGCAAAAGGTAATGCGATCAAGGTGTATTCTTTTATCAGGAACACAGAAAGATGAGGTGTTAAAGTGCGTAAAAACTCTTTGTCTTTCCGGACATTATGATAACCGGCTAATAAGAGAACGCATACCACAGGAATAGCGAAACGGTTTTCTGCCAAGAACAATATCATGATGGCAGCCACCGTTAAGATGGTAAGGAAGACTATTCTGAAGATACCCAATTCTATAACTATTCTTCCAAAATTTTTCAGACGAAGCAGCAGATACAGTTGAAACTAAAGTGCTTTTTATTCTGATTGAGGGTACAAGGAATAAAATATCCGGATAAGTACCCTCACTGTAGAGTGAAAATTTATTCTTTATGCTTCTTTTTCAGTTCCATCAATTCTTTATTGACGTTGTGTCAATTCTTTAATTCTGTCCGATACATGATGGAAGAGGAAGTAGTCTGTCAGTACACCTGCTAAGATTAAACCAAACATTGTTATCATGAGCCACCACAGGTGGCGGTAGGTGTAAAGGAATATGCATATAAAAGGAGTTACCAGCAAATATCCGATGATATAACTCCAATTGATAAGCATTTTATATCGGAGTATAATTCTTTATTTGCATTTCAAGGTTGTTTCTTTTTTATTTTAGTCAATAAATAACTCCTGCAAAGTT